>CEOK01008612.1_pt1 | contig 10146 bp, 7 predicted proteins | sample 427001 | NCBI WGS metagenome assembly CEOK01 (sample SAMEA2591108, study PRJEB7988) | marine metagenome | isolation source: saline water (ENVO:00002010), including | reverse complement strand
TAATTTGATCCAGTTCTTACCGTGTTGTGTGCCACCAACATATGACTGGGGTGATAAATGTACATTCCGTAATTGTATGATGTTCCGGAATTCTTAAAAACAATCGCATTGTTGTAGATCGATGTTGGATCAGTTGCTACACCATATGCATAGTAGGCGTAAATTCCATATCCGTAATTTAAATAGATGTCATTATCATGAATCGTTATTTTACCGGGAGTAGTATTTCCTGACCATCCATACACTCTAGCTCCGTACCCAAACGAAGTGGCAGATGCACTTTGGTGAATCTTATTGTTTGAAATATCTACAGAGATACAATAATTGGGGGCTACTCCGTAACCATAACGGAAGCCATTAATATCGTTATTTCTAAACACAAAATTTGTAGAAAGATTTGAACTTGAACTGTTCAAATAAACTCCATAGGATCCATCATTAAACGTACTATTTTCAATGAATAAAGAATCATATTTTACACCTGTTGCATACCAATGGGCCCAAAATGTAGAATTTGAAGTACCTGCATCTCCATTAAAAACGCAGTTATTAACTGTTATGGCGTTATTGGAAGTACCTATCATAGTCACCAAACGACCATAAGTTGTTCCACTCGTTTCTATCGTTAAACCATCAATCTTTACATAATTGGCGTTGTTAAAGGCCAATGTAAAGTTCGCGGTTGCCGCTGATGATGTTGGAGCAAATGTAATTATTGGGTTTGTCGTATTTGTCGGATCACTTTCAAAAGAGATCGTATTTGTCGCCGAGGCCCCAGTATATGCCCCCAGGGATACCTGTTCAGTATATGTTCCCTGCTTGACATAAAATGTTACCGCACCATTTACTCCACTGGTTGAGAGAGCAGAAGTTGCAGCTGAAAAGCTTGTATAATTATTGGTTCCTGTTCCATTAGGATCTATTGTGTAAGAGCCACTTAGCTGAGCAAATGAGGTCAATGACAACATTATCATTGCAAGGAATGAAAGGAAAAGAGAAGTAGTACGTTTCTTCATCAGTTTAGGTGATTTTGGATTAAAAAAATTGTGTTTAACCAACAATTTAGCAATTTTCTGTTAAAATCAGCACTATTGTTGATTTTTTTTATAAAAAACTTAAAAAAAACATCGAATTCTTAATTTATTTTAATTCATCAAATCCGTAGGATGATGAGCGAATTGAAAAATTCGAGACACATTTAAAATTATTGAAGTATTTTCGCGGCCTTAATGATGGTTTAAAGATTATCTAAATCAGAATCGGGAAGTGGCGCAGGTGGTAGCGCACCTGGTTTGGGACCAGGGGGTCGCAGGTTCAAATCCTGTCTTCCCGACAAAGCCCCGCAAGATTTGCGGGGCTTTTCCATTCTTTTATACCATTTATCTTCTAGAATTTCTAAGTTTTGGAGCTATATTTCAACTTGTAAATACACATCAGCTCCAGTTAAAAACCTATGAAAATTCCCTAAAAAGTCATGATTACCAAAAAAAGAATCGGTCTGATTTTAGGGCCTTTGTCCTTTTTACTGATCCAACTCTTCATTGAACCTGAGGGTCTCAGTTCAGAAGGGAACAGCGTTTTGGCGATAACTTCATGGATTGCAATTTGGTGGATTAGCGAAGCTATCCCCATCGAAGCCACCTCTCTCCTACCCATAATTCTTTTCCCTCTGCTAGGTGTGTTAGGCCTAAAAGAGACAGGGGCTGCATACGGTCATAAATTTATTTTTCTATTTATTGGAGGATTTATTCTTGCCATTGCCATTGAGAAGTGGCAACTGCATAAAAGAATTGCGTTGAACCTTCTTAAAGCGGTAGGCACCAGTTTATCCAATATTATGATGGGATTTATGTTGAGCACAGCAATGCTTTCCATGTGGATTTCAAACACGGCTACAACGGTAATGATGCTGCCAATTGGCATGGCAGTTATTTCTCAGCTCAAGAGTAAAATGGACTTAAATAATTCTCAATTTGGCAAAGCCCTAATGTTATCAATTGCCTACAGCGCTTCAATCGGAGGAATGGCTACTTTAATAGGGACTCCGCCAAACCTAATCTTTGCTGGAATCGTTCAAGAGCTTTATGATATCGAGATTACCTTTTTCCAATGGTTTTCTTTTGGAATCCCCATATCCTTTGGATTACTTTTTATTTGCTGGTTTTATCTATCAAGGTTTGCTTTTCCCCTAAAGGGAATTGTTTTTCCAGGAGGAAAAGAAATAATAAATAAGCAACTTGATGAATTGGGCACTATGAGTCGAGAAGAGAAATTAGTCCTGTTTGTCTTTATTGTCACCGCTTTATCTTGGATTTCCAGATCATTTTTTTTAACTCAATTAATATCAGCCATAGATGACACTATCATAGCTATGATTGCAGCCATCATCCTTTTCATTCTGCCCTCTAGAGAAAAAGGTAAAGCTCTTCTTGATTGGCAAGATGCCGTTAAACTTCCTTGGGGAATATTGATTCTTTTCGGCGGAGGGATTTCTATTGCTATTGCTTTTGAAACAAGCGGTCTAGCCTTTTGGCTTGGCAACCAACTTGGGGGCCTTGCGGGGATTAATCTGTTTCTAATGATTTTAGTTACCATAACGGCGGTAAATTTCTTGACGGAGATTACTTCAAATCTTGCCACTACTGCGATTTTATTGCCGGTGCTCGCAACTTTATCCTTGGTTATGGGAACTCACCCTTACATTCTTCTCGTTTCTGCAACCCTTGCAGCATCATGTGCATTTATGCTTCCTGTAGCCACGGCGCCAAATGCCCTTGTTTTTGGAAGCGGAATGATAAAGATGCGAGACATGATATCAAAAGGGATTTGGCTCAACATAATATCAATAGTCATTTTAACTCTGACCATCTATTTTCTTTTGCCCTTAATCTGGAGTTTTCCAAAAATTTAAGCCCACCAATATTATTCCTTCAACCCTAATTTATTTGGAGGGTGAAGATCCACTGAAAAAAAATAGAGCCGCATCTTTATGATGCAGCTCTATCCTTTGTGATTCCGGCGCGATTCGAACGCGCGACCGTCTGCTTAGAAGGCAGATGCTCTATCCAGCTGAGCTACGGAACCAAGGGCGCAAAAGTAATATTAAATTTCATGATTAGGTGGAAAGATTTATAATCTCATCAAAAGTTTTTGAAACTGCCTAAGCTATTAGGATGAAAATAATAAAAGGCTCCATATAGCACCGACAAAAACAGTTATTAAAGATGCAATCACCCAGTCAGCTGCCGATGATCTTTTTTTCTTCTCAACCTCTAATTCCTCGCCTTTTTTACTCAAGTCAGCAATTCGCTCTCGAATTTTATCAAAATCGAAGGCGTCAGGAATCTCACGAACTTTTGATTTAACAATAAATCGTCCATTCTTAAATTCATATTCAAATATTTTTTGGAAGTTTTTTCTTCTTGGGCATAACTGCAAGATCTCACCTTCACCTTGTAATTGAATTAAAGGTATGTCTATGTGATAGATGATAAGCTCTTTTTCAACATAAGATTTACAAACAATAGGTAAGGCAGAATCTGCACCACTATGAGCAAAAGCAAGGTCCAAACAGTCACTGTCCTCAAGATTGGTGACCAGCCAGAGCATATTTGAGGCATAATCTACCTCAAAGTATATCCCTTTGTACTCATTATTCTCTTGGGACCAGAGGGTAAGACCTAAGATTTGAAAGCAAATAAATAAAAAAGTTTTTTTCACCGATTAACTATCTTGTTGATTTCCTTAAAATTACATTTTTTTCCTTTTTCGATATCAACGAGCAGGATTTTTAGTTAAATCTATATTTTCATTTTTAATCTAACTCAGGTATGAAATTATGAAATCATATTATTTCTATCAATGTTTTCTGTAAAGACGGTACTTTTGTTTTGAAAATGGTTGAGAACCTCAAATACATGCTGTTAATCTTATGCCTCTTTGTAGTTGACATAAACATAAATGCTCAGACAATTGTAGAGCAAGAAATCAAGCCAGTTGAGGGAAGTCCTATAAGTAGTGGTATTGAGGAAAAGACCAAAGCCTACAGATCCCAACCGCAAAAAGCGTTTACAGCTTCATTATTACTTCCTGGCCTTGGTCAGGCATTAAACAAGCAAGCATGGAAATCCCCCATCGCTTTAGGAGCCATCTGCGGATCTGGTTACTTATTGTGGCAGAATCAAAATTATGTTTCAAGATTGAAAGATGCTATAGAAATTCGATTTGAAGTCCCTGGGGAAACTGATGAGTTTAGTGGTATTTTTAGTGATAGCCAGCTTTTTTCCCTAGAAAATGAATACACCAGACTAAGAGATTATAGTTTTTTGGCATTGATAGGAATTCACTTACTTCAATGTATAGATGCATATGCCGCCGGATTTCTAGTTGATTTTGATGTTAGTGACGACCTTAATCTGTCAGCATCATATAGCTCCATTCCAGAAGCTCCAATAGGAGCAAAAATATCATTATCATGGCGTTAAAGATTGCAATAATAGGATATGGAAAAATGGGGCAAATGATTGAGGTCATTGCTCGAGAAAGAAAACATTCAATCATTGCTCGATTGGATAAAGGATGGGACGCAGATCAACTTAAAGGTGCAGATGTAGCCATAGAATTCACAGAACCCAATTCTGCTGTAGAAAATATATCCAAAGCTCTTAGATCCAATATACCTGTTGTCACAGGCACGACAGGATGGTACAGCCATATAAATAGTATCAAGGATCTAACTGTAAATACAGGACTTGTATATGCTTCAAATTTCTCTCTTGGAGTAAATGTTTTTTTTGAGGTGAACAAGAAATTATCAAAATTACTTGCTAATCGAGAAGAATATAAAGCCTCGATTAAAGAAACACATCACGCAAATAAAAAAGATATTCCCAGCGGCACGGCAATTACTCTGGCTGAACAGCTCATCGAAAATACCTCATTAACCGACTGGAGCATCAAGGATGAAAATCAAAAAATAAAAATCGAATCGAAGCGCGAGAAAGAAGTTTGCGGTGATCATTCAGTTACCTATAAATCTGAAATAGATAAAATAACCATTTCTCATTCAGCATTTAATAGAAAAGGTTTTGCCCTGGGAGCTATTATCGCAGCAGAAAAAATTCAAGGAAAAACTGGAATTCATCCGTTCAACTCTCTACTGTTTTAGATAATGCCCAAATCAAAATCCCAGATTCAAAAGTTTACTGAGAGTACAGCTCTAGATATCCTAGGAGTAGGAATTGTAATAAGCGTGTCCTTGGCACTTGGTTTTCACAAGACCGTTATTAATGGCTTACCCATAGGAATCATGTCTGTCGCAGGTGCAGGGTTTTCAATGTTAGCTACTCGGCTTGTCACCAAAAGAAACAATATCGGGAATCTAATAGGCGTAATGGCAACAATTAATTCTGCTTTGGTGGATTATTATCTCGGAAATCAAGCGGCCTTCTTAACATACCCAGTATCATTTTTTGGGCTCATTGCCAGTTATTTTTTTTGGAAGCGCAAAGGAAACAAAGTCCCAAGAGGTTTTGATAAATGGTATTTCATAAATATTGCATTTGCGTTCTCATTGGCCTTCTTGTTAAACTACATAGGATTTTCAGGATTTCTAGCGCATGAAATTCGAACGGAAGACACAATTAAATTTTGGATAACCGCTATCATCACGGGCCTTAGCTTTTCAGGGACCTTAAATATGCCCCGTATGTATGCAGATACATGGGCGTTTTATGAGGTTTATAATGGATTAAAAATTTATCAGAATATTCTCTTTGGAAATGTTGCCTACGTTGCAAAATATATATTCTATCTATTCAATGCCCTTTTGGGTTGGGTCGTTTGGCACCAGGTGAGAAAAAAAGAAACAGTTTAGACTGATTCTTTATTAGCACTAAGGCAGCTCGAAGTAGTTAGCTGTGTCTAACTTTAGTAATGTGAAAGGTCTTTGCTTAATTTTTTTTTTAGCTTACTTATCCGCTTATTCTCAACCTATGTTAGAGAGTGGGAAAACTCTGGATTTAAACAGTGAATTTCTTGAGCTTTCAATTTTAAGCAATGCCACGGGCCCAAAATCAACCTCTCAATATTCTCAAGCACAACTTCAAAGGCAATTTGGAATGGGTAAAAAATTTGAGTGGAGATATGCTGTAGCTTCAGCTCAATCCCCATTTGAAATTGATTTTTCTCTTCTTGCAGGCCTACAATATGAATTTTATCGTAAAATGAATTGGTCTTCCAGCATAGCAGGTACGATATCTTACATGCGGGGAAATCAAATAATTCCGCAAAATAAGCTCTGGATTGCTGTAAGTAATTTTTCAGAGCAAGGCATTGAAACGAATATCAATTTTGGGTTTTGTCAGAACACATTATCCCAACCGATTCAGCCATTTGCGGCAGCTGGCTGGATTGTCCCCGTAAGAAAAAAGCTTATTCATTTTGAGACATACTTTCAACCTGCTGGAAACTCAGCGATACAAATCGGCATAGACTTATCAAAAAGTGATTACCAAACATTATTTATGATTGGTCATGGTTTCTCTGGTCCTGCTTTTTTATCCGTTGTGAGGGCCCTTTAAGTTTATCAAGAAAATCGTTCAAGAAGAGCTTCATGAAGAAAATTAACTTGATCTCTTAACCCTTTTAGATCTATGTCATTTTCAATAATATAGTCTCTTTCAGTAAGCATAGAACGCTTCTGCGCTTGAGGCATTTGTTTGGACATTCTCTGCCGAATTTCATCAACGGATAAATCACTGCGTTTCTGGACTCGGGCAATTCTATTTTCTTCTTGAGCTTCTACCAATATAATTGAATCACAATTTTTGTACGAACCTGATTCAAACAATATGGCTGCTTCTCGAACCACATAGATACTCTTTTGTTTTGAGTGCCACTCAACAAAATCTCTATGTACCGCTGGATGAACAATGGCATTGATTCTATTTGTTGCCTCAGGAGTTGAAAACGCCCTTTTTGCAAGCTCTCTGCGTTGGAGAATGCCATCGATGTAAATACCTTCACCAAATTCATTCTCTATCATTTTTTTTAAATCAATATCCTCAACCAAAAGCCTCTTGGCGGAGTCATCTGCAAAATAGATAGGAACACCATTTTCTTGTAGAATTTCAGCAACTGTTGATTTACCGCTTCCCATAGACCCTGTCAGACCAACATGATAACTCTTCATAAAAGCAAATTTAGATTATTGAGACGGAGATTTAAATTATTCTACAAGTATTTTCGAGAAAATATACAGCGTTTTATGCCGGCTTCAGAGAACGATAAATCTCGAAGTAATGAATTTCATATTCGGTAACTGAATGGATATGAAATAAACTCCAGGAACCAGATGTAAACTCTCAACCCTTGAAAGGTTATTTCTATTGGAATTAACATATCTCGTGTAGGATGAAATCACCCTTCCCCTTGAGTCCGAAATTTTTATGGACACCAGACCTCCCTCGCGAATGAATAAATCAAAAGTCTGAATTCCTGACAATCCCGGGTTTGGCGAAATTATTAGCATCGGGTCCGAATCAAAATTGACTACAGAATCTACCGGGTCAACTTGAGCAACACAGTTTTGCCCTAACGGAAGGTTTTCATCTAACCATTCCCAGCGGTCAAGAATAAACTCTCTAAGTAAATTCAACTCCTGCTCATAACTTGTTGCGATAGGATCCGGATAGACCCATAATTGTTGTCCAAAAATGGGCCATCTATTAAAATGGCGTGAACGAGCTTCCTGCGTTTCTTGAGAATATGAAGATATTTTTTGCAAAACTCTCGATTCACTCCAAACCGAGGTTCGGAGATTTTGCCATCTGCAGCCCACCTCATTTCGAAAGAGACTATCCGTCATTAAACGACTCCACCAAAATGGGACTGGCCACTGACCTGCGGGGCATATTTGCTCAAACTCAAACGCAAAACCTTCTGGAGAGTCAGCATCACAAAAATTTGCATTTCCAAAAGCCAAGTCAAAATCCCAAACGGGCCCTGCATGGATCTTTCCATCTTTATCTTTTCTATCCTTATGGAAATAAGTAGATATTCGATAAGCATCAACATTGCGGTTGATTTCATTCACAAGCATGAAATCAATGAATGAAGACGTATTAATAAATCTACGATAACCTAAAATAGAGTCCTGAAAATTCTCAGATGCAAGAGCTATTTCCATGCTATCAACAAAAGAGGTGATATAATCTCTTTGCGCATTTGTAATCTTATTACTTTTTGGATAAACTCCTTGGAAACTAACTGAACTTCCCGCTCGATTGGGATAAAAGAAATTCGAGGGAAAACTTGACGTCCATGAAAAATCTTCAGAGCTTTGCTTGTCTATCTTGAAAATGTAACCTCCAGACAAATCGATACCTTGATTTTCATCAATGTCAAGTTTTTTAATGTTTACCCTACCCGAATCTCTTTTTATTTTTTCAACCATCACATAAATACCGAAATACTCAGAATTGATCCATACTTCGACAAATTGAGTTTTAGGCGCCCACCTGCCAGTTTCTCTAGCTAAATCATAAGTCAATACATTTCTCATTAGGGATTTATCGAAGAAGGTTGCGTATAAAACCCAATCTGATTCAACTGAAAAATCAAATAATGAAACTTCTCTATCGCTTCCGTCAGAATTTCGAGTTTCAACCGTCATCGATTTCATTGGAAACATTTGTGAACTTTGTCCACGATACTCAACACCGATAAATCCCTGATCATGAGGGGGTTGATTTAACGTATTCCTTGTCCCATCAGAATTCCAAAAAATTGTCCATTGAGCCTGAACCTTCGGCTCATCAACGATGGTATTTCCCATTGTAAAAATACTTACAATCGGAATATCACTGTTCCAATTCAAAGGCTGAGCATTAGAACCGATACAAACACAGACAAAAGAGCAATATGAAAAAAAAAGTCTGCTTAATTGTTTCAAATTAAAAGCATCGTAAAAACGAAAAACATTCGAGCTCAAGATTTCATTTATTTTGATAATAAGGCGTAAATATAAAAAATCGAAAAGACGACAACGACAGTAAAGCTTATAAAAAGTCAATTTGAAATAGACAAAAAAATGAATACCAAAAAAAAAAATTATACAATAGTCAAGAAAATCAAAAACTGTTTTAGGTTACTAAATTGTTAATAAATAATCAATAAATACGGACTAAGTGTTTAAATGACACTAAGATCAAATTGTTACATACAAGTATTTCATATGAGTCAAAACGTAGACTCCTGTTGAAAAAAACCACAAATAGTTAGAACTACTTTAAGTGAAATTTGTACCTTAGCTTTAATTATTGTACTTATGACTATTACTAAACTACTCCGTAAACCAACCCTATCTGCATTATTTGTTTTGATTGGCTTCATATCAAATGCTCAAGTCAATGGAACCGTCAAGGATGCCGCTTCAGGCGAACCCTTACCTTCAGTTTCTGTAAAAATTAAAGGAACAGATCAGGCAACTATTTCAAACTTCGATGGGATCTTTAAATCTCCAGCTAAACCGAATTCCACATTGGTATTTAGCTCACTAGGTTATTTATCGAAAGAAATCTTAATTAACAAACCCAATCAACAATTACTTGTCCTTCTTGAAGAGGATAAAGAAGGAAATGAATTAGAGGAAGTAGTTGTTATCGGATTTGGAACACAAAAAAAGAGCAATGTAACCGGGGCAATTTCCTCAGTAAAAGCAAAAGATCTTGAAAATATGGCATTGCCCAGAGTGGAGCAAGCTTTGCAAGGTCGTACCTCAGGAGTTGTTGTAGTTCAGGGTTCTGGTCAGCCAGGATCGGGTTCTGTAGTTCGGATTCGTGGAACGTCTTCTATTAATGGATCAGATCCCTTGTATGTAGTCGATGGAGTTATAATCGGTGGAGGAATTGATTTCCTTAACCCAAATGACATTGCGTCTATTGAAGTATTAAAAGATGCTGCTTCTGCAGCTATATACGGTGCAAGATCCGCAAATGGAGTTGTAATTGTTACCACAAAAAATGGAGCAGGAATGAAAAACATGGAAGTTTCCGTAAATCGATACACTGGTGTTCAAAACCCGTGGAAAAAAGTTCCTGTTTTGAATTCGACGCAATATGCAATGATTCAGAATGAAATGAATGT
>CEOK01026601.1_pt1 | contig 10147 bp, 16 predicted proteins | sample 427001 | NCBI WGS metagenome assembly CEOK01 (sample SAMEA2591108, study PRJEB7988) | marine metagenome | isolation source: saline water (ENVO:00002010), including | reverse complement strand
AGATGAAGAGCTAAGAGAGAAAGGACTAATATGAACTGGGATAAATTAAAACAAGCATTGGGCATACAGCCTAAGATCACCCAAAAACCAGTAGAAAAGACAGTAGAAGAAGAACGTAGAGCAATATTGCAACGTGAAAAAGAAGATGCTACTCGTGCAGGAAAACCTTGGGTAGGCGTACTTGACACACAAGTCAATCCAGAAAACATAAAAAATGGTTTCTTTGAACTAGATTGGAATAATCAATTTATTGAAGAGTTACTTGATGCAGGATATTCAGGTGAAACTAATGAAGATATTGTTAATGGTTGGTTTAAAACAATAGCAATGCAAATTTTGGAGGAAGACGGTCTTGACAAAGAGCGTGAAATGGGTTATATTAATGTTAAACCTATAGACAAAGATAAATCAGAGGTAAGTTAATGACCTATATACTAGTAGACACTGCAAATACATTCTTTCGTGCAAGACACGTTATCAGAGGAGACGCTGATACAAAACTTGGCATGGCTTTTCATATTACACTTAATAGTATAAAGAAGGCATGGCAGGATTTTGACGGTACCCATGTTGTGTTTTGTTTAGAAGGACGTAGTTGGCGTAAGGACTACTATGAACCATACAAGCGTAACCGACAAGAAACTCGTGACAAGATGACTGTCAAAGAGTCAGAAGAGGATAAACTGTTCTGGGAAGCGTTTGATCATTTTAAAGATTTTGTTACAGACAAGACTAATTGTACTGTGCTTCATCACCCGCAACTTGAGGCAGATGATTTAATTGCAGGTTGGGTACAAGCACACCCTAATGATAATCATGCAATTATTAGTACAGATGGTGACTTTGCACAATTAGTTGCACATAATGTACGTCAGTACAATGGTGTCACAAACACTGTAATTACACATGAAGGTTACTTTACAGACAAAGGCAAACCTGTAATTGACAAAAAAACAGGTGAACCTAAGCCTGCACCTAACCCAGAGTGGCAGTTGTTTGAGAAGTGTATGCGTGGTGATACAAGTGATAATGTATTCAGTGCATATCCTGGTGTGCGTAAGAAAGGTACAAAGAACAAAGTAGGTTTGTTAGAGGCTTTTGATGACAAAGGCACAAAAGGTTATAATTGGAATAACCTTATGTTACAACGTTGGGTAGATCACAACGGCAAAGAGCATCGTGTGCTTGAAGATTATAATCGTAATGTTGTGCTATGTGATCTAACTGCACAACCTGAAGAAATTAGAGCAACTATAAATCAAACAATTAAAAATGTAAAAGCAAAACAAATTTCGCAAGTTGGACTACGTCTAATGAAATTCTGTGCAACATGGGATTTACAACGTGTTAGTGAAAACGCTCAATTATATGCGGAACCATTACAAGCGAGGTATGTACAATGACAATAAAAGCAAAAGAAATATTAGATGGTAAATTTTGGATTTTAGAAGATAGTGGAGTAAAGATAGCTACACTTTCACTTTCCGATGACAAATACATTCTAAGTGACAAAGAAGGTACTAGGTTTGTAAAAAATGCTCAACAAATAGAAAAATCATTTGGTAAAATTGATTGGTCCAAACTTGAAATTACAGAAATTACAAACAAAGAGGTGCACGGTTACGATACCAGTTGTGTTCCTCATAATCCTTTGTTTGATGTAAAAAATAAACTTCCATTGTTTACAAAAAGTCCTAAATCTAAAAGTTTATATTGTGCAGGATATTATATTATCCGTTTTGAAAAAGGTTGGGTCAAATCTTTCTGTCCTAAAGCAATCACATTAGAACGTTATAAATTCAAAGGTCCATTCAAAACAAATTTAGAAATGCGTACAGAATTGAGTAAAGCAAATGCCAAATGATCCTATAAACACAATGCCTGTACAGCAGTTCATACAGCAAGTTAAAAGTGCAGATGCAAGTAATGCTAAAGAAGTTAAAATTAATATTCAAGTAGCAAAAAGATTAGCATTTACACTAGGTGAAGTTATGGCCAAACTGAATGGTAATCTAGAAGAAATATTAGAAAAGAAATATTCACGAGAAGATGAAACAATAAAAGTAGAATTAGACGGCGGAAATAGCTGGTAAAATCGGATAAATATATGCGTATATAATTAAGGAAATACGCATATGAGTAGACCAAAACCTACAATATTGTTAGAGCATATAGATAAAAAAACCTATAAAAGTGAGCAAATTTTAGATGCGGATGCTATATGGGCTGTATTCTATAAAAACAAACCTTTCAATTTGAAAAGTTCAAATAGTCTAACAAATTACCCAGGTCCTAAGTATAAGAAAGTAAGTTTTTCTAATCCTGGACATGCAATTAATCTTGCTAAAAAATTAAACGATATGTTTAATTGCACAGAGTTTAGTGTAGTCAAACTATCATCTGGTGAAACTATCAGTGATGACAACTGATGAACTGGAAAGAAACATACACAAAAGTCTTTCTAAAAAATGCAGGAAAGTCAATAAACGAAGCTAGTGTAAAAGAGGTCATGCCATTATGGTGGCAAAATACAAGATCTAAAGAAACAGGCGGATTACGTCTAACAGAAGCAGGCTATAACTTTATAAAAAATGAGCTCGAATTACAAACATATCAAGTTCCTTATCCTATAGATTTCGAATTTACAACCAATGTAGTAATATGGATGGACCAGTTTATAGACTGTCCTTATTATCTTGATAAAAAAGGAATAATAGTCACTAATGAAAAAAAGGCAATGGAATTACATCTATTCTCCGGAGATGTTCGTAAATACGGTTTGATAAAAGCCATAAAACGTCAGAAATAATATAGTATTATTACTAAATAATCCCATATGTTAGCTCATAAACATTTGGTGGTCCGGGCAGAAGTTGACAAGCCCATAGTCAACAAGAACAAAGCCATCAAATTTCTACGCTCTCTAATCAAAAAAATCAAAATGAAACCTATGTACGGACCTACAGCAAGTTATTGCAAAATGGTAGGAAATAGAGGTATCACAGCGTTTGCAATCATAGAAACAAGCCATATAGCAATGCACATATGGGACGAAAGTTCACCTGCTTTGGTGCAGTTAGATGTGTATAGTTGCAGTGATTTTACTACCAAGACTGTTTTCGAACACATAGAACCAATGAATCCAACACATATTGACTACAAGTTTTTGGATAGAGAAGAAAAATTTATTGAAGTTTTGGCAAATTAGTGGTTGACTCTTAGGCTCGTTGGTGCTATATTAGTATACATAATAAGGCACTGAGGAAAACAAGGAGTTACAATGGAAAACGTAGCAATTCGCACACTAAGCCCTAACAAGGCTAAAAACAGCATTAAACATGCAATAAAGAAACAACGTCCTATCTTTATTTGGGGACCTCCAGGTATTGGTAAATCGGACATTGTACACCAAATTGGTGAATATATGGACGCTTATGTAATTGACGTTCGTCTATCACTTTGGGAACCTACAGACATCAAAGGCATTCCGTATTACGCCGCAAACGATAATACAATGAAATGGGCACCACCTGTAGAACTTCCTTCTAAAGAATTTGCTAAAAAGCATAAAGCGATTATCTTATTCTTAGATGAAATGAATTCTGCGGCGCCGGCAGTACAGGCAGCCGCTTATCAACTAATTCTTAACCGTAAGGTTGGCACATACACATTGCCAGACAATGTGTATATTGTTGCCGCAGGTAACCGTGAAGCTGACAAAGGTGTTACATATCGTATGCCAGCGCCGTTGGCTAATCGTTTTGTTCACTTAGAACTTGCAGTCGATTTTGATGACTGGTTTCAGTGGGCAGTTGATAACAACATCCACAAAGATGTTGTAGGTTACTTGACTTTTAGCAAAAAAGACCTTTACGATTTTGATCCGAAATCTCCAAGCAGATCTTTTGCAACACCACGTAGTTGGTCATTTGTAAGCGAACTGCTCGAAGATGAACTTGATGAAGAAACAACAACTGATCTTGTATCAGGTGCAGTAGGCGAAGGCCTTGCAATCAAGTTTGTCGCTCACCGTAAGGTAGCGGCTCAAATGCCTAACCCAACTGACATCTTGTCAGGTAAGGTTAAAGAGCTAAAGACCAAAGAAATCAGTGCCATGTATTCCTTGACGGTCTCGCTCTGCTATGAACTTAAAGAAGCGTCCGATAAAGGCGATAAGAAATTTGACAACAAAGTTGACAAGTTTCTACGTTTTATGATGGATAACTTTGAAACTGAATTGGTTGTAATGGGTATCAAGTTAGCCCTCACACAATATGCCCTGCCAATTGATCCAGACGAAGTTGAATGTTTCGAAGAGTTTCATGATCGTTTTGGCAAGTATATTACCAAAGCACAACAGGCATAATACCAAGGAGTTTGGACGGTCTCCTCAAAAAAACCGTCCATTTTAAGTTGACAAATCCGCAAAACTTAAATATAATATATGCATAACTTAGGAGAACATGGCAATGACATCCGTAAAAGATACAGCAACTAAACTTAAAAATTGGCAACCAGATCCAAATATTACACCAGAAGCACTTGAAGAAATGCGTAAGGAAGTGTTGGACAAGGTAATTGTTGCTCGTGTCGGCTTACTCCTAAGACATCCATTTTTTGGCAATATGGCTACACGACTTAAGATTGAAGCTTGTGACGATTGGTGTCCTACAGCGGCTACAGACGGTCGTCATTTGTATTTTAATACACAATTTTTTAATGCACTATCTAACAAAGAAATTGAATTTGTAATCGCACACGAAATTCTACACTGTGTATTTGATCACCTTACACGACGTGAAGATCGAAATCCTAAGCTGTTTAACATCAGTGCAGATTACATTGTAAACAATTTATTGGTAAGAGATCGTATTGGTGAGAAACCTGCATTGATTGACTGCTTCCAAGACTTTAGATATGACAGTTGGACTTCTGAAGAAGTATATGACGATCTGTTTAAAGAAGCCGAAAAAAACGGCAAAGAATTTTTAGACCAACTTGGTGAATTGTTAGACGAACATCTTGATTGGGAAGGTGACGATCAGGATGGAAAAAACGGCAAAGATGGAAAAAACAAAAAGAAAGGTCCTCCCAAGTATTCCAAAGAAGAACTTCGTAAAATCAAAGAAGAAATTAAAGAAGGAATGATGAGTGCCGCACAAGCTGCTGGTGCAGGTAATCTTCCAGGTGAGATCAAACGTATGATCAAGGATCTTACTGATCCTAAAATGAACTGGCGTGAAATTTTGCGTCAACAAATACAATCAACTATCCGCAACGACTATACATTTAGCCGTCCGTCACGCAAGGCATGGCATACTGGTGCTATACTACCTGGTATGAACTTTGATGAAACTATCGATATTTGTATTGCTATTGATATGAGTGGTTCGATAGGTAATGATCAAGCACAAGACTTTTTAAGTGAAGTCAAAGGTATTATGGACGAATACAAAGAGTACAATATTAAATTATGGTGTTTTGATACAAAGGTTTACAATGAAGAAGATTTTTCATCAGATAGTGGTGCAAATTTAACTGACTATAAAATTATGGGCGGTGGTGGTACCGACTTCGACTGCAACTGGGAATATATGAAAGAAAATGATATTGTTCCAAAGAAATTTATAATGTTCACAGATGGTTATCCATGGAGTAGTTGGGGTGACGAAGACTACTGTGATACTGTGTTTATTATTCATTCTAATAGGGATAAAGATCTACAAGCACCATTTGGCACAACTGCACACTATGACAAAAACGCAGCTTAAATCTCCTAACCCATTAAACTTTTTTGACTGCCGTCAGGCAAAGGTTCCTCCTCCATATTTTGAATATATTAATATTCCCATGAGATATAATCTCGAAGAAAGTATTTCAAAATGGATATATCAGCACCAAAAAGGTCGTTACTACGTAGGAAGATCTGTAGGTATTTTGGATGATAATAGCGTCAACAGTATACTTAAAATAGGATTTGAAGACCCGAAAGAACTATCTTATTTCACTTTGGCTTGTCCACATTTGAAATATAAGTAAATATTTTCCAATAACTAATAGTATAAGGAGTTAACTAACTATGACTGAAGAAACAAAAAAAGCTGAAGCAACTGCGCAAACTGCTGAAGCAAAAACTGCTCCTGCACCAGAGGCTCCAGTAGAGCTTACTGTACAGGATCTAGGAAATATTAAACAAATAATTGATGTTGCTAGCCAACGCGGTGCATTCAAACCAAATGAAATGACCATTGTAGGCACAACATACACTAAATTAGAATCATTCTTAAATGCTGTAGCGGCTCAACAAAAAGCTGCACAACCTACAGCTGAAGGAGAGAAAAAATAATGGCGTTAAAACATGTAGGCCGTATTGCGGCTAATAAAAGAAAAGTAGTAGTAGCATATAGAACACTGCCGGGTGAACCTGAAAACTGCCTAGTGGTGACAACAGAAAATCTTGATGCTGCAGATCATGACTCATTGATGAAATTAGTAGAATCCGATGCTGGTCAAAACGAAGACGAGTTTGCAACTGCGATGGCAAGAACAAGACTATCAGATGGTAGAATTATGCTTGCAGGATTTCATACTACAGGGAAAATGACTAAGGTTCCTACTTCATCTGTTGAAATGACACCTGACCGTAATGCAGGAATTATGTTAGACGAACTAAACAAAATGATTGCAGAACAACGTGGAGTTGCTATAGAAGATCTTGCAGTGAAATCACCTGATCAAGATCCTACACAAACGCAAGAATCTACGATTGCAACAGCTAGTGAAATTCCTAGCACTCCTGTGCAAGAAGAAGTTTTAGATGATGCAAAACTAGCGGCACAATACAGAAGTCAAGCTGACGCAATGTTTAAAGAAGCAAAGCGTTTGAGAGAACAGGCTGAAGAACTTGTTCCTACGAAGAAAAAAGCAAAGACTATCGAAAGTGTCTAGGAAAAAAACTCTTCCTAGCGACATTGTAGAACATTGGCCAGAAGTGCTTAAAGATGTTGATATAAAAGTAGTTCCGCTTAAATATCTTCATGCAGTGCGGGTGTATTTTAATGATGGTAAAATTTGGGATATCGATGTAGCAACTACGCTTAAGAAAAACCCAAGCGATAAAAATCTAGAAAAAACACTTGAAAATTTGTTCCACGAATACGAAGATAGCATAAAAAATGTAGATTTTAGGTTAGATACTGCTAAGGTAAAAGCAGATATTCAGGCTAGAACGCGACATTTTTTGAAAAAACGCAAGTGAGTTTATCAAACAAAATGTATAAATACATGTAGATATTCCAGGAGTTAATAAATGGCCCTAAGATTAAGACGCGGAACAAACGCTGAAAGATTAACAGTAACACCGGACAGCGGTGAAATTATATATGTAACAGACACCAAAAAACTGTATGTAGGTGATGGTGCAACAGTTGGTGGTAACCTTGTAAGCGGAGTCAATGATATTATTGACGATGTAACACCTCAACTCGGTGGGAATTTAGATCTTAATGGCAATAATATAACAGGTAATGGTAATATCAATATCACAGGCACTATTAACGCTACTGGAAGTATAAATTTAGGTGATGGCGCAGGTGGAGACGTAATTACTGTTGGCGGAGAAGTAAGTGGTAATTTAATTCCTACTACTGATGAATCCTTTGTTTTAGGATCAGGCGCAAAGCGTTGGACAGCAATTTGGGCTAGTGGTTTAAATGTATCAGGAAACATTACAGCAGAATCAATTACAGCAGATATAATATCTGATGATAGTACTATTGTTTTTGACAGTAGCACTAATACATTCACAGGTTCTGTGATCGGTAATGTAACAGGTAATGTAACAGGTAATGTAACAGGTGATATTAAAGGTAGTGTGTTCAACGATGATAGCACTATTATTGTAGATGCTGTTAATGGCACTCTTAACGGAGATGTAACAGGTAGTGTGTTTGCCAACGACGGCGACAACGCATATGATGCTGATAATAAAGTTTTTGTTGCTCAAACTATCACTGCAAATGTAAAATTGAATACACCGATTTTAGATGCTACAAATCTAGTTGAAACAGCAGAAGTAAAGGCAGTAGGAAGTTCTACACATGGTATTTTACAACTACGCTACGACAACAGTGGAGCATCTGTTGGGGATCAAGTAAGTCTTGGACGTATACTATTTGGCGACAATGACAGTGGTGTTAATTGGACTGTTGATGTAACAAAAGATTACATGAACTTTTTTCCAAACTACACTGGAACTCCTGATTACACAAAATTTGCCCAAGTTTGGCAAAACGGTAAGTTCCAAATTGGTGGTGAAGCAGGTGGTAGCGGATTCCAAGGAATGGTTAGAGAACCAAATGCAACACTTGAAGTTTATGGCGATGCATTAATTGGTGACATTTCCATTAATCAAAATACAATATCCATGGATGATTCAAATGGTAATTTAAGACTAGCGACAAATGGCACAGGTACAATTGAACTTGATGTTCCTGTTCAGACTACTGTAGGTGCCGCAGGCGCTGCAGATGCATTACCAGCAACTCCATCAACTTATTTCAAGATTAATGTTGGTGGTACAGACTATGTTGTTCCAGCATATGCTGTTTCCTAATAACCCTTAAATAAATATATTTTTAGGAGTACAAATGGAAATTCTAATAGCAATTATAATCGGTGTTATATGGAGCCAGGTGATCAGTCATTTTGGTGCAAGTATTCTTTTACATCGTCACTATTGTCATAAACAATTTAAAGTACCTGTTTGGTTTGAATGGGTAGGACTTTGGATGCTAAGTGTAGCATACATTAGAACTCCTATCGGATGGATAGCAAGCCACCGCATGCATCATCATCATTCAGACAGTGACAAAGATCCTCACAGTGCAAAACATGTAGGATTTTGGAAAGTCTTATTAACAATTTGGGATATTCCTAATATATCTCCTAAGTACGCAAAGGATTTATATGCAAATCCAAGACTAGTATTCTTCCACAAACATCATGTGAAAATATTACTAGCCCATAATATTATCAGCTTTTTAATCAGTCCTTACTTTTGGATTGCTTATGCGGCTGTACCGTTTGTGTTTGCTAAGATAGGATTTGGTTTGCTAAACACCATCGGGCATAGAACTGAAGGTGGTGCTAATGTTCCTTGGTTAAATTTCTTTATTGCAGGTGAAGGGTATCATCAAAATCATCACGAAAACTTCCGTAGAGTAAGATTACACAAATGGGATACTGGTGGTTGGTTAGCAGAAAAATTATTTGTTAACCGCTAGTTCGTTAATATAACTTATGTCACCTGTGTACATAATGCCTTGAAAGTTATCTTTCCATAGTATTTCTATAGATGTATCATGTACTTGCCAATCGGCAAACACATCATTCCTAGCACTTTTAATACGTTTAAAAAATCCAGTTCCTTTATCTCTGCTCCAAAAGAACAATCTATATTTGTCTTTTAGTTCTTGAAGCATGTACATATCTGTTTTGAAGTCATCTATTTTTGCATACAAATTATCTGTATGTTTGGTTCTATATGAATTAAAAAGATAATACCTACTAAAAAGTCTACAAGTATTGTTGCTCATATGTTGAGCTCCGCTTGTCATAATAGGTTGATTAGTTTTGTTATCCCACACAACACAATACATAGCCATATTTTCTAGTTTAAGCCATTTATCATAATTGTCTGAAAGTCTATCTGTTTTACTTTCTTCCTTCATATATTTAATAGCCTGTTTAGCATTTATTAAATCCATACCGGGTATACTAGTATTTTCTTTGCCATCTATTATATAAGGAATAATTCTTAAATCCATACGTGAGCAATCTTTCTACGCCCGGAGAATACTTGTGCATCTACGACCCAATCTTTGTAGTTGTATTCATCGGCATACTTGTGTAGGTCTTGTTCTATTGTGTTTAGCTTCATATTAGGAAGCCATTTATCTTCGTCTTGATCTTTGCAGGGTTCTTGTATAATAGCGTGTTTTGCATTGTATTGATCAAACGTAACATTTCTAAACAACTGCATATGATTATCAGGATTATATAATAATACTCCGCTCCATATAACACAGTCTACATCAAAATTGACAGGATTAGGATCGTACATGCTTGCACATCTATATTCAATATT
>CEOK01177346.1_pt1 | contig 10155 bp, 10 predicted proteins | sample 427001 | NCBI WGS metagenome assembly CEOK01 (sample SAMEA2591108, study PRJEB7988) | marine metagenome | isolation source: saline water (ENVO:00002010), including | reverse complement strand
TAAAAATAATATTAATCTTTTAGAAGCTAATTTCTATAAAACATTTAATTTAAAAGATGTAGATGAAAAATATGAATTTGAGGTTTTATATAACTATCTTAAAAGTAAAAACGATTCTAATTTTAAATTAGATGAGATAATTTCTCTTTACAAATATAAATCAAAACTTCCCGAACAGCTTGTTAATAAAGTTGACCATTTTGTTAATAAACAATTAAGGCTTTTTCCAAGGCTTGATCAAATTTGTATGAAATTAAATACATGTATACAAAATCAAGATCAACTTGCCTTTGAATCCACAAAAGAGTTGTTATGTTCTCAAATTAATGCAGTTATAGATTTTAATTCGAAATTTAAAGAAATTTTTAAATCTTATTCTATAAAAGGGTATGATGATTTTTGTGAAAAGATTAAATATTATAGTAAATCTTTGAATAGTTTTAATTTTAATACACCTCTTCAAGAGATAAAGCAGTTGGAAAAATATAGACTTGAAATTTCTAACTTTATAAAGCAAATTGATGAAAAAACAATTGAAAAAAATCCTGATCTTAATCCAGCACGTCAATTTGATTCAGAAAGAATATCTAAAAGAAAGGGCAGGTCAGAGTCAAAACAATAATTACATTAGTGTTGATGTTGTAAATTATTTTCTTAGAGTAAACCGGAATGTTGAGCCTTTTCCTAAATCGCTTTCTACACTAATTGTCCCGTTATGCATTTCGACTAATTCTTTTACAATGGATAATCCGAGTCCAATTCCTTCATATTGTCTTGTTTTAGAATAGTCAACTTGTCTAAACTTTTCGAAAATAAGGTCATGTTCATTTTTTTGGATTCCAATACCCGTATCTGCTACTTCGAATTCTAAATAGTTTTCTTTTTCTATACAGGTTACTGAGATATATCCTTTTTCTGTAAATTTAATGCTATTAGAAATTAGGTTTATTAAAATTCGTCTTACTTTTGATTCGTCTGCCTGTATATTTAAAGAATCGTCGATATCTTTATTTAATAGATCTAGTTCTTTAGACTTGGTCAATGGCTTCAAACTTGTAATGATACTATTAATTAGTGTTTTAACATTTATTTTTTTGTAAAACATTTTACTATTACCCGCTTGGATTTGTGATAAATCTAATAAATCGTTAATTAATGTTTTTAGGTTTGAGGCTTCTTTGTGTGCTGTATCAAGAAATTGTTTTTTATTGTCAGGTAAGTCGTCTTTATTTGAATGTAATGCTAATTCTATAAAACCTATTACCGATGTTAAAGGAGTTCTTAATTCATGTGATACGGTTCTTAAAAAACCATCTTGTAATTCACCTATTTGCTTTTCTCGCGTTATATCTCGTAATAAATAAACAATCCCTATAGATTTATTATCATCGTTTTTTACTTGTGTTGATGTCATTAAATAGTGATAGCGTTCTTTTTGACGCTCTAAACTAAATTCGCTTGTAACTTGTGAGTCTTTTTGGAGTTGGTCGCAATGGTATTGAAATTGTTCATTTTTTAAATGAATTATTAAATTTTTCCCGATCAATTTTGTGAACTCAATATCGAATATGGATTCGGCTTGTTTATTAGCTAAAATTAAATTATTGAATAGATCAGTTACGATTACACCATCTGGTACACAAGTGATTATGGCTTCAGATTGTTCTTTTTGATCTATAATTGTATTAGTTGAATCGTTTAATTGTTCTATCATTGCGTTGAATGACTGCGCTAGTGTACCGATTTCATCATTCCTATCAATATATACTTTTTGATTAAAATCTCCTTTTGCTACTTTTTTGGATACAGTTCCTAAGATTTCGATGGATGTTGTTATTCGCTTAATAATAATAGAGTATATAAAAAATATACTTAATGACATTAGTGCAATGAGGGAAATACAAGCGATAACGATGATTATTAAATTTGTTAAATAGTTTGATGAATCGGTATATATAAATGTATATAAACTTGGAAATTGCGTGGTTGGATTAAATATTATTTTTTGTTGATTACTTTCGATAACATTGTTTTTTAGTCGTTTAATATTTTTTGTTTCAAATGCTTTTATTGCTTGTTTAGTACTCAAATTTTCTTTGTTTTGATTCGAAAAAATAAGTTGGCGTTTATTGTTGCTGTCTATTAACATTAATCCAATATTAAATTGTTTAGGACTTTGAATTGAATTAAGTGCTTTATTTAACGAAAATTCAATATAATAGGTTTCGTCTTTCGTAGCAAATTGTTGGAAAATTGAAATGCTTGTTTGGTTTCCGTTTCGATAGCGTATTAATTCTTGTTTTTTGTCATCGGTACTGATTTGTTTTAATTGATTTAAAATACCGATATCGATTGTCTCGCTATTAAATACATTAAAATGATTTAATTTAGCGTTTCCTATTAAATAGTCTTGTAATTGAGATAATATTTGGTTGTTAGGTTCTATGTTATCAAAGATAATTTTATTTGATTTGAACATATTATTAAGTTCGGATTCAATATTATAAAAGGACTGCTGGACTAATTCTTGTTCTTTCTGATTAAATAGTTTTGATATATATATGACGAAGAACGCAGTAAATAAAATTGTGAAAATGACAGTAAACAGTATAAAGGGGAGAATGATGCGTTTATGTAATTTTTGTTTTGGAGCCATGCTTATCCTGTCTATATGATATAGTTTAGTTTAGCATATGTTTTTTTTGAAATATATTACTTTTACTATGTTGATGATTTGGTTAGTTGGAATAATGTGATTGCGGTTGCTACAGAGACATTAAATGAATCTACTTTTCCTTGCATTGGAATACTTAGCCTGACATCCAATAAATTTGAAATACGCTTTGAAACTCCCTTGTGTTCATTACCTACGACTAATGCGAATGGTTCAGCAACTTGAACAGTATTTAAATTCTTTCCTTCATTTGAATCAGCTCCATAAATCCAATAATTATTTCGTTTTAATTCTTCAATTGCATTGGCTATGTTTGCAACTTCAATTAAATTTAAATAGTATACAGCGCCTGAAGATGCTTTGATAACACCATCATTTAATTGAGCTTGTCTATTTTTTGCAAAAATTATATTTTTAACCCCAAACCCTTCACATGATCGCATAATTGCACCAAAATTGTATGGATCTTCTAAATGATCACATACGAGTACAGGTTCATCATTATTATGTGCTAAAAACTCTTTTAAATTTATTGTTTTTAAAGGAGCCATTTTGGCAATAATTTGTTGGTTTTCTGTTAAACGAAAGCGTTGTTGAAACTCTCTTCTTGATAAAACATTTACTGCAACTTTTTTTTGGCGGGCTAAATTTAATACTCGTTCTGCACTTTGTTCACTTTCTTTACTGATTGCAATGTAATGAATTCCCGCGTTTGCCATTAACGCTTCGTGAATTGAATGCTTGCCTTTAATGAATGTCATTTATTACTTCCGTTAATATATTTAAGCCAGTTAATAACTCTTCTTCACTGCAAGTTAAGGGTGGCATAATTCGTATAACATTATCATTTACCCCACAAGACATTACAATCAATCCTTTAGCGATACAGTTTTTTAAAATAAGACTAATAATATCTTTATTAGGCTCTTTACTTTGTTTATCTTTGACAAATTCAATTCCAAACATGAACCCTTTTCCACGAATATTTCCTACATATTTATGGTCTTCTAATTTTGATCTTAACAAGGAAAAACCTTTCTCACTCATTGGACTTATGTTAGGTAAGATCTCTTCTACGACAGATAAAGTTGCTAATCCAGCTGCGCAGGTTACTGGATTTGCTCCGTAAGTTCCACCATGTGCTCCTGGTGGCCATTTATCCATAATTTCTTTTTTTGCAATACAGGCTGCAAGAGGCATTCCAGATCCAATTCCTTTTGCACTAGTGATAATATCGAAATCAAGTTCATTATGTTGGATATCAAACCATTTTCCGGTTCGTCCAATACCGCTTTGTATTTCATCAAAAATCATAAAAATCTTTTTCTTTTTGCATATTTCTTCTAGTTTTTTTAGATATTGTTTTGGGGCTGGGAAATAGCCGCCTTCTCCTAATACTGGTTCGATAATAATTGCAGCTACATCTGAGTTTAAAAGTGCTGTATTTTCAAGTTCCTCTAAGTGTTTTTTAAGACTATCTTCAGGATCTTGTTTTCCCCATGGGCAGCGGTAGGTGTTTGGGTATGGAATAAATTGAATATTTTCTAATAATTTTCCGTAACCTTCCCAATATTTATTTTTTGATGACGTTAGTGAAAGAGCGCCATATGTTCGCCCATGAAAACCGCCTTTAAAAGCGACAATATTTTGTTTTTTACTGACATAACGAGCTAATTTGATTGCAGTTTCGACCGCTTCTGAACCACTTTGGTTAAAAAATACTGAGCATTCGTGAGGGGCGAGAATTGAGCACAGTTTTTCTGCAAGTGCTATTGGGGCTTCATAATGACCTGTTGCAATACATGGATGAATTAACGTAGCGGCTTGATCTTGAATTGCTTTTACAATTTTGGGGTGGCAATGGCCTGTAGACGTCACAGCTATTCCTGCTCCAAAATCTAGATATTGTTTATTGTCTACGGTGTATAGATAACTTCCTTTACCATGACTAATTTCTAATTCAAAGAAACGACCTATTACATTTGAAATTACATTCTTTGAACGACTTCTTAAATTTGTTTTCATGCGGCGTATTATAGCATATTTGTGTTTAATCAAGTATCCTGATTTTTATTGCCGTGTGGATGAGCTTTATGAAAGCTCGAGAATAATGTTTTTTCTGATACATGTGTATATATTTCTGTTGTAGCTACATTACTATGGCCCAATAATTCTTGTACACTTGATAAGTCTGCACCTCCATTAAATAAATCAGTAGCAAAAGAATGGCGTAATGTGTGAGGCGTAATTTTTTTTTCTAGGCCTTGTATACTTGCACAATGTTTAATAATCCGTTGTATCGATCTGATACTTAAACGTTGCCCTTTTTGATTTATTAAAAAGGCGTCATCTGTTTGTGTCGTTTTCCATTTTGAACGGCAATGAGTTAGATAATGTCTAATGTACATGGTAGTAATATCTGCGAATATTACGATTCGTTCTTTATTTCTTTTTCCTAATATCCGTGCTTCATTTTCGCTTAAATTTAGATCATTTAAGTTCATATTGGCCAGTTCTGATACTCTAACTCCTGTTGCATATAAAAATTCACATATCATTCGATCACGTTGCCCTGCTGCTGTGGATGTGTCAATGTTGTCTAAAAATGAAATCATCGCATCTGTTGATAAAAAATCTGGTAATGATTTTGTTAACTTAGGTAGCGTTAGTTGTTGCCAAGGATTTGTTTGAACAACTTTCTTCTCAATTAAATAACTCCAAAACCTTCTTAAACTTGAGATATGTCGATGTATACTAGATCGGCTAAGTTGTTCTTGTTCTAGAAAGTATAAATATTGTCGACATGTTCGTTTTGTTAATGTGGTTGGGTCTTCTTTTGTATTGTTTGTAAATGTTAAAAATTTTAAGAGATCTAATTTGTAACTGGATAATGTTTTTTCTGAATAATGTGCACTATGCTTTGGCTCTTTTATAAAATTAAATATGTGTTGTTCTAACGTCACAATACTATTTAAAAAATGTTATAGGCCCCATTCTTGTTTGTTTTCATCAGTTAATTCAATTTCATCATCATTTTTTTCGACCCATAAGCTACGTTCTTTTGCTTTTCTGGTGTCTACATGGACATAGTTTTCTTCTAAGTTTAATCCAATACCCATAATTTCAGGTATTTCAGTAGCAAGTTTAAATGTTTCTGTTGCTGTAAAATTATCAATTGTTATATCGGCAGCAATGCCAGTTGTGTGATGATTTCGTTTTGCTTTTCCTTTTTTTTCTGCAGCCTCAAGACTTTCATAGCCTTTGATAATATTAATGCGTTGATTTGCTTTAGATCTTATTAATTCTAAAGCGCCTACCAATCCCAATGAGATTTTAAGTTTTCCTGATTCTTTGCACGTAAAATCACGTTTTGAAAAGTGATCAGATAATTTATGTGAAGGTCGTTTTGCTTTTTTCTTTTTTCTCATGCCAATCATTATAACCAATTAGTTATTTTAGGGCTATAGAATGGATATTATTTATATTTATCTAAGATTGATTTTACTTTTTTTATGTCTTGCCAAGTAAGCCATTTTGGAGCGCCTTTTTCCTTTGATGCATTTCTTAAAAGATATGAAGGGTGAAATAACGGCATGATTAACAAGTCTGTTGTCATATAATCTACTTTTGCTTTAAAAAATTCTCCTCGTACTTTGGTTATCGCAAGTTTTTCTTCAAGAATTGTTTTTAATGATGGCGCTCCCAATAACAATAAAACTTTGGGTTTAACAAGTTGAATTTGTCTGATTAAATAGGGTTTGCATGCATCGATTTCAGAAGGTAGTGGCGTTCTGTTTTTTGGTGGTCTACATTTTACTGTATTTGCTATAAAGACGTCTTTTTCACGATCTATATTTACAGCTTCTAGAATTTTAGTTAGAAGTTTTCCTGATCGGCCTACAAATGGCTTACCACTTAAATCTTCTTGTTCACCTGGCCCTTCTCCAATAATCATTAATTTGCTTGGAATAGGCCCATGCCCAAAAACAACATTTGTTCGAGTCGGAGCTAAATCACATTTTGTACATGAAAGACAAATTTCTTTCAACTCGTCCTTTTCTATTTCGTCATAAGGTGTTTTTTGGTTTAAGTTGAGCATTTTTTATTATTCTAGCAGTAAGCTTATATCGAAAGCAGTTACGGAATGTGTTAAACATCCCATTGAAATTCGATCTATAGGTAACGATGTATAAGTGTGGACTGTGTCATGTGTAATGTTACCGGAACATTCAAATTCACCTTTGAATTGATTTTCTTTTGCTTTTTCTACTGCTTTTTCAATTTCATTAATTTGGAAGTTGTCTAATAAAATATAATCAAAATGGGTTAAATCTAATTCATCAAGTTGTTTTAACGTTTCAATTTCAATTTCTGCTTTTAAGCCTGGATTTTTTTCTTTTGCAGTTAATATATAGTTTCTTAATTCTGATAGAGTGTTTTTTTGCTTTAAGGCCGTGAGATGATTTTCTTTTATTAAAATCATATCTGATAAGCCTTCACGATGGTTAAAACCTCCGCCCGCTTTAACTGCTTGTTTTGCAAGTTTTCTAAAGCCAGGTATGGTTTTTCTTGTGTCACATATTTTGATGTTTGGATTATTTAATTTTAATACGGCTTTATTTGTGCTTGTAGCGATGCCTGATAAATGTTGAAGAAAATTTAAAAGGGTACGTTCAAGTAATAAAATATCGTTATAATCGCCTTCGAGAGTAGTGATTAAGTCGTTTTTTTTAATTTTAACACCGTTTTGGAGTGTGTCTTTAGTACTAATAGTATTAAAAATTTTTGTGCATGAATTAATAATATCTTTCCCAAAAAATATACCCTCTTGTTTTGCTATTAATGTTGCTTTAACAGCTCCTTTTGAGATATTTAAAGATTGTGCAGTGATGTCTCCGGTTGGACTGTCTTCTTTAATAGTTGCTGTAATAAATTTTTCTAAATCCATCATGTCTATAGCTTACTGTATAGACTAAATATGATTCAATGTTGAAGATTTTCAGTTTTCTGAAATAATATGTAGTATGACAGTTAAAAAATTATTAGCCTGGGTTGCCGTTTTTTTAGTTTTGTTTTTTGCAATGCCGGAAATTCTAGATACAAACGTTCCATATCGATTGTCTAAACTTTTCAAATCTATAGTTGGAACAGTTTATGATAATCCAAATGAATTGGTTTTACCTCAATTTGAGGAACCTACAAACGAACGTTTTTATGCAGATCACTTTAATGGAGAAAATGGCTATTTTGTTTTAGTTCAACCAAAAATGACGCCCATACATCAAGCTCCAGATACGTCCATGAAATTAGCTGAAAAATTAGCAGGCTCGGCGCGGGTTCGGATTTTATTTAAAAAGGCTGAAAAAGATTATATTGGAGATGAGTTGCGTCATTGGGCTTTTGTTGCCAGTGAAACTGGAAAGGAATTAATTGGTTGGGTTTTTATAGATCAATTAATTTTTCCTAAAGATTTTAAACCAGCAACTAATCTTGATTTTAATGGTTTTAAATACTCTAGAGGCGAATATACTGCTGAGGTTACTCGATTTAAGGATAATCTTTTTAAAATGAATTGGAGAGCGAAAGGTAAAGGCTTATTTTTGAAGGGAACTATGAGTGGTCAATTTTTAGAAGCTAATGATATAATTTGGTCAAAGAAAGATGATCAAGACTATATCTATGACTTTTTCATCAAAAATTCTAACGTTGAACTTGAACAAGAATGGCGTTTTAACAATGATTCAATTACGATGAACATGTTTTTAGTGCCTGAATAACTTGGAGGAAATAATGGATAAAATTAAACAAATTCACGCAAGAGAAGTTTTAGATTCGCGAGCTAACCCTACAGTTGAAGTTGAAATTTGTACTGAAAGTGGTATAGAAGCTAGTGCTATTGTTCCATCTGGGGCATCGACTGGTGTCAGAGAAGCTTTGGAATTAAGAGATAACGATTCTGAGCGATATAATGGTAAAGGTGTTTTAAATGCTGTTGAAAATGTCAAAACAAAAATAAATGATTTGCTTGTTGGGGAAGATGTCACTAATCAAACAGTTTGTGATCAAAAAATGCTTGATTTTGATGGGTCTGACAATAAAGCTAATTTAGGTGCTAATGCGATTCTTGGTGTTTCAATGGCCTTAGCTCAAGCTGCAGCAAAAGTAAAAAATGTCCCGCTTTTTATTTATTTAAACGAGCTCTATGGAAACGACGTTCAACCTACTATGCCTGTTCCGATGATGAATATTCTAAATGGTGGAGCCCATGCAAATAATTCTTTAGATATTCAGGAGTTTATGATTATTCCTCACTCGTCAGCTACTTTTTCAACATCTCTTAGAATGGGTGTGGAAATATTTCATAGCCTTAAAAAGCAACTTGATTCTTTGGGACATAGTATTGCTGTTGGTGATGAAGGTGGTTTTGCGCCATCGCTTAAGTCTAATGATGAAGCTATTGATTTAATTTTAACGTCTATTCAAAAGGCCGGCTATGAACCGGGTAAAGATGTTGGACTTGCCCTTGATGTTGCAGCATCTGAATTATTTGAAAACAATCATTATGCATTTAAAGGTGAAAATAGAAATCGTGATTTAAACCAAATGGTTGCTTATTACGCTGAATTGGTTAACAAATATCCTATCTTATCTATCGAGGATGGTTTGTCAGAAGATGATTGGACAGGCTGGAAAGCTCTTACAACAGAACTTGGAGATAAGGTTCAACTTGTAGGTGATGATTTGTTTGTTACCAATGAAAGACTGTTAAGAGATGGGATTGATCAAGGTGTAGCTAACTCTATTTTGATTAAATTGAATCAAATTGGGACAGTTACGGAAACAATGAATACTATTAAATTGGCTCAAGATTCAGGTTTTGGTGTTATTGTTTCTCATCGATCTGGTGAAAGTGAAGATACTTTTATTTCAGATTTAGCTGTTGCTACTGCTGCAGGCCAAATCAAAACAGGGTCTTTATGTAGAACGGATCGGACAGCTAAATATAATCAATTATTAAGGCTAGAAGAAAAATTGCTTGATAAAGCATTTTTTAAAGGTAAAGAAGTTTTTACTTATGCTAAGTAAAACAAAACCTTTTTTATATTTAATTAGTTTTTGTTTTAGTGTATTAATTTTAATTTATAGTTCTTATATTGGAATAAGAAATATTTTTCGTTATAATGTCACAAAGAATGAGTTAAATTTAACTCAGGTTGAATTATTTAATTTACAACAAAAGAACTTTGAACTCAATGAAGCTTTGTCATCACTTGAAAATTCTCAATATTGGGAGTTATTATCGAAACGAAAGCTAGGGTATAAAAAAACAGGGGAGATTGTATATATGTTTGTAAATAACGGAGATGTTAATGACTGAAGAGAATGAAAATAAAACCACAGAGCCTGCTGAAACTACTGAAGAAAAGGAAGTTAAGACCGTTATTTCTTCTGATGCTGATTTAGTCGGAAAAATTGTTGAA
>CEOK01151865.1_pt1 | contig 10156 bp, 13 predicted proteins | sample 427001 | NCBI WGS metagenome assembly CEOK01 (sample SAMEA2591108, study PRJEB7988) | marine metagenome | isolation source: saline water (ENVO:00002010), including | reverse complement strand
AAAATCAAAGAACCCGACAAGAGTGGTTAAATTGGCACGAAAGGACTTTAACTGGTCGTCGAAATCAGAAACTGATCGTAAATCATCAACTTGCTTAGCTAAGAGATATTCTAGCCTATCGAAAATCACCTCGGCTTCGTCCGGAAAAATTGATGAAATCTCTTCATAGGGGTTAGGTGCCAAATTTTCTTCGAGCACAGATTTTGATGCCTCAAGTTTTTCTTCGGCGCAAAAACGATATCTACCTTCCTTGAAAATAATCATAATTAAAAAGGTGACAGAAATGAGTATTTCTAGCATCAAAATAGCAAGGACATTGGCAGAAGTCGTTAGCTTCGAAAATGTCCCATTCAGCTGGGAATCAAGCTGCTTCGAGACTAAACTTAAGTTTTCCAAGACCCCGATTTTTTCTCGTTGAGCTGCCGAGAGTTTAAAAAAGATGGTTTTTTCTCTTATTTTCCTTAACGCTGACCGTTTGATCGGTTCGAAGCCATTATCAATAATAGAAAGGCTATTTTGATCCTTCTGATCTAGCAACGCGCCGATTTTTAGTGTGTCACTCCCGAATTTAAAGGCATTTAAGATCGCTTGAAACTCCCTCAAATCTTTCTTGATCTCTAAAATCAGCTCCTCGTTCAATCCAGCACTTTGAGCAGTTAGATCATAATTAATTAGCTTCATTAACAAAAGTCCTTTTCTCTGCATGGCAAAAATTTGATGAGGAGGAGACTGTGTGTCAATTAATCGAAGGACAAGCTTGTTTAACTCTTCAAATATCAATTGCTCCTCGATCTCAGAAAACTGGTTATCGACAGCTGTTTCGCTGAGAAGTTGTTCATATTCATCTACGGCTTGAACAACCTCCGCACCTTTAGCCCGAAAATCATCAATCGACTGGGAGGGAATGAGCCAAAAGTAATTGAGAGTTGCATTAATAAAGTCGGAAGAAAAATATACAAGGGCCCTCTGAAGCTGTATCTTTTCTTTTTCAAATTGTCTGAGGTTTTCCGCAGATTTAGACCATCCTTGGGTGTTTAAAAAAAATATTGGTTGAGATTTATACTGTTCTATATAAGCAGAGGCCGTTTCTCTTACCAGGACAAAAGAGTAAAAAATCGTGGTAATTAGCAAAACTATTTGGATCCCTGCTAAGGGTAGAGGATATCGATCAAATGGAGAATTTCTCTTAAAAGGGCTTAGCATATTCTTTCGGAATGCGTGAATAGCGTCATATTTTCTGCTTTCATATAAGCGTTTCGCTGAAAGAATTCCTCAGTTTAAAACAAAATTTTCATAAAATTGAGTATTTAGATAAATATTCATGGATACAATATTTCTGTTTGGTTGGTCGCACCTCCCCGAAATTATAAATTGAATATATCTAATCTTTATTCATATTTTAATTCTTCCTTGTTCCATAGCCGCACACAAGCGCCTGAACAATCATCTGAATAGTCATTTGCTGTTTATTTAATTCATCTAGTGTTATTCGAGCCTGTTTGATTTTCATCCACTAAGACCGACAGCAACTCCTCCCTTGTAAAAGGCTTTAAAAGCCGCTCAAAAAAATTTTCCTCATTGAATTTCTCTAAATCGATATCATTCGATTTCAAGTCCATAAGCACTAATTTAATCCCCGAGTCTGGTCGGAAAGTTCTTACTAAATAGGAAAACTGGTACGCGTCTAGGTCAGGCATCATTGCGTCTATCAGAATAAAATGAGGAGAAACATCAGAGATCATAGAGAGCCCCTCAAAACTAGTACTGACTGTAAAAACATTTAATTTTGTCTCCTCAAGGAATTTTCTAGCAGTGCGCCGTATAGCGGGTGAATCGTCTATTATTAATACAGTTAGATCGGAAAGGAAAGTTTTCATAAAAAGAGTCTGTAAAGCCAAATCCTCAAGTTGAGTCCTCATCAATATGATAAAAAATAAATGTTACAATAATAGAGTTAATTTGCGTTAACGGTTTACATTAGAAATTCCGACGAAAACAATTAAAAAGACAAAATTTAGGAGATTCCATTGGGCTACAAACTTGGAGTTCTATTGGACCCACCGGACACCATAAATCCCCTCAAGGATACGTCTCTTGCGATCATGATCGCAGCACAAAAAAGAGACTGGGAGGTTTCATTTTTCGCTCTACAGGATTTGTTAATAGATAATGGCGACTTGTATATTTCTAGCCTCAGGGTCGAGCTCCATGAAAACGCTGCAAATTGGCATACTGTCCTCGAAACCAGGAAATCTTCCTCTAAATATTTTGATGCAATCCTGATCCGTAGGGACCCACCATTTGATATGAACTATGTTTACTCAACCTATCTCTTAGAGATTGCGGAGAGGCAAGGTACCCCGGTCCTAAATCGGCCGAGCAGCATAAGGGACTGCAACGAGAAACTTTTTGCTCTGGAATTCGCTAACTGCTGCCCCCCTCATATTGTTAGCAGTAGTAAAGAATCTTTGCGCTCGTTTTATGAGGATCATAACGACGTGATCTTCAAGCCGTTAGATGGAATGGGAGGCCAGTCGATTTTTCGTGCGAAGCCGAAAGAACACAACCTTTCCGTAATTTTAGAAAATCTTACTCAAAACGGACAAGTTCAAACGATGGGTCAAAAATACTTACCAGAGATCGTTAGAGGAGACACCAGAATCATAATGCTGAATGGAGAACCAATCCCCTTTGGCCTTGCCAGAGTGCCCGCTAAGGGCGAAACGAGAGGGAATTTAGCAGCAGGAGGGACTGGAGAAGGTAGAGAATTAAACGAGCGCGATTTATTTATCTGCGAAGAAATAGGGGAGACACTTCGAAGCAAGGGGCTATATTTCGTTGGGATAGATGTAATCGGAGACTATCTGACAGAAATTAATGTGACCTGTCCTACATGCGTTGTAGAACTAAACAAACTTTTTGATCTCGATATAGGGAATGATTACATAAAGTTTATTGAAGAATATATTTTAACAAGTTGACAATGCGTATAAAGACGGCAGTGCTTCAAGGACAAAAATCTTTGTTTTTATTCTCCCTTCTTGCATCACTATCTTTGCATGGACTCGTTTTTACCTATCTGCCAAACACTCAAAAAAGCGAGAACATAATTAAGACTGAGTCTGTCGCCGTAGTTTTTATGGGATCAAAAAAAAATACAGCGCCCGTTAGAGAAACGGGATCGGATCCTACCGGATTTGATTTACAGCGTAATATTAAATCCCAAAGCATTGAGAAAAAGAAACTCCTTTCAATTGACAGCTTTTCGAAAGATATTCCGAAAAAATCGGTTTCAGTAAAAATGAAGCAAGATTTTAATGCGATACTTAAAAACAGAATTCCCCAAATATCTAAATTAGAGAAAAACTTCAACAACCGAACTTTGACAGTCTCCAGTAAGGAGAAAATTCCACTTCATACCCGCCTCTATCTAAATTCTTGGGAAAAAAAAATCGAAAAAATTGGTAATTTAAACTATCCGAAAAAAGCTACCAAAAATAATGTTTATGGATCATTGGAATTGCTCGTTTCTATTCTTCCGAATGGAGAATTAAACGAGATAAGGCTCATAGAATCATCTGGGCACCTGGTCCTTGATAAAGCAGCAATTTCAATAGTTAAAATGGCCTCTCCGTTCGCTCCGTTTCCCGAAGAGATGTTGCAGAGCGTTGATTTGCTTGAAGTAATTCGAATTTGGGACTTTCGAAAAAATGCCTCCCAGAGGTTCAAATTTAATGCCAGAAATTGATAACCTGTCGGGGCACTTTTTAAACTCCCCTGAACATCAGGGATGTAGCTTTTGCTCGAATTCCTTAATCTGGACCACCAAACATAGTAATAATGGATCACTCAGTTTAGTTGTCAAAAAGCCTCCCGATCAAAAAATGAGTTTTAATCTAAGAATTAAGAACGACATTTTTACAACCGCGGTAACAATTCGGGGTTTTGAACCGATTGTTCTATTAGTACATACGCGAGATTTGAACGATACTAATTCTTTGAAAAGAGGAAAAGGAGACTTTCTATCAGAATATTCTTCGTCTTTGTTCCCTAGCAACTCTAGCTCCGAGGCAATTCGCGGGGACATTGGGTTCTCAGAATGGATCTCGGGACAGAACCAGAGTGAGACCAATACTAATATCTGGCTGGTAACTGCTTTTGACAGAAAAATATTTCGATATGTCTGATAAAGAAAAACTTTTCGCAGCAATAAACTCAATCGTTATCGATCTTAATCTGCTGTGTAGAAACGTTGGACACGACTGAATGAATTCAATAGTCATGGGTTTTGATTTTGGAATGAAAAGAATAGGAGTTGCTGTTGGTCAGAAAGTAACACAAACCGCCTCTGGTTTGGGGGTTGTTCAAGCTTTCGACGGAATCCCGAAATGGGACTACCTCGACAAAATAGTTTTAGACTGGCAACCAGAAAGATTTATAGTAGGGCTACCTATTAACATGGACGGAAGTAATAGCGAAATGAGCAAAAAAGCTCAAAAATTCTCAAGGCGAATATCGAGCAGATACAACATTAGGAGTGAAATGTTTGACGAACGTCTAACCTCCTTTGAAGCGAGAGAGCATGATGGAAAAACTCATATTGACGCTATCGCCGCAAAAATAATACTAGAATCTTGGCTACGTGAGTAACACGGCGTGACTTTCGATCTAATAGAGGCGAACCTTAAGCGTGTTAGAGAAAATGTGCGCAAGGCCTGCGAAGAATCCGGAAGAAATCCCAATGAGGTTAACCTCTTAGCTGTATCGAAGAGCCAGAACATAGAAGTGATAGAGAGTGCATATAAGGTGGGTCAGAATAACTTTGGAGAGAACTATCTCCAAGAAGCAAAAGAAAAGATAGACCGTCTTCCCTTGGCTGACTGGCATTTTATCGGAGCCATTCAAAGCAAAAAAACAAAGGAAATTGCTAATAAATTTAACTGGGTCCACTCCGTTGATAGCGAAAGGCTAGCAAAGAGATTATCCGAGCAAAGAGATCCCAAGAAGGGAAAACTAAATATCCTCATACAAGTGAATACCTCGAAGGAACCTCAAAAAAGAGGAGTCCACCCGGACGAGGTATATTCACTGGCAAAAAAAATCTCTGTACTTTCCAATATTTCGTTTGCAGGTCTAATGACAATTCCTGCTCAAAGCCACAATGAATATGTAACCTCCACTTGCTTTCGAAATTTAAGACAAATTAGTGAGCAAATAAGTTACCGCCTATGCCTGGAAAAGAGCCTGCATCTGTCTATGGGGATGAGTAACGATTATCTCTTAGCGATAAAAGAAGGTTCTACTTGGGTTAGAATAGGCACAATGATTTTTGGTCCTCGAGATAAACATTTATAGAGATTATTAATGGCAACTATTGCATTCATAGGAACAGGAAAAATAGCACAAGCTTTTATTAAAGGCTTGGCTGAAGCTAAATGGAATCTAGTAGCGTACGACCCCTCAACAGAGGCGCTGAAGTTAGCGGAGAAGCTTGGAGCAACCAGCGAGCAAGATAGTATCAGTGCTGTTAAAAAAGCTGAAACAGTTATTGTTTGCACCAAGCCAGAAAAAGTAACAACTGTTCTCAACGAGCTAAGTGGCGATCTTGGAAAAAAACTAGTAATAAGCGTCGCAGCTGGAGTGCCAACCCAAAAAATTTTGGCTGCTCTGAACAAAAAGATAGCGCTTGTAAGGGCTATGCCTAATACCCCTGCTTTTATTGGCAGCGCGATGACCGGTATTTTCGCGACTGAAGAAGTTACCTTAAATCAAAGACAAACTGCCCAACAAATTCTTACTAGCCTAGGCAAGACAAGATGGCTAGAAGTTGAGGAAGACCTCGATATAGTAACCGCATTATCAGGCAGCGGCCCGGCTTATTTCTTCCTTCTCATGGAACAAATGATAGAGGCGGGTATCGCTGAAGGACTAAGTCCTGAGATTGCGAGGGAACTCGTTGTCGAAACTGCATTAGGTTCGGCGAAGATGGCTTCAATGAGCATTGATAATCCGAAAATACTGAGGGAGAACGTCACCTCTCCTGGAGGAACGACCGAAGCAGCTCTCGATGTTTTTTATGAGAGAGGCTTTGTGAAGACAGTCGCCGAGGCTATTAAGTCAGCGCAGCTAAGATCTAAAGAAATATCAGAAGATTGACTAAAAAAAAGCAGTTATCATTTAAAGAAACGAGACGAGACGAATGGGAACAAATCTTTTAAACGCCCTAATTTTTATAACTCAAACGATCGGAGGACTTTACCTCATGTTCGTTTTGATGCGACTCCTAATGCAGATTTCCCGAGTTGATTACTATAACCCAATCTCTCAAGGGATTATTAAATTAACGGATCCTCTCTGCGCCCCAATACGTAGGTTTTTACCATTTCTATGGCGAATTGACACTGCAACCCTTTTGTTAGCGATTATTTTGCAATTGATAATAATATGTCTCGTAATGAAACTGAGCGGTGGCTTGGTATTCGATTTGATCTACGTGGCATGGGCCTTAGTAGGGCTATCAGCACTCGCTTGTGATATCTATTTCTTCGCTCTCTTAATTTCAGTTGTTGTAAGCTGGTTAGCTCCTCATTCTAACCACCCAGCGATTGTTCTTATAAACGAATTGACCAACCCAATCTGTGAACCTGCAAGAAAAATAATTCCTCCATTAGGCGGCTTAGATTTTTCGATTATCATAGTCTTCATGGCTATTACCTTAATAGACCAGTATCTCCTAATTAAACCTCTAGCAGTGAGTCTCGGAATTCCTCGTGGATTGATTTTAGGGCTTTAATTGAGAATGAGAGCTTCAACTATCTTAGTGTCCCTTTTTTTATATACAGGATCACTCCAAGCTAATCATATAAAAGCCTTAGGTTATGAAGTTAATTATTCTGCTTTTTCAGCGGCGCAAATAGATAAAGATTTAATGCTGCGACACGAATTAGGATTTTCGGAAAAAGACCTTGTCGTAAATATCAACATATCGCCAAATCAAAAACCGGACGAAGTCTTGCTCACTGGTTCTGCGAAAAGCCTGTTAGGCGCCAAAATAGGAATGAGCTTTAAGAAGATTTTGGAAAAGGGCACGGTATTTTACCTCACATCTGTAGAAGCAAACGAGGACGACTTTGTTTCCTTCAACATAGAGATAACCTTACCGAACCAACAACAAATTCCGATTAAATTCGTTCGGAGATACGACTGATGGAATTTGTCTTTGCAAGCTCAAACGCAGGGAAGATAAGAGAAATTGAAGATTTAATCGGAAATCGATTTCAAATTAAGAGCCAACAGAACTGGGGGATTGCTCCTCCAGAAGAGACTGCCTCCACTTTTCTTGAAAATGCCCTGATTAAAGCGAGAAATGCTTCCTCTCTAACTGGGTTGCCAGCCATCGCAGATGACTCTGGGCTTTGCGTGGAAGCCCTCAACGGATTGCCCGGAGTAAATTCAGCTAACTATGCTGGATCAGAGGAGATTGACGCAAGAAATATGTCCAAGCTACTTGAAAATATGAAAGGAATAGAGAACAGAAGAGCCTTTTTCATATGTACCCTTATCGCTATTCGAGCTCCTTCAGACCCAGCCCCAATAGCAGTGGAGGGAAGATGGTACGGCGAAATCGCAAGAGAACCAAAAGGGAACCAAGGTTTCGGCTATGACCCTATTTTTTTTCTAGGAGAATTAGGATGCACGGCCGCTGAATTAGAAATAGAAAAGAAGAATAATCTCAGCCATAGAGCCAATGCTCTTAAAGATCTCATAAGAGAAATCGATGGAAACTATACCTCTTAGTCTTTACATCCATTTTCCGTGGTGCAAAAAAAAATGTCCCTACTGCGACTTTAACTCGTTAGAAATACAAAGCGATACGTCGGTCTCAGAATACGTTTCAGTCCTAGAAAGCGACCTAAAATCTGAATTGGTAAATGAAAAACGAAAAAAGCTAGTTTCAATTTTTTTGGGAGGTGGGACTCCTAGCCTTATTCCAGGTTCAGAATTAAATGTCCTCTTTAGAATAATTGCGAACGAATTTGAACTCTTGAATACAGAAATAACAATAGAGGCGAATCCAGGAAGCAGTGAGTTCTCAAATTTTTACGATTACAAACTTTTTGGCATCAATCGATTAAGCATAGGAGCACAAACCTTCAATGAAAGAACGCTAAAAAAACTTGGAAGAATCCATAAGTCGTCGGATATAAAAAATGCTTTTGATCTAGCTAGAAAAGCCCATTTTAATAACATTAACATAGACATTATGTATGGACTCCCAAACCAGACCATCTCTGAGGCAATTGATGATCTAGAAAAAACAATAGCTCTAAATCCCGAGCACATATCCTGGTACGAGCTAACCCTCGAACCGAATACAGTTTTCTTTAAAAATCCACCCAAAATCCCATCGGACGTAAGAAAAGAGAGAATGTTTGAGCTTGGAAAGGAGAAGCTTTTAGCCGCTGGATATCACCAATATGAAATATCTGCTTATGCGAAACCAGGGAATCAATCAAAACACAATACTAACTATTGGGAATTTGGAGATTATCTAGGTATTGGAGCCGGGGCCCATGGGAAACTAACGAAAGCTAAAGTTGTCAATCGAACAAAAAAGACGAGAAATCCGAAAGATTACTTAAAGAATCGCCATTCTATTGTGAAGAAAGTAGATCCAGAAGAATTAGTTATTGAATTTCTAATGAACGCTTTAAGACTAATAGACGGTTTTGAGCTTTCCCTCTTCGAAAAGAGATGCCATCGGCACCGCTCCAACCTCAAACCTTTCCTTTTAAGGGCGCTTGAAAAAAACCTTATAGAGGTTAAGAGAGATAGAGTAACCCCAACTAAAAAAGGAAGTCTCTTTCTCAATGAATTAGTTTTGTTGGCTTAGCTTAAATGTAACGTCATATATTTCGTTGCCAAGAGCCAAACCTCTTTTTTCATATTTCGTAGCTTCCCTTTCTCGAGAATCTGCTCTGCTAAAATCCGAACGTGATGAAAAAAGATCCAAGGTGTAATTGAAATAGGACTGCGAATCTGTAGCCAAAACAAATTCTCCGTTTTTCCCCAATTTTTGGCTAAGCAACTCGATAAAAGTTTTGTTTATTAATCTTCTCTTAATATGCTTCTTCTTCGGCCATGGATCAGGGAAAAAAAGTTGTACCCGATCCAAGGACTCGTCTTTAATCACTCTCTGGATAACTTCAACGGCATCTTCATAATATAACCTAACATTTTCTAACTGGCTTTTTTGAAGGAGGCTAATGAGATTTCCTAGTCCAGGTAAATATACGTCTATTCCTATGAAATTAGTTTGTCGATTCGATTGAGCCTGATTATGAAGCGACACTCCCATTCCGAAACCAATTTCTAAGATAATCGGGCTTGATAAATTTAGAGTTTCCTGCAAAGCCGACCACCCACATGACGAGTCCAAGACGTAATCCGACCAATATTCTTGAATAGCTCTTTTTTGACCCGGCGTTATTCTGCCTTGTCTTCTTACAAAAGATCTAATACTTCGTTGCTCAGACAATTTTTTCTCTTGTAGCAAAAGCCAAGAAAAAGATGATCCAACCAATCACAAAAAAGCAACCTCCTATTGGCGTTAAAAACTCCAAATAGCCAAATCGGAAAAAAAAGTTAGCGTATAGGCTCCCACAGAAAAAAAGAATTCCTAACAATATAAAAGCCATACTGGTCTTGAGAAAAATATCCCTGGCACCATTACCTATCAGTGCACCCTCGATTAGGACTACGAGCACATGAAACATATGATACCGTTGAGCGACCTGAAATCTATCGATGTTGCTAGGACCTAAACTTTCTGGGGGGAGATGACTACCTAGAGCTCCTAAAACCACAACTAGAGCCCCGAATAGGATATTAAGTAACATCATATTTTTGAAACTTGAAAGTTTCAAGTCACACGTCTTGTTTCAACTTCTTCAACGCAATTTGCTCTAACTGTCTTATGCGCTCGGCAGATACTCCAAAGTGTTTGGAGAGACTTGAAAGGGTAGACCTAGGTTCATCTAGCCATCTTTTCTGGATAATCTCTTGCAGTCTTGCATCTAATTTAGAAAAAGCGGAAGCGAACTTTTGCTGCCGAACTTCTTTGAGGTCGTGGTTTTCGATAATTTCAGCTGGATCG
>CEOK01016250.1_pt1 | contig 10166 bp, 14 predicted proteins | sample 427001 | NCBI WGS metagenome assembly CEOK01 (sample SAMEA2591108, study PRJEB7988) | marine metagenome | isolation source: saline water (ENVO:00002010), including | reverse complement strand
TCAATCTTGTTTTTCTTATCTTCTTCTTTATTATTGTTGAACATATGGCCTCCGTTATATGTGTTGGATGAACAATACTATTTATTTTGTATTCTTTGTTTTAATAAAACTTTAATATTTCTTTTTATATAGCGAATGATGTTCCACAACCACAAGAACTTGTGGCTTTTGGATTGTTAAATTTAAACATAGATTCAAAATCATCATAACTATAATCTAATTCCATACCTAGTAAATATAATTCATAATCTCTACTAACTAAAAGTATGTTGTCAACTATTACATCATTACGTTGTTCTTCTTCAGCAAAACTCCAATGATAATTAAAACCGGCACAACCACCACCTTTAATATCAAGTCTAACATATTTGTTATCGTTCTTCTTACTTAACTCTGTTAATCTTTTATATGCGTTGTCTGATAACTTAATCATTTTTTACCACATCTTCTTATTGCTGATTTAACTTTTAATACCATATCATATATATGTGCGTCTGTATGTAAGGGTGTAGGTGTAAATCTTAATCTTTCTGTGCCTACTGCAACCGTAGGATAATTTATTGGTTGTACATATATGCCTTCTTTGTAAAGTAATTCATCTGATACTGCTTTACATTTTTTTGCCTCACCGATAATAACAGGTACAATATGACTATTATTTTCTTTTACATTTATACCGTGTCTTTGTAATTCATCTTTTGTAAACTTTGCTCTTTCTTGTAATTTCTCTCTTAACTCTGGATGGTCTTTTACGTATTTAATACTTGTTAAAGCACCAGCACAAATAACAGGACTTAAACTTGTTGTAAATATAAACGCACTTGCTAAACTTCTTATTGCGTCTATGAATATTTTATTACCTGCAATGTAACCACCTTGGACACCAAATGCTTTTGCTAATGTACCATTTATAATATCAACATCTATATTATCTCTTTCACAAATACCAGCACCATACTTACCATACATACCAACTGCGTGAACTTCATCAATATAACTTATTGCATTATACTTTTTACATAAGGCTACTATTTCTTTTACAGGTGCAATATCACCGTCCATACTATAAACAGATTCAAACACCACACATTTAGCACCAGTATTTGACATTAATATACTTTCTAAATCACCAAGGTCATTATGTTTAAATATTTCTTTTTTTGCTTTACTATGTTTTATGCCTTGTATTATAGATGAATGATTTTCTGAATCAGATATAAACATAATATCTGGTATTACTTTGGCCATTGTTTCTAATGTGGTTTGATTTGCATTATAGGCACTTGTAAATAATAATGCACTTTCTTTTTTATGAAGTTTGGCTAACTCTAATTCTAATGCAACGTGATAATGAGTTGTGCCTGATATATTACGAGTCCCGCCTGCACCTGCGCCTGCCGTCTCTAGCGCCGTCTTCATACTATCAATTACATATGAGTGTTGACCCATACCTAGATAATCGTTAGAACACCAATTAATGATTTTTTTAATTGAATACTTTGAATACCATATAGCGTTAGGAAAATCACCCGCTGTACGTAGTATATCATTAAAGACACGATAATTACCATTATCTTTTAATTTATCTATAACATCAGCAAACTTATCTAATTCAATCATATCAATATTTATACTAACTAATCTATCTTTATAATCGTACAATACAATACAAAATAAAAAACAAAGAAGATTATTATAAGGGTTTTGATTTTACGCCACAGATTAGGTGGTTCTTGTAAATCCATTGAGGTATTTAGAGTCCGAAGAATCCGACGGCTATCTTAAAAAGAACATATAACCAAGAAACATAAGAAAACCACCAACAAGCATTATTAACATTACTATAAGAAAGAACTCTACAATTGCTCTTTTGGCCTCTCTTTGACGATAAACTTCTTTTTCTCTTTGCTTTCTTAAATTACGTCTTAACTCAATCATTTCATTATAGACATTATGGCCGTATGTGTACATTATAAGAGTACGTAATTCTTTTTCTTGTTCTTGTATCTTTTGTTTATTAATAGTAATGTCTAACGCCATTTGTTCTATACTACCTTTTAACAATAGTTTAGATACACCGCCAGCGTTATTTACTTCTCTTTCTGCATAGTTAAAATCTGATACTGCACCGTACCATTTACTTAATTGTTTAGACATAGAATCTAAATCTTGTCCAAACGCTATGCCTTTTTTGATAAGATTAAATGCTGTAGTGGCCGTTGCTACTGCCGTGATAGGGTCTAACATTGAAAGTCCTTTGAAAGAAGTGTAAGTCACCTCTATTTATGGACAAACTCTTGGAAGTTGTAATTATATCCAGGAAAATTTTTGATAAAAAGTGTACCTTTGGTACCTAGCTGGTTTCCTGAAGTTTCAACACCACTATGTATAAAATCAGAGTCCTTTACTTGATACGTAATACTCTATGTACAAACCATTTAAGAAAGCTTTTGATATAACCATTTACCCACTTATTCATAAAGTATCTAAAGAACCTTACTACAATTAGAATAGGGCTTGAAATAACATCAAACGCAACTAATCCAATATCTACTAATAAATCTATCCAATGGTCAACGGTATTCCATTCTTTAAACTTTTGCCATTTAGTCCTAATCTTTTGAAACATATTTTTACCCTCCGATATATGTTTTATGGATGTTATTGCATTTATAGTTTAGAGTTTTACTTTGCTTTTTTAATAGCGCTTTTTCTGGAGATTTTTACTCATTCAAGTCAATTCTATTTGCCAATACTTTAAACGTCTGACCTGTATGTAAAACGGCCTGTGTGGTGTTAGATGTTTTGGTCTTTGAAATGGTCTCTTTGTAATCGCCTCGTACATCTAAATTCATATTACCATCTACTTTAATATTGTAATCACCACCAACATTGGTATTTAACTGGCCATCTTTGACTACCACATTTAGGTTGCCTTTATCTACCTGTATGTTAATATTAGCATTAGGGCCAACTTGTATATCATAGTGGTTATCTGTTTGACCGTCTTTGTTAATATAAAGTTTATGTCGGCCACCTATGGTAATATCAGATTGGCCATCAATACTTGCTTGACTTTTGCCGTAGGTTATGGTATAATGGTCACCTTTTATAATGTCGGTCTTTGTACCATCTGGTGAGATTTCGTAGGATGTGCCTACTCGGTGTGCCTCGTAAATTCTTTCATTGCCTTTTGTGTCATCATACTCTACAATATGGCCACTCTCTGATTCGTAAACGTGGTTATATGGATAAACGGCCGCATAAGGTATAGCAGGCTGATTCCAAGTATCACCATCAGAGGCCGCAATCTCTGTGCTTACGTGGTCTGTAATAGTAACCAAATCAAAGTCGGCCGTTGGGACTCCGGTGATACGTGATAACTTACGCAACTCTAATGACAAATGAGGATTAGCACCATTAACGGCCAATCTATTGGTATCAGGCTCATCTTTATATTTTGGGTAAATGGTATTTGGGTCATAGAAACCTTTACCGGCCTTTGCGAGCTCCGCTGGGACACCTGGCAAACTGCCCAAGACCATTGGCTCTTGACAATCTTCGCCGTCTCTAAAGTACCCAAAAACCCACGTACCTTCTACAAGAAAACTTGGCGACTGACCTAATCCTGAAATGGCCGCTGATGTAGTAGGCAATACGCATTGCGCCCAAGGTAAGTCCGAAGTCGGTAAAACGGTAATGTCCTGCGTATGAAGGCCAACACAACGTACTCGCACTCGGCCTAGTTTCTGTGGGTCTTGTCTGTCTTCAACTACGCCGTTAAACCAGATGAAACCGTTAAACCCTAAATAATTTTTATCGTATCTCATAAATTTTTCCGATATTGCTCGCCTTTTAAAGCACTAAGCATACGCATTTTATTACCATTTAATAATTCCTTACGCAAACTGCTATTGTTAATACTTCTATACGCATACAACTTGCGATAGAGCGCCGTTAGAGTACGCTTGAAGGCCATTGTAATAGATAAACTCTGCGTATCTCTACGGTGGCCTGAGCAATAACCTGATATAATCTCGTTGGATATCTCAAATATTTTCCCTATCATATCCTTACTCTACGGCCTCCTGTGTGGTATCTATATATTCACCACTATGTATTCTATTATCTTTTATCACGGCTCTTTTAGTATAACCCTCTCGTCTGGCCTCTGAATTGCCCTCTGTATTGGCCTCCTTACACGCCGGAAGCGCCGGACTCAACGGATTCTCTGAGCCATTCTTAAACATAGACATCTCCCTCAAACTCCTTTAATTGTTCGTTGTATATATTCAACTTTGAAGTCTTGTCTTGACCTATGTTGGATAATGCCTCCTCCTCTGTCGGAAATGCACTCCTAACGCTGTCCTTTTGACATTCTAACACCATTTCGTGTCTTTGTGCTGATACATTTACCATATGTTTAATGGCCACTACTAGATAACGGCCACTAGAATAATTGTTTAATCCTTCGTCTGTAGCACTATCTTGTGGTTTTTTTACTTGTTGAGTAAATAATATTATATCACCTGCGTTGACCATTGTATTACCATATACTAACAAGGTTAGATTATGATTTACCATACTCTGTTTAAAACTTGTTCTAATGCCTAATTTGCTTGACTTTGTGTCTTCATAGTCATTATGTTTCTTGGTTGTATTGGTGTTTACCATTACCTTACTTTCATAATGCTGATTTAGTGGTGTTCGTGTGTCTGCATACTCAACGCCTTCAGGATATAATAGACCTGCTTCTTTTCTCATTTCATTATGTGGTTGTTTCTTACCCTCTTTTATATAATCAAAATCGGTAGTGGTAATAGTTTTATTAAATGCGTTATGACTTATGACCTTGTTGGCATATAATCCCTCGTTTATATTACCTAATACATCAACAGGTCTTTTGTAGTCATATCTTATTACACTAGATAATCTTCTTTCTACGTCTCGTACCTGTGGCATTTTTTCATTTTCAGTCACACTAGATATCATTGACGCAAACTTCCACCTTGGTGTAATCTCTGAGCCTATACTATTATATGCCAACATACTGGCAACTGACCTAAAATAAAACCCTTGACTATTTTCATAAAAAACATAACCTGAATTATTAGGAAATTGTGATGGCACGGCACTCTTAGCCAATAATGCGATTGCTCTATATGGTTTAAGGTTTGGTATTACTACCTTTGTATTTGTTGCCGTTGGTTCAAAGAAAAATGGTTTATTAGATTTTAAATAGTTTCTGATTATATCATTAACGGCATTTTCTACTGGACCTGCATATGCCTTACTTACTTTAGTAATAGAATTTCTATACATTTCAGGCGAACAAAAATATATAATATAACCTTGAGCCTTTGGTTGATTAGGGTCTTCTTGTACACTATCAACTTTATATATCTGCAATGGTACACCGGTCACGTCTGAATAATCATAACCTGATATACCTGGTGATTTAAATGTGAGAGAAAGTCTTTCTAAACCGGTAATAGGTAACACGGTTCTAATATCTTGCATATCATAAACAACAATTCTTCCCATTACATTACTGGTCAAAATGTCTTCTCTTATTTCAAAGTTGACCAATATGCCTAATATATCAATACTAATCGGAAGTTTATCTTTATCGTGCCTGTATGATAGTATTCTGCACTCTTCTAAATTAAATTGCCCTGCTCGGTCAAATGTATCTCTGTCTGTTGCCATATCATTATTGTCTTATCAATAATCTAAATTCATCTACAAATGCATTTAAATAATTAGGTGATAATAGTTTTATCTGTCTCTTTTCATCTTGTAATCTCGCTTCGTATTGTAAGTTAGATACTGATTCAGCACCTGCCTCATCACTATTAACTTGAATTTTGTGTGTAAAATCAGCAGGTCCTTCTCCATTTTGTTTACCACTTGATTGTGTTTTTTCATAATGGTGTATGGCTTCAGGATTATCGTACTTATCTTTTACAAATTGTTGAAAGTTATACTCATCTAATGGCCAATCGTGAAATCTATTGACTACATTATTTAATAAACATACAACCCAAAAATAATCTGTACTACCATATGCCTTGTAAGCAATTGTTTCAGGTGAATCACCTTCAGGCACTTCAACACTATCATATAGAGCTAGGTTATTTGCTATCTTACTTCTTACTTTTACTCTTCGCCATATATCGGTCACCTGTTTTAGGTTGCCACTTTGGCCAGATATGTTATAATTGATAACAGGAAATTCGTTAAAATATTGCATTATGCACCTGCCACGATATCTTGTTTAGTTATTACTCTATCTTCAATGAATTGCACGGTCAATTGTGTGTGTACAGGTATGCCTGTGCCTTCAAAGAAAGTTGCTTGACCATCAGGTGTATAATTTACCTGAACATCTGTACAATAACACGCTGATATATGATTTAAGTTTGCGTTTCTTTCACCATTGTACATATAACTAATGTTAAAGTAATTAGGATTTTCAAAGAAACCTGAACCTAATGTACCACTTATACCTGGTGCTGAATTATATTTAAATATGTAAATAATATCTTCTACTGCTTTTGCCTCTTTAGGATTTCTAGGCCAAAAGTCAAACGTGTAATTAAAACTTCTAAATTTTGGTGAATCATAAAATTGTTCATTTCTAGGATTAATTGCAACACCTGACCTTTTTTGTATCATTTTTATAGGGTCACCTGCACCTGTCATAGATATAACACTACCAACAAATTCAGACGCCTTGGTTACTGCAAAACTACCACCTGTTTTTAAGGCAGCAACTAACTTTTCTCCTTCAAGAGCAGCCTCATATGCCTGGAATGCGGCCTCACCTGCACCTGCAATACCAGCAGTTTCAGGAGCATACTCTTGACCATAGTCAACGGTAATTGTTGATGGCATATACAATGCTATTGCTGAATTTGATATCTTACCATCTGGTAACTTTGACCTAAAACCTTGACTGCCTGGTTTTATACTCTTGTTAATAAAATTACTAGTTTGTGGACTATACTTTAAAAAACCTGCTTCAAATATCATATAATGGCCTAATTCATTAGAGCCTAGGTCTAACGGATATTGTATTGGCGAAAATGATAATTTATTTGCTAATAGTTGTTGTGATGGTGAATCATCTATCTCAAATGGTGACTTGTTTTTTAATTTAGCTGCAATTTTACCAGCATTAGCAGCACTTTCTTTTTGTCCAAAATTGGCCATTGCGCCTGATATGAACGGTTGTGCTAAACTAGAGATATGATTTTTTAAGTTCTTAAATGCCATTTATAAATACCTTTACCAATATTTATATAGATTATAGGTGAGAAATGGCAAAGAGTTATCAAGGATTATATAGACCAACCAACCCAAAGAAATACGTAGGTGACGTTAAAAAGGTAGTGTATAGGTCATTACTAGAAAGACGGTTTATGCGTTATTGTGATTTAAATGACAACGTGTTATTTTGGGCAAGTGAAGAATTACCAATTAGATATTTCAATCCAATAGACAAAAGATATCATAGATATTTTCCAGACTTTGTTGTAAAGATGTCAACAAATAAGAAGTATATGATAGAGATAAAACCATCAAGACAAGTATCAAAACCAAAACCACCTAAAAAGAAAACCAAATCTTATATGCGTGAGAGCTTTGAGTATATCAAGAACCAAGCCAAATGGCAAGCGGCACAATCTTATTGTGAAGATAATGATTTAGAATTTAAATTGATTACTGAAAAAGATTTAGGCCAATATTAAGTGGCCATTCCTAATCTTAATGCAATAGGGTCAGTATCACTATTTAACTGATAGTTATTACTTTCTTTTTTCACCGTATTTACAGAGGCGTCTGTTCGTTTAGCGTCAACAGCAATGTTGGCACCTGGTTGTTCTTTTACTGCATTTGCTTTTGCTTGTTCTTGTAAAAATGCCTGACCTTGGTTATTAATACTTCTTTCAATTAGAGCTTTTAATCCTTCGGGGTCATCTTTATACAATTTTTGTACATCTTTAAAATCAAATTGTAGACCCATTGTTGTGCCTAATTTATCTAATTGTTTTTGTGCAAAGGCAGCTTTAGCATTAGCACTCGCTAACTCTTTTTGTGCGTCTGATTCGGCTCTCTCTATATCTGTATTGAAACCTAAATCAGCAATTTTACCCGCTAATGTTTTTTGTTGTTCTTTATCTTCCGTCTCTCTGGCCATTTTAGCATACATCAATGCTTCTTGAGCGTTTGCTTGTCTTATCTGTGCCTTTTGTAAATCATTTTGTAAATCTTTTGCCTTTTCTAGTTGGTCACCACCAAATCCTTCTTTATTAAGAGCAATGTCTTGTATAGCACCACCAGTATTACCTGCTTTTACCTCTGCCTTAGCAAAGTTTTGTATTCTATCACTAAACGCTGACATTTTTTCAAATATATCTTTACTAGATTCACCAAAACCACCTTGACTTGCAATAGATTTTAATGACTCAATTGTATTGAAGAAGTTTCTTGATTTAGTTCTATCTGCCATTATATCACGTAAAGCCGAATCACTATAACCTATCAACGTATCACCTAATGCTAATAATTTAGTTTGCATAGCTGTATCAGCAGTAAATTTTTCTACACCTTTTTGTTTTAATTGTTCTTGAGCTTCGTCTGTAGCAACAGAGGCCTCGCCTATTGCTGACAATTTACCTAATCTAATACCCATTTTTTCAAGTAAACTTTCTTCTTCTTTGGCAGCCCACTCACCCATTTGTTTACTTAATTTTTCTGTTGTATTTGCTAATTTCTCTAATGTCATTTCTTGGTATTCGTCTATCTTCTTTGTAATAAACATTGCACCTGCACCTAAAGCGATTGCACCACCAATACCAATTAATACAGGTAATGAACCTAGAGCGGCACCAAATGTTGCTACTGCACCTATTTTAGAACCAGCCAATAATGCACCAACTTTACCTGCTGTAAACATACCAGCAGCTGCTGTACCAATACCTGCTATTGCAAAATCTTTATCACTAACTTTTGAAGCGTCTAAATTACCACTAATAAACTTTGCTACTCTAGCAATATACGGCGTGGTTGCACCTATAACGGCACCAGGAATACCTGCAACACCAAAACCAACAGCAGCACCTGTTAGTGAGTTTGCTATATCTTTTTTACCTTGCTCTGTTAACTCTAATTCAAATTCGTTATTAAGATAGTTTATCAAAGGTGGACCTGCTACGGCTGCTAATGCACCATATAAACCACCTTTTACTAGTTTAGTACCTAACATTGCACCTGCTGATTTTAAAGCGGCGCCTGATAGTAATGTTGTACCAAGACCAAGTGTCAAAAAATCTTTCATTTTATCTAAACTCATACTTGAGGTTTCATCTTCACCTGTATTGACACCATTGCCGTCACCTCTTGTATTACCACCTAATCTTGCCTGTTCTTTTGCAAGTTCAGAGGCTTGGTCTCTTTCTCTTCTTTCTTTTTCTTCAGCTAAATTTAATTGTGATTGTAATATAAAACCAACTTGTTGAATACTCTCATAAGATTTTTTACCATATTCTTTAATCTCATCTAGTAATTTAAAACCTGGTCTATTTTCAGGTTGTTCTTCATTTGTCAATATTTGTGGTGGAGGTGGTAACATAGCAGCTACATTGGTTAGTGATGAACCAACCTGTCTCTGCATTGTATTTACAATACCTTGAGCTGCTAATACATCTGCCATATTTAATTACCTTTTTTACAATCGTTGCAATGACAACTATTACAACATAATACTAAAACTTCTTTATTATCACCGTCTTTATATGTTTGTGTGCAAGTTTCACCACAATGTTGTTTATGTCCACAATTATTACAAGACATTATTTTTTTGCCTGTATTTTAGATGATTTACCATTTACATATAAACCAAACCAGGCAGCGCCAGCACCAACAACTACTGATACAAAACCAGCCTGTGCGTTATTTGGGGCTTCTAATGCCATAAACCAAGTCATAGTTTCATAGAATACTAGACCATATAGTACCATCATAAGTCTTGGTACGGTTCTCCAGTTTGATAAAAATTGAGGTAGTTCTTCTTTTAAAAACCACCATAGCCATTTGATTTTCTCAACGGCTGATTGTTTTGCTTCTTCTATCATTTGTTTCTCTCCCTAGCCTTTTCGTTT
>CEOK01032553.1_pt1 | contig 10171 bp, 4 predicted proteins | sample 427001 | NCBI WGS metagenome assembly CEOK01 (sample SAMEA2591108, study PRJEB7988) | marine metagenome | isolation source: saline water (ENVO:00002010), including | reverse complement strand
TCCTACAATAACATTTTCTTTTAAACCTTCTAGTGTATCAACTTTGCCGTTTACTGCTGCTTCGTTGAGTACTTTAGTTGTTTCTTGGAAGGACGCTGCTGAAATAAAGGACTTAGTTTGTAAAGAAGCTCTTGTAATTCCTTGTAGCTCTGGAGTTGCTGTGGCAGGAGCTGCATCTCTTGCTATCACCAATGTTTTGTCTTCACGCTTTAAGATTGAATTTTCATCACGTAAAGCTCTAGAACTGATGATCTGACCTGCTTTAAAATTTTCAGAATCGCCAACTTCTTCAACTACTTTCATACCATAAAGTGCATCGTTTTCTCTTATGAAATCGTATGTGAAAACCAATTGATTTTCCAAGAAAATAGAATCGCCTGGATCATTTATTCGAACTTTACGCATCATTTGACGAACAACAACTTCAAAGTGCTTGTCATTTATTTTTACTCCTTGAAGGCGATAAACTTCTTGAATTTCGTTAACCAAATATTGTTGAACCGCAGAGGGTCCCTTAATAGATAAAATATCTGCAGGAGTGATTGATCCATCAGAAAGTGGCATTCCTGCTTTTACAAAGTCATTTTCTTGAACCAAAATCTGATTAGAAAGCTTCACTAAATAACGCTTAATATCACCAAATTTAGACTCGACTATGATTTCACGATTTCCACGTTTGATTTTTCCAAAGGAAACAACACCATCAATTTCAGAAACTACTGCTGGATTGGATGGGTTTCGAGCCTCAAACAATTCTGTTACTCGTGGTAAACCTCCCGTAATATCTCCTGACTTTGCAGACTTTCGAGGAATTTTAACTAAGATCTTGCCTTCCTGAATATTGTCACCTTCATTAACAATCAAATGTGCTCCTACTGGAAGGTTATAAGAACGTAAAGTTGTTCCCTTTTTATCTACAATGGAAAGGGTTGGAATAAGTTTTTTATTCCTTGATTCAGAAATTACTTTTTCTTGGAATCCTGTTTGTTCATCAATTTCTACTTGATAAGTCAATCCCTGCTCTATATTTTCATATACTATTTTACCGGAGAATTCAGAAACAATTACCCCATTGAAAGGATCCCAACTACAAACACGATCGCCTTTCTTCACCTTAGCTTTATTCTTGATGGCAAGAATAGCGCCGTAAGGAATATTTTGAGTATTCAATACATTTTTAGTCTTTGCATCTAACAACTTTAATTCTGATGTTCTAGAAATAACAATTTCAGCTGGATTGCCATCACTGTCAGATCCATTTACCGTCTTAAGGTCTTCAATTTCTGCAATACCATCAAAGCGGGCAATAATACTATTTTCTTCAGAAATATTTCCAGCAACACCACCCACGTGGAATGTTCTAAGGGTAAGCTGGGTTCCTGGTTCTCCAATAGATTGAGCGGCAATAACTCCAACGGCCTCTCCCTTTTGAACCATTTTTCCTGTAGCAAGGTTTCTACCATAACATCTGGCACAAATTCCTCTAGCGGCTTCACAAGTCAACGGTGATCGAACTTCAACAGAACTAATGGGAGTTTCTTCAATAGTTGCTACTACTTCAGCTGTAATTTGTTCTCCTGCACCCACTAACACTTCATTCGTAGAGGGATCAACTACATCATGTAGTGCAACACGCCCAAGGATACGTTCCCCTAATGATTCAACAATTTCATCATTTTTCTTAAGGGGTTCTACTTCTACACCACGCAAAGTACCACAATCTAATTGATTGACTATAACATCCTGTGAAACGTCATGTAAACGACGAGTTAAATAACCTGCATCTGCTGTTTTTAATGCCGTATCTGCTAATCCTTTTCGTGCACCGTGGGTAGATATAAAATATTCTAAAATGGATAATCCTTCTTTAAAGTTTGAAAGGATTGGGTTTTCAATAATTTCTCCACCTCCAACATTAGATTTTTTTGGCTTGGCCATCAAACCACGCATTCCCGTGAGCTGACGTATTTGCTCTTTAGATCCTCGAGCTCCAGAATCCAACATCATAAACACAGAATTGAATCCTTGCTGATCTTCACTAATTCTTTTCATAGCCAACTCAGTGAGTTTGGCATTGGTAGATGTCCAAACGTCAATAACCTGATTATAACGCTCATTGTTTGTAATGAGACCCATATTATAATTAGACATAATGCCTTCAACTTGACCATTAGCGTCATCAATCATGGTCAATTTTTCTGGTGGAATAATGATATCTCCAAGACTAAAAGATAAACCTCCTTTAAAAGCAAAGCCATAACCCATGTCTTTGATTTCGTCTAAGAAAGCTGCAGTTTCTGCAACACTAGTAGCACTCAAGATTTTACCAATAATTTCTCGTAGACTCTTTTTAGTTAAAACAGTATTGAAAAAGCCAGCCTTTGCAGGAACTACTTCGTTAAAGAGAACTCTTCCTACAGTCGTTTCAATTAATTTACTTTGGCTTTCTCCTGCCTCGTCTAACTCATCAATTCTGATTTTGATAATTGCATTTAAATCAACCCGCTTTTCATTATGAGCAATATGAACTTCTTCTACAGAGTAGAAAGTGAGACCCTCTCCCTTGATGGGTTTTTGTTTGGTTGATTTTCTTGCTTTTGTCATATAGTAGAGTCCCAATACCATGTCTTGAGAAGGCACAGTAATAGGTGACCCGTTTGCTGGATTCAAAATGTTGTGTGAAGCCAACATCAACAGTTGTGATTCTAAAATGGCTTCAGGCCCTAAAGGAAGGTGAACTGCCATTTGGTCACCATCAAAATCAGCGTTAAAGGCGGTACAGACCAAGGGGTGCAATTGAATGGCTTTTCCTTCGATCAATTTAGGTTGGAAAGCTTGAATTCCCAATCTATGCAATGTGGGAGCTCGATTCAAAAGAACTGGATGCCCTTTTAATACGTTTTCTAAAATATCCCAAACAACAGGTTCTTTGCGATCAATAATCTTTTTTGCTGACTTCACTGTTTTAACAATTCCTCGCTCAATTAGCTTTCTAATGACAAAAGGCTTGTAAAGCTCAGCAGCCATCCCTTTGGGTAGACCACACTCAAAAAGTTTTAACTCAGGACCAACCACAATTACTGATCGAGCAGAATAGTCTACTCTTTTTCCTAAGAGGTTTTGTCTGAAACGCCCTTGCTTTCCTTTTAAAGAATCAGATAAAGACTTTAATGGACGATTGGATTCCGTTTTTACTGCAGACGACTTTCTAGTATTATCAAAAAGTGAATCAACAGACTCTTGTAACATCCTTTTCTCATTTCGAAGAATGACCTCAGGAGCTTTAATTTCTACTAATCTCTTTAATCGATTGTTTCTAATGATAACTCTTCTGTAAAGATCATTTAAGTCTGAAGTGGCAAAACGACCACCATCTAGTGGCACCAAAGGCCTTAATTCAGGAGGTATAACAGGAATGACCTTCATGATCATCCACTCAGGTAAATTTTCGCCTCGTTCATTTGCCTCCCTGAAAGCCTCAACAACTTGTAAGCGTTTTAAAGCCTCTGTTTTGCGTTGTTTTGACGTTTCATTGTTTGCTTTGTGACGCAACTGATAAGATAATTCTTGTAGATCTATTCGAGAGAGTAACTCGATGAGGCATTCTGCACCCATCTTAGCAATAAATTTATCTGGATTACTGTCTTCTAGATATTGATTTTCAACAGGGAGTTCGTCATATACATTTAGATATTCTTCTTCTGTCAAGAAATCTAGCTTTTGCAATGGTTCCCCTTCTGCATTTTTAGCAATTCCAGGCTGTATAACTACATACCGTTCATAATAAATAATCATGTCTAATTTCTTAGACGGTAAGCCAAGAAGGTAGCCTAATTTATTTGGTAACGAACGAAAATACCATATATGAGCCACTGGAACAAGAAGGTTGATATGTCCTACTCGATCACGTCTTACTTTTTTTTCTGTCACCTCTACCCCACAGCGGTCACATACAATTCCTTTATATCGAATTCGCTTATATTTCCCGCAGGCACATTCATAATCTTTAACAGGTCCAAATATTCTTTCACAAAACAGACCGTCGCGCTCTGGTTTGTGAGTTCTATAATTGATTGTTTCAGGTTTCAACACTTCACCCCTTGAATTTCCAAGAATGACTTCAGGAGAAGCTAAACCTATTGATATTTTGTTGAATTTTTTTTGTGTAATTATTTCGTTGTTTCGAGCCATAGCTATCTAATTCTTTATCAATATTTATTCCTCTAGACGAATGTCTAATCCTAATCCTTTCAATTCGTGCATTAACACATTGAAAGATTCTGGCAGTCCTGGTTCTGGGAGAGTATCACCTTTAACAATAGACTCATACGTCTTTGCTCTTCCTATCACATCGTCTGATTTGACTGTTAAAATTTCTTGAAGGGTGCTAGAAGCTCCATAAGCTTCAAGTGCCCACACTTCCATCTCACCAAATCGTTGTCCACCAAATTGAGCTTTTCCACCCAAGGGTTGTTGAGTAATCAGAGAATAGGGTCCTATAGAACGCGAATGCATTTTATCGTCTACCATATGACCCAGTTTCAACATATAAATCACACCAACAGTGGCCGGTTGATCAAAACGTTCTCCCGTTCCTCCATCATAGAGGTAAGTGTGTCCATATTGAGGCACTCCTGCTTTTTCAGTCAACGCATTGATTTCTTCAATTGTAGCTCCATCAAAAATTGGAGTAGCATATTTTTCTCCTAATTTCAATCCTGCCCATCCTAAAACGGTCTCATAAATCTGACCAATATTCATTCTTGAAGGAACTCCTAACGGATTTAATACAATATCAACGGGTGTTCCATCTTCTAAAAAAGGCATTTCTTCTTCCCTAACAATTCGGGCAACGATACCTTTATTTCCGTGACGTCCCGCCATTTTGTCTCCAACCTTAAGTTTTCGTTTTTTAGCGATATATACTTTGGCCAACTTTTTAATCCCTGCTGGTAATTCATCACCAACACTTATTGTAAATTTTTCTCTGCGAAGTGCACCTTGTAGGTCGTTTTCTTTGATTTTATAATTGTGAAGTAAATCTGCAATTAGTGCATTTGTATCATCAGAAGTTGTCCATGTCCCTTTTGTCAAATGAGTATAATCATCCACAGAGGAAAGCATTTTTAAAGTGAATTTTTTTCCTTTTGGAAGCACCTCTTCACCAAGATCATTACTGACACCTTGAGACGTTTTTCCATTCGCTAGAGCAAATAACTTTTCAACTAGAATCCCTTTTAGATCATCAAACTTTTTGTCATAAGCTACATCTAGAGCTTCTAACTCATCTTTATCTTGGTTGCGTTTACGCTTGTCTTTTAATGAACGTACAAATAATTTTTTGTCAATAACAACTCCTCTGAGTGAAGGCGCTGCTTTTAATGAAGCATCTTTTACATCTCCTGCTTTGTCGCCAAAAATAGCTCGAAGGAGCTTTTCTTCAGGAGTAGGATCTGACTCACCCTTTGGAGTAATCTTTCCAATAAGAATGTCTCCTGGATGTACTTCTGCTCCTATTCGGATCATTCCATTTTCATCTAGATCTTTTGTAGCTTCTTCACTTACATTTGGAATATCGTCTGTTAATTCTTCAGTTCCTAACTTGGTATCTCTAACATCAAGAGAATATTCATCAATGTGTACAGAAGTGAAGATGTCTTCTCGCACTACTTTTTCAGAGATAACAATTGCATCCTCAAAATTATAGCCTTTCCATGGCATAAAGGCCACTTTCATATTTCTTCCTAGGGCTAGTTCTCCATTTTCTGTGGCATAACCCTGTGATAAAACTTGACCTTTTTTAACACGATCTCCTTTTTTTACAATAGGCTTTAGGTTGATACACGTCCCCTGATTGGTTTTTCTAAATTTTATTAATTCATAGGTTTTTAAATCACCATCAAAAGTGACTAATTCCTCTTCTTCAGAAAAATCATATTTGATCACAATCTTGTTAGCATCAACATACTCTACTAAACCCTCTCCTTCTGCATTAATCAATACTCTAGAATCAGAGGCTACTTGTTGTTCCAAACCAGTACCTACTATGGGTGATTCTGGACGCATCAAAGGAACCGCTTGGCGCATCATATTTGAGCCCATCAAAGCACGGTTTGCATCGTCATGTTCTAAGAATGGAATTAAAGAGGCCGATATCGAAGCAATTTGGTTTGGTGCTACGTCGGTATAGTTTATTTGATCTGGTGTAACCACTGGGAAATCTGCTTGGTCACGAGCAATAACACGTTCACTTTTAATTTTTCCTCCCTTATCGTACTCGATATTGGCCTGAGCAATGAGTTTATCTTCTTCTTCCTCAGCACTCAAATAAATGGTTTCTTTTAGATTTATTACTCCCTTATCAACTTTGCGATAGGGTGTTTCAATAAAACCTAAATTATTAACTTTTGCATACACCCCTAAGGAAGATATTAATCCAATATTTGGACCTTCTGGTGTTTCAATAGGACATAAACGCCCATAATGGGTATAATGCACATCTCGCACTTCAAAACCGGCTCTTTCGCGTGAAAGACCCCCAGGACCTAAGGCAGACAATCTCCTTTTGTGTGTTATTTCAGCTAATGGATTGGTCTGGTCCATAAACTGAGACAATTGATTAGTGCCAAAAAATGTATTGATAACAGAAGACAATGTTTTAGCATTGATCAAATCAATAGGTGTAAACACTTCATTGTCACGCACATTCATACGCTCTCGAATGGTTCTGGCCATTCGAGCGAGCCCTACTCCAAATTGTGATGAAAGTTGCTCGCCAACAGTCCTAACTCTTCTATTGGAAAGATGGTCAATGTCATCTATCTCTGCTTTAGAATTAATCAATTCAATAAGATATTTGACAATAGTTATAATATCTAATTTAGTTAAAACCTGTTTGTCCATTTCGACATCCAAGCCCAACTTTTTATTCATTCTATACCGACCAACTTCTCCCAAATTATAACGTTGATCTGAGAAAAAGAGTTTATCAATGATCCCTCTTGCCGTATCCTCATCTGGTGGTTCAGCATTTCGAAGTTGACGATAAATGTGTTCTACAGCTTCTTTTTCTGAATTTGTTGGATCTTTCTGAAGGGTGTTATAAATGATGGCATAATCAGACATATGGGCGTCAATTTTATGCAATAAGATCGTCTTAACACCAGCTTCAATTATTTCTTCTATATGATCTGCTTCTAATACAGTATCACGATCGATTAAAATTTCATTTCGCTCTATGGAAATAACCTCTCCTGTGTCTTCATCTACAAAATCTTCATGCCACGTTTTAAGAACCCGGGCAGCTAATTTTCTTCCAAGAACTTTTTTTAAACTCGTTTTATTGACTTTAATTTCTTCTGCTAAATCAAAGATCTCCAAAATATCACGATCGTGTTCATAGCCAATAGCTCTAAAAAGAGTAGTCACAGGTAATTTTTTCTTTCGATCAATGTATGCATACATTACACTATTAATGTCAGTAGCAAATTCAATCCATGATCCTTTAAAAGGGATAACACGTGCTGAATATAATTTGGTCCCATTAGCGTGGAAAGATTGTCCGAAAAACACGCCCGGAGACCTGTGAAGTTGTGAAACAACGATTCGTTCCGCCCCATTAATTACAAATGTTCCACTTGGGGTCATGTAAGGAATTGTTCCGAGAAACACATCTTGAACAATAGTTTCAAAATCTTCGTGTTCTGGATCAGTACAATATAATTTAAGGCGGGCTTTTAAAGGCACAGAATAGGTCAGCCCTCTTTCAATACATTCTTGAATTGAATAACGAGGAGGATCTACAAAATAATCCAAAAACTCAAGCACAAATTGGTTTCGAGTGTCAGTTATTGGAAAATTTTCTTTGAAGGTGTTAAATAGACCTTCAACAGCCCTTTCGTCAGTTTTCGTTTCTAATTGGAAAAAATCCTGAAAAGATTTGATTTGAATATCCAAAAAGTCAGGATAAGGAGGTGTGTTTTGTGCACCTGCGAAATTGGTTCGTAAACTTTTTTCTTTGACCATTTAACTTAGATTATATTAAAAAATTGTTGGGGCTACTAACTACAAATGGGATAAGGCCTTTGAAAAAATTCAAAAGCCTACCCTTTTTATATGGTGATGAAACTATTTAAGCTCAACCTCTGCACCAGCTTCTTCAAGTGACTTTTGAAGCCCTTCAGCTTCGTCCTTCGAAATTGCCTCTTTAACAGGGCTAGGTGCATTATCAACAAGTTCTTTGGCTTCTTTTAGCCCAAGACCTGTCAATTCTTTTACTAATTTGACAACTGCTAGTTTAGACCCACCTGCAGCTTTCAAAATCACGTCAAATTCTGATTTTTCTTCTGCGGCGTCTCCTCCTCCTGCGGCAGCAGGACCAGCAACTGCTACAGCAGCAGCAGCAGGCTCAATGCCGTAATCATTTTTTAAAATATCAGCCAATTCATTGACCTCTTTGACGGTCAAGTTTACCAACTGCTCTGCGAATTCTTTTAAATCTGCCATTTTTTCGAGTTTAGTGTTTAAAATTTAATATTATGATAATAGAGTGCGTACATAGTTAAAAATCGGTTTACCGTTCGGCTAATGTTTGAACAATACCAGCCAGCTTTCCACTCCCCGATTGTAGAGCAGAAACCACATTTTTAGCAGGAGATTGCAACAACATGATGATATCTCCTATCAATTCTTCTTTAGATTTAAGTGCTGTTAGAGTTTCTAATTGATCGTCTCCAACATAGATTGCCTCTTCAATAAAGGCTCCTTTGAGTAATGGTTTATCTGCTTTTTTTCTAAATTCTTTGATTACTTTCGCTGGAGCATTTCCCGTTTCAGAAAACATTAAAGAGGTATTACCTTTCAAAATGTCTTTCAATACACCATAGTCAGTATCAGATTCTTCCATAGCTTTTGCAAGCATGGTGTTTTTGACCACCGAAAGTGTTATCCCAGCTTTAAAACACGCTCTTCTTAAGGCTGATGTTTGTGCTGCATTAAGCCCTGCTATATCAGTCAGATATAGATTTTTGGTGTCTTGCAAGCTCTCTTTAAGATTTTCTATTGCGATATTTTTTTCTTCTCTTGTCATTTTAATAGTCTTGAGTTACACAGAATCTATTGAGCGATTTTAGTGTCAATTGGAATGCTAGGACTCATTGTGCTAGACATAAAAATACTTTTTACATAAATACCTTTAGCTGTTGAAGGTTTCAATTTGATAATTGTCTTCAAAAGCTCATCAGCATTTTCTTGAATTTTGTCAGCAGAAAATGATGCTTTTGCAACAGAGGCATGAATAATTCCTGTTTTGTCAACTTTGAAATCAATCTTTCCTCCTTTTACATCGCTAACTGCTTTTCCAATTTCCATTGTCACTGTTCCCGTTTTTGGATTAGGCATTAAACCTCTAGGGCCGAGTACTCGTCCTAGTGGGCCTAATTTTCCCATGACGCTTGGAAGGGTGACAATAACATCTATGTCTGTCCATCCGTCTTTTATTTTTTGAAGATATTCATCCAGTCCAACATGATCTGCCCCTGCTGCTTTTGCTTCTTCTTCTTTATCTGGGGTAACTAAGGCCAGCACCTTCACTTGTTTCCCTGTTCCGTGAGGAAGAGTGACAACCCCACGTACTAATTGGTCTGCTTTGCGAGGATCTACACCAAGACGGACGGCAAGATCAATGCTTGCATCAAATTTGGTAGTTGTAATTTCCTTTACAAGGCTTGAGGCCTCTTCAAGACTGTAGAGGGCTTTAGAATCTACTTTTGAGCGAGATTCTTTTAAATTTCTTGTTAATCGTGCCATTGCTTTTTTTGTTTTAATGTTAGAAAGGAGCCGCTCCAGAAATTTTAAATCCCATTGAACGAGCAGTACCTGCTACCATTTTCATTGCAGATTCTACAGTGAACGCATTTAAATCTGGCATCTTATCTTCAGCAATTGTGCGGACTTGATCCCAAGTGACCGTAGCCACTTTATTTCGGTTTGGTTCACCCGAGCCCTTTTTAGCTTTGGCAGCTTCCATCAATTGAACGGCCGCTGGAGGTGTCTTGATCACAAATTCAAAAGATTTGTCAACAAATACAGTGATGGCTACTGGTAAAATTTTGCCTTGCTTTTCTTGCGTTCTAGCGTTGAATTGCTTGCAAAATTCCATAATATTCACCCC
>CEOK01172337.1_pt1 | contig 10174 bp, 9 predicted proteins | sample 427001 | NCBI WGS metagenome assembly CEOK01 (sample SAMEA2591108, study PRJEB7988) | marine metagenome | isolation source: saline water (ENVO:00002010), including | reverse complement strand
TATTTCAGCCGAACAATTTATCGGTATGTCGGGTTCAGGTTTTGCTTTGGGCTTAGCCATTGCCTCGTATGAATGGATGGCAGCAATAACGCTAATTATTGTTGGGAAATACTTCCTGCCCATTTTTATAGAAAAAAAATTATATACTATTCCAGAGTTTGTTGAAAAACGGTTTTCATCCCAACTGAAAACGATTTTAGCAATCTTTTGGATTGGACTATATGTGTTTGTCAACCTAGCTTCAGTAATGTATTTGGGTGGGCTTGCATTGGAAACTATCATAGGAATTGACTTGGTATATGCAGTTACAGGATTGGCCCTTTTTGCAGCAGCCTACTCACTCTATGGAGGATTGACAGCAGTGGCTTGGACTGATATCATACAAGTCATTTTTCTTATTTTAGGAGGCTTGGTTACTACTTTTTTGGCCTTGGACACTGTTTCTCAGGGTCAAGGGGTTCTAGAGGGTTTAAAATCCATTTATAATGCTACACCAGATCGTTTTGAAATGATCTTAGACAAAAGTAACCCAGAATACAATAACCTGCCTGGTATTGGCGTATTAGTGGGTGGACTTTGGGTCGCCAATCTTTACTATTGGGGATTCAACCAGTATATAATCCAACGCACCCTGGCTGCAAAGTCACTGAGAGAATCTCAGAAGGGGATATTATTTGCTGCAGGGCTTAAATTAATCATTCCATTCATTGTAGTCATTCCTGGAATAGCTGCATATGTCATTGTCAATGACCCTGAAATACTTGCAAGTTTAGGTGAAAATGGAATGATGAATATTCCAACAGACGGAAAAGCTGATAAAGCCTACCCTTGGTTGATGCAGTTTTTGCCAGTAGGATTTAAAGGAGTTGCATTTGCGGCTTTGGCTGCAGCTATTGTATCCTCATTGGCTTCTATGTTGAATTCTACCTCCACCATTTTCACAATGGACATCTACAAACAATTGATCGATAAAAATGCTGACGATAAGAAAATAGTTAAAGTTGGACGTTTTTCTGCTGCCGTGGCACTGATTATAGGTGCTACAATGGCACCTCTTTTGGGAGGTATTGATCAAGCCTTTCAGTTTATTCAAGAGTACACTGGTATTGTAAGCCCAGGTATCCTTGCTGTTTTCATACTCGGTTTGTTTTGGAAAAAAACTACCAATAAAGCTGCCATTTGGGGTGCATTGAGTTCTATACCTATTGCCATGATTCTTAAAGTTGGATCAAAAGGATGGGTTAATGGAACGGCACTTGAAGCTTTTTTCCCCACCCTGCCATGGATGGATCAGATGGGTCTAACCGCTCTTTTAACTATGGCTGTTATTACAATCGTAAGTCTAAGGCAAAACAAAAGCGCTGATGACGCTAAAGCAATCAATTTACCTAATGGAATATTTAAAACCTCTCCCCTTTTTAATATAGGTGCTTTTGCTACTTTAATTATTTTAACCGTTACATATTCTCTTCTTTGGTAAATATATTAAACTATTTTTTTGAATTAATTTGATCATATTTTAATAAATATTCTTGAAGTCTAACTAAATATTTAAAAATTAGCGATTTCTTAATGGATTCAATTTCTATAAATACCTTGATAGTTAATTTTTTATTGGTTAAATTATATTAATAATAATCTGAAATCAGAGTTAGTATAATTAAAACCATCCTCTTAACATTAGCCTTTAAAATCGGAATTTAATGAATCTAGAAAATATCTAATGTTCTCCACAAATTATAGATTGAGGTACTCAGAAACATTTTAAATATAGATTTAACTAATTAATGTCTTTATTTCCCTTTTTATAAGTTATAGTTGAATTCCAAAAAAAAACTCCCACAATAGTGGGAGTTTTAAATATTAATATCAATTAAATTTATTCTACTACTTTAAGCTCAACGTTTCTCTCGAATTTGACCCTTCTGTTAGCAGCTCTACCCTTTCTAGTTTTATTATCTGCTGTGGGTTTGGTTTCTCCATAAGCCACTGTTTCAAGCCTGGAGGCATCAATACCCATTCCGATTAGCGCCTCTTTAGCACTGTTAGCTCTCTTTTCAGATAACATTTGATTGTATGCCATACTACCATCGCTAGAGGCGTGGCCTTCAATAATTAAGGAAGCATTAGGATATAAATTCAACAATTCAACAAGTTCTTTCAGCTTTGCATTTGAGTCGTCAGTAATTTCAGAACTGTTAACTACGAATAGTAGGGTTGATTTTTCTCCTCCAATGAAGGATACTAATTTTTCAGGTATATCAGGACACCCATTATTAGCAGCGTCTCCAGCCTCATCTGGACATACATCGTCTTTGTCTGCAACACCATCTCCGTCACGATCATCCAAAGGACAGCCCTCATTAGCAACGTCTCCAGCTACCTCTGGACATTTATCTAGGTTATCAGCTACCCCATCACCATCAGAATCAGGACATCCGTTCATTTCAGCAGAACCAGCTTCATCAGGACAAGCATCATCCTTATCGGCAATACCATCATCATCTCCATCAGGGCAACCATTTAATTCAGCACTTCCAGCCTCTTCAGGACAAGCGTCTTTGTTATCTGGAATTCCATCACCATCAGTATCAGGACATCCTTCGAATTCCTTTAAACCAGGTACTTCGGGGCAAATATCTTTTTTATCAGATACGCCATCTTGATCCGTATCTTGAGCGCCAAAAACATAGCTAAATCCTATGACATGCTGTAAATGATTATAACTACCTTTCTCATCGGTTGATCTGTAAGATGTACCTGCATTGATAGTCCAATTGTCTGAAATGAAAAAATTTACTCCTGCACCTCCCAAATAAGTTCTTCCTGCTCCAGAGGATGGAAATAATCCATCTGAATCAGTCTCTTTTCCAAAATTTGACAGGCCATAACCTGCAAATAAATAAGGATAAATATCTCCTTCGGATAAGTTAAATTTTAAAATTGCATCTAAAGATGTGTAATCTAGATCAGCATTGTCGACTTCAATAGAATTGATACTATATTGAGCTCCAATTGAAAAACCTCCTGCAATGTATCTTGATAAACTCAGCGTGGGGATTCCTAGTCCAACACTTGAATCAACTGAGTCATCTTGGACACCTACTAGGTTAGCACCAAGACTTACTGCCCAAGGACTGTCTGTAGTTTGAGCATTGGCAATAAATAAGCTAGCAATGCAAAACAACATTATTAAGTATGATTTCTTCATTTTTATAGTTTTTACAAATCTAATAAATAATTATTAAAATTTTGAAATTATATTTTGCAGCTAAAATCAACTAAACATCACAAACATCAATGGACTTTTTGAGGGATTTTAATGGTTGCTTATTTTTGGGTATGAATTCTTGAGCTACATAACCATTAAAACCAGTAGCTAAAATAGATTTCATTATTGCAGGATAAAACAATTCTTGGGTATGATCTATCTCATTTCTACCGGGTACTCCAGCAGTGTGATAATGTCCAATAAACTCACAATTTTCATTAATTGTTCTTATTACATCGCCCTCATTTATTTGCATGTGATAAATATCATAAAGTAACTTAAAATTATTGGAGTCTAGTCTACGGCACAATTCAAATCCCCATTTTGAATTATCACACATATAGTCCTCGTGATCAATTTTTGAGTTTAGTAATTCCATTTGAATCATAACTCCTTTTTTTTCTGCATGACCCAAAATCTTCTTCAATCCTTCAACACAATTATTCATGCCTGTTTCGTTATCTATATTTCTCCTATTTCCAGAAAAACAAATGAGATTTTGATATCCAGCAGCTGCGACCAAATCAATATGATTTAAGTAGTTGTCGACTAATACACCATGATATTGCTTATCATTCCAACCCTCTGTCAAACTTATCTCTGCACCATTACACATTGAAGAGGTCAGATTGTGTTTTTTTAATATGGGCCATTCCTCGGGTCCAATCAAGTCTATCCCTGTAATCCCAATTGATTTCACATTCACTGCGAATTCTTCGAGCGATATTTCACCATAACACCATTTGCAAACTGAGTGATTGATGTTTCCTTTCCTCTTCATTTGATTTGATGTTTTGTAATATTCATGTTTATTTATTTTTAATTTATCAACCAATGGGAAACCCAATGAGGTGAGCGTTATTTGTTTTAACACTTTCCGGCGTCTTAAATTTTGTTTTTTTTTCATTATTTATCTTACTCTACTTCTAATTACAACATTATGCAATAGTTTGTTGGATAATCTTTTTAAATATAGCCCCAATCTCTCTTTTCCACCAAAAGAAACCTCCCATTTTTTTTGATCTACTGCATGCACCATTTTCCTGGCAAAATCATCTACCTTCATACCTGTTCTGGTCGCCATGTCGTCCTCTCCAAGAACTTTGCCGTCGCCTCTCAAGGAATTTATTGCAATTGGAGTTTGAACAAAACCAGGACAAATTATCGTTACAGCGATATTATCTTTTTGATGTTCCATTCTCATTGCATCAAAAAAACCATGTAAAGCATGTTTCGAAGCAGCATAACCTGATCTGAAGGGTGAACTGTATTTTCCCATAACACTGCTTACTACAACAAATTGTCCACCACCTTGTTTTAGAAAAAAAGGGAGTAACGATCTACTCAGGGAGACGGTACCTAAAAAGTTAACATCCATCAATTTTTCAAAAACTTTGAATTCTGTTTCGGCCAATAATGATCTTTGGCTGACCCCTGCATTATTAATCAAAACATCTATCCCTCCAAAAAGTTCACATGCTTTTTGAACCATTACATCGGCTTTTTTAAAATCAGTTATATCAAAAGATAAGATTTTAATATTCTCAGAATTAGCGCACTCAGTCTTAACTTTTTCTAATTCATTTTTCCTCCTTGCAGATAAAATCAGATTGACCCCTTTTGTGGAATATATTTTTGCGAGGGCAGCACCAATACCTGAGGAAGCCCCAGTAATCCATACAACCTTTTTCTTAGTTTTCATTATGGTTTTTTTGATACCATGATTTTACCCTTATAATAGCATTTTGTTCAATATCTTTCCAAAACAGATTGATATCTGCAAAATGATAATTTTTAATTAAAGAGAAAAAAAACCGTCCAGGAATTTGAGGAAGGGTAGTCCAAAGAATTCCATCAATCAATTCAATTTTAAGACTTTTGGGGTAAAGTTTTAAGTCTTCATTAAGAAGACCTTTATGATTACTTTTTACTGAGGTTTTTTGGGTATCCCATGTAATAGGGTTAGAGGTTACCCCTCCCTGAAACCAGTTACTATAATCTTTAGGTAATTTATCCATTTTATATGCGTTCCAACTGATAAATCCACCTGTAGCTTGAGGATCTTGAAGTGGGTGAATAGTTTCAAACTCGTAGGGTAAAACTCGTGTTCCAATTAGATAAGCCGCTACCAATTGATTTCTCAATGACTTTTGATCAAAAAATTCTTTAATTAATCTTTTGGCATGCATACTTCCTTGGCTATGTGATGCAATGATAATTGGTTTTCCCTTATTGTAGTGTTTCAAGTAGTATTGAAAAGCATTTTTGACGTCTTCATATGCGATTTCCCATGCAGGCTTTCCCATTTCACTGTATGGTTCAAAAAAAATTCTATAGTGTGCCTGTCTGTAAAATGGAACATATAAATCTCCTGCATTAAGCCATGCAGAGGCCTGATATTTTATGGCAAATTCAAAAACATCTTGTCGGATTGAAGAGGTCCAAATATTGGCATTCCAATCTTTAATATTTTTGTCTGAAAAAAGCGTAGGATAGATATAAAAAACATCTGCTTTTTGATCCCTTTTTATTTTTTCAAATTCCTTTAGTACCCGCGGATATTTTCCTGGTAGCACTGCCCAACTTTTGGATTCTGAATAATCTGGCTTTAGAGGAACTGATTTTTCGTTGAAAGTAATATTTTGATAAAGTGTCCTACAACTACTTGATGCTAATATGATTAGGAGAAACAAGCTTTTGACTAATCCAGAAAATTTCATTGATTTGTTAGGCAATTGTTAAGTATACAACTTTTTAAAGTTAGTATTTTTATTAGAATTTAAGTGTGAATAATAACATATACAACTATAAAAAAGCTATGCCCGCCCATATTGGTGGCCATCTTAATTACACTATTGAGTTGTCAGGAAGATACCTTTGAAAAAATTAAACTAAGTCACAATTTCAAAAGTGGTAGCAATTCTTCTGGTGAGATTTTTTTCACCGAAAAAGACGGTGGAATTAATTTTGAAGCGCATATTCTTGGTTAAAACTAGGAACCCATGCGATTCACTTGCACTAATAAGCAGATTGTTCTTCTAATGGTAAATCTACTGATCGAGATTGAAATCCAACATTTATTCAATACAAAGCGTGGAAAATTGAAAATGGCTTTCACAGAGTAAATATTGGAAACTTTGAGGCCGATTAAAATGGTCACGACATGGTCAAATTTTGAAAGTATTTTTAGTTTATAGACTCTGACGATACTGTTAAAAATATTAGATAAAAGTCATAATTGTTAATCAAGGAATTGATGATCTTGTTTCTCAACACTCCGGGTTGCTAGTTTTGATGGAGCTGTGGAGGGATTATGCAATAGTATAGTAAATTACCACTCTCGCTTTTTATTGAGATGCTCTTCATTCTCTAACTCTTCCTCAGGGATAACTTTAAGGAATGAGGGGTGCTGCTCAATGGCGAATTGTATTTTTTCAATTATTGACTCCACAGATTCGTTTTCGTAATCAATATCGAGGGGTTCTTTAACCTCCATCGATTGGAGAATTCCTCTTTTTTTTATTCTAATACCCTTCTTATCGAAAGATCTTCTAAACCCGTCAATTACAATAGGAACTACAATAGGCTTGTAGCGTTTTATAATATGTGCAGTCCCTTTTCTAAGGGGCTTGAAGGGAGTTGTAGTCCCTTGGGGAAAAGTAATTACCCAGCCATCGTCCAATGCCATTCCAATATTTGATATGTCGCTCATCTTCACTTGTCGATTTATGTCAATACCTTTTTCTCTCCATGTTCGCTCAATGGAAATGGATCCTGCATAGGCCAAAATTCTTGGTAAAAATCCAGCTTTCATGGTTTCTTTTGCAGCTACAAAATAGATGTTGAGTTTTGGATTCCAGAGGTACCAGATATTTTTAATCGAATCTATACGACCACTTAAACTTGCATTGAAAACATGAAACATAGCCACTACGTCAGCAAAATAAGTTTGATGATTGGAAACAAACAAAACGTTGTTCTCCGGCAACTGTCTTATTACATCAGAACCTTCGACTTGAAGTTGGTTAAATCCTCTATAACGTCTATGGGTAATACAACCCATAAAAAAAATGAGCCATTTTTTTAAAATCAAATAATGGCCAAAAGGGGTTTTTTTTAACATCAATAACTAAAGATTAAATAACACAAATATAAACTATTTGAATAGGCTTGCTATTAATAACATTTTAAATTCAGATAATATCATCGCAGTTGCCCCCCAGACTTCATCTTGATCAAAAATATAGGCGGGAGCATAGATCAATTCAAGTGAGGAACTATACTGCTTCGTCATAAATGGTTCAGTGGAAATTAAATTTTTCAGAGGTATTTCTATAATTTTATCTACCTCTTTTCGGTCAGGGACAAACTCACAAGGGTGTTTAGTATAGGCAAAAAAAGGGCTAATTAAAAATTACTTGGTGGGACATAGAGTTGAGAAAAAGGTCTTATAAGAAAGACTTGATTTGAAGAAATGCCGACCTCCTCAAAAGTTTCTCTTAGCGCGGAAGACCAAAGATCAATATCTTGAGATTCTAGCTTTCCGCCTGGAAAACTAATCTGTCTAGAATGAGTACCCTTATATTGATTACGTCTCATCAATAATAAACTCATTTCTCCATTTGTATTGGGGTAAACTAGAAGCAAAACAGCCGCATTTTTTGGTTTAATATCCTCCATATGTGTTTGCTTAATTTGTTCGTCCCTAATATTTAGGTGCCAATAGAGAATGTGCTATGCCAGCATCAACTTTGTTTTTTTTTAACTTTGTGAAAAGACTCAAAAAATCATCAAATTCCATGAAATATCTAAAAATATTTATATATGTCTTGGTACTCATTCAAATTGGATGCAACGAAAAATCTTCAAAGAATAAGTTAATAAACAAAGTTCCTCAAAAAAAACAATTAAAAAAATTAGATAATGAAGAAGAAGAAATTTTTTTAGATAACATAAATGCAATTCCTTTTTTTTCTGAGTACGCTCAAAAAAACAAAGAAAATAAGGTCAGAATCATCACAAAATATGGTAATATTGATATTCTACTTTACGAAAAAACACCCTACCACCGAGCAAATTTTATTTACCTGACGAAGAAAAAATATTTCGACGGCACAATGTTTCATCGTGTCGTTCCAAATTTTATAATTCAAGGAGGCAACTCGGATAGTTGGACAAGTATGAAAAAAAGACATAAAATTGGACGTTATCTTCTTCCTGCCGATACTAAGAAAGGATATTCTCACCATCGGGGAGTAGTATCCATGCCTAGTAGTGAAATAGACAATCCACATAAACTCGCATCTCCATATGAATTCTTTATTGTTAAACAATCACCTGGAGCTTATCATTTGGATGGGGACTATACTGCTTTTGGAGAGGTTATTGATGGAATGGAAGTAGTAGATAAAATTAATGAAGTTAAAGTTGATAACAGAGATATGCCTATCAGTAATATTTATATCAAAACAATAATTATTAAGTAATTATAATAATTGTAGTATTAATTATCATTTTTTATAGTCTTTTTAAGCCAATTTTTTTACATAATAGTAAAATATTATTATATTTAAATTATTTATAATACATTATTATGACACTTACTCAGCTTCACTACATGACTGCAATTGCAGAATTCGGAAACTTTACCCTCGCAGCTGAAAGTTGCTTTGTTACCCAACCTACTTTAAGTATGCAAATTCAAAAATTAGAGGAAGAATTAGGTGTGAAAATATTTAATAGATCTACCAAGCCTATTGTACTAACTGACATCGGAAAAAAAATCCTTGGTCAAGCCAAAAAAATTACAGTGGAAGCCACACGAATGCAGGACTTAGTTTCTGCCGAAAAGGGTTACATAGGGGGCGAATTTAAATTGGGGATCATTCCCACAGTAATGCCCACATTACTACCGATGTTTCTAAATACTTTTATCAAAAAATATCCGAAAGTCGATCTCAAAATTGAAGAGTTGACCACCCAAAATATTACAAAGTTATTGGAGGATGGGCATTTGGATGCAGGTATTGCTGCCACCCCATTAGGCCTTAATCACATTTTGGAACAACCACTATATCACGAACCTTTTGTGGGATATATTCCCAAAGGGAATTCGCTTCACTCCATTGAACAAATTCAAATCGATGACCTCAATATAACTGATTTATTAGTCCTTGAGGATGGACATTGTTTTAGAAATCACGTTCTAAATCTTTGCCAACTAAACAGGATAGAAAGTAATCCGTTTGATCTAAAAAGTGGTAGTTTTGAGACTTTAATCAATTTGGCAGAGGAGGGATTGGGAATGACTTTACTTCCTTATCTACATAGCAACACCCTATCAGAACTAAAAAAGAAAAATATTAGATATTTTCCCGAACCAGCACCAGCTAGAGAGGTTAGCTTGATTTACTATAAAAGCAAACTGAAACTACCCATAATAAATGCACTGAAATCAAGTATTACTAGCATTATCAGAGGGGCTATAAAATTTGAAAACATAAAAATTATAACACCCGAAAAAATCTAGTATGAAATATTAAGGTTGGCCTGTAATTCTGGATAAGATTTTGTAAAAACAAGCGACCATCTGTATAATCTTAATCCCTCTCTTTTGGACAAAACACATAGTGCCTTGAAGAGTTCTTTCTCAAAAAGTACCGCATTAAAGCTGACTTTTCGTAAAATACTTTTGTAAAAAAAATAAGTTGAAGATGTTTTTTCTCTGTTCACCATAGTCAATTGTACTTAATCAAATATATTTTTTTTTGCTTTGAATTAGTGTTGATAAAATGTTAAAATTAATAGGCATGATGATCATTATAATAAAAAATAGCCAAGGCATAATATATGTGTTAGGTAATTTGATTTTTAAACAATAAATTATTGTTTTTCAATTTTCGG
>CEOK01007981.1_pt1 | contig 10177 bp, 8 predicted proteins | sample 427001 | NCBI WGS metagenome assembly CEOK01 (sample SAMEA2591108, study PRJEB7988) | marine metagenome | isolation source: saline water (ENVO:00002010), including | reverse complement strand
GACTCTCTGGTCAGTTCATTGACTAGAAAGCAGGTTAAACCGCCAACTGCACCAAACAAAGCAGCTCCAGGATAACTAGCTCCCGGCCTTCCCTTATGACCATCTGAATTCGCCACAATCCCGACCCGATAACCAAGACGAAAAGCATCTTGAATTAACCACTCAAAAGTACCCCAACTAGAGTGTATTTCCATCGACTTTTCAAAACGTCCGTCATGGGCTAGTTCAATATCTGCGTAGCGTCCTCCACAATGAGCATAGACCACAACATCCGACTCATCATTTTCTGCAAAAGCAGAGAACAATTCTGTAGCTGAATTACAATCAGTAGATATATCCGAATGGTCACTCACTAGTGCATGTGACGAGCGACGAAGAGTTCGGCCTTCAGAAGGGAAATATATGTTTCGGTCTCCACCAAGGCCTGTATTTCCTGACCATTCATATCCTGGAATCGCAATAAATGTTCCATCTTGATTGAACTTTTTACAAAGCTCATCGAGATGTTTCCAAAAATCAGTAGTGATTTGGAAATCATTGCCCTGATGTCCAGAAACATCAACAAAAGCCAGATCGCGGGCAAATTTGAAATAAGCTTCCGCAGAATTGGTGCCTATGGTCTCCTCTGATTGTCCGTGCAAATCACCCCAAAAATGTCTAGATTGCGGTTTTTCTTCGATTCTTATTGGATTTGTCTCAAAAGCAATATTGTTCACGTCATTCGCAAATTTAACAGTGAGATCTTCTGCCGTCTGAACCCTCAGGTCTGACAATGTCGCCGTGAACTTTCCAGGTTTAAGTGTAACCTTCTTGGGAAGGCCTTCAATTTTACAAGTGGACACTGCATCAAATTCATAATCGCAAAGGTTAGTTGGGTTTCCCCATTTATCTTCACCCTTTATTTTAATCTGAAATGGCTCACCTACTGCCCTGATCGTTGGTCCAATTGCTAAAAATCTTTCTGCAGGCCCTGGAACAATTTTGATAGTCGGTTGTTCGGGCATGGGTTGATAGCAATAGGTAGCAATAGGATCGACCAACGTGTGAAATTCATAACTTTCCTCGCAAAAAGTTTGAAGTCGCATTCCCGGTGACCCTTTCGATTTATCGCCAAATTTTACAGTTATTGTATCACCCTCTTTGAGGAAACCGCGAACAACTTTGATATATAAAGTCCGATCCCAGGGCCTAACATTGCCCTTTGGATCATAGTGAAAATTCAAGACAGCATTATTTGAAGCAACAATGGTTGTATAATTTGGTCCTGTTGGATTCTCAAATTGCGGCCTTGTTTGGTCACTAGCAAACCTGAAACAAATCCTCATAGAGCCAGAGTCATCAATACCAAATTTCCCCGCTGTGTAAACCAGTGTAAACGTTTGATAGCTTCCAGCTTCAAATGAACCGGATGGACTAATTGAAACTGAACCTAATTCTTCAGAAGGAATGGGAAATGCAACTGGACTGCTTTTCTCTCCTCCCACACCTCCTCCAGAATGAATGTCATCACGGCTTCCTAAAGGAATCTCAGTCATTTTAAAATCTCTAATTTTTCGGGCTTGTTCTAAATCAAAAGAATAATTAAGTCGCTTGTTTCACGGATTAATAAGACTACACCAGACACAAATATTAGCCAAACCAATAATCTGCGAAACTGATTATCTGTTAGTTTTTTAAATGTGAATATCTCAAGCTATGAGCCTAAAACTGAAAACGGGATCGAAATGAAAAACGCAAATAAAAATTGATCATGAATTGGGTTTTTATAAAGCAAGCACAAAAGAACAATGCCAAGAATGATCACATTAAAGGGTTGCAATAGGGCCCGCTGTTCATATTTATTCCATCCATGAAGAGAACTCCAAATAGTCGGCAACGCCCCAGATAAGCCCGCAACTGAACCCAAAACACCTCCAGCGAATCCAGTTAACATATCACCAAAATTATTGTCCTTAGTCATTCTCGGAAAATTTGGCCTAAAAGCAAAGAACAGCCCAAAGAATAAAAGTAATGTGCCAACCAAGACCTTCAAAAATTGGGTATTTATGCTCTCAAGGAACAAAAACCCTAGGGGTAATCCCACAAAAGCTGGAGCTAAAAATCTAATTAACCGGGGCCAATTTAAATTTTGCTTTATAGCTACAACGCCTTGAAGTCCGCTTACAAGAGATAGCGCTACAACTAATAAGACTGATGCCTTTGGAGGCAACACTAGAAGCCACCAACCTAGTGCGAACAGACCTGTGCCAAAACCAGCAATACCATTCACAAAGCCACCAACAGAAGCCCCAATTGCTACAAAAGCAATAAATTGAAGTTCAGACATTCATTGACCTAGGATTGGCAACCACTCTTATTTAATAAAGAACAATATGGCTTTTAGTGCTCATGAAGTAAGTAAAGGACATTTTAAATTAGTTCATCTGAGCGGTTGTCTGTTTCACCATAACGCTTGAGAGTAGCGGGCTTCGTGCCTTCATATAGTTTTCCAATACCCTCTGCAATTTTCCTGTTTTCACGGTCAAATAATGAATTTCCTAGCGAATCACTCTCGACCATGAAGGGACCCATTTGTTTTACATCGATCACCCACATTGCCTGCGCCAAACCAAGTTCAGAATGCCAATAAACACCAGAAACTTTTTCTACCCCGCGGCCTAAAAGTGCTCCTGTTCCATATCCAACTGTTGTCAGGTAGATTGCGTCATTAGGAACAAAATGCTTTTTATAGTCCTCCGCACTCATTCCCCCTTTTCCGATTATCAGCTTCGCGCCAGATTGAGATAACCACTGACCAATCCATTTGGAAAACCTAAATGATGCAGTTGCGGTAACTGACCCTAAGTTAAAACTTCCATCTGAGTTCATAGAGGCCGCGGGTGAGCAATGAAAATTCGCAGCACTGCGATGAGGCAAATCAACAGGCAAATTAGCTTTTTCCTCTAACGCCCGTTTGTAAACACCTTCTCGAGCAGTGTATATTGTGCCATCAAGATATACGACATCGCCCAAGCGAAGCTCAGTCAACTCTTCCTTCTTCGGATTTGTGCTTAATGTTAACCGGCGTGGCTTTGCCATTCTGGGCTCTCCTGCCAGTCCACAGTTTCTCTTCTTTGATACGGAGTATACCACTTAGGATCTGTGCGATACACAACCTCTCCATTAGGAAATATTCGCGCAACTGCTCTACGTGACGATAAACAGAAAGCGTGGACTGACATTTGCATGCCACCAGTGTGGCAGAAGCCCACTTCGATATTACAGTCTATAACCATAGACTTTCCCACAAAACCCATCGCTCCCATTCCTATCGAATTTCCCAGTTCTTTAAACTCTTGTTCTAAATTCGCTATCTTAGGGTCTGGATTTTGATCTCCCACAATTCTGAGGCAAGCAGCCCTTTTTCCGAGAACCATACATGCATCTTTAGACCCCCCCAAACCAATCCCAATTATGGCTGGCTGACATGCTAGGCCCCTCTTTCCAAATGCGACCAGACTATCGAGGTAAAACCTTTTTATTCCCTCAATACCGTCTGACGGGAATAACATCCTATAATCTGTGCCAAAAAGTCCACCTTTATGAACAGTAATCAAATCAATCCATTCACCCTCAGGTTCAAATCCATATTCAATCTCTGGCGCTCCAATGCCAACATTATTATCGTAATCTGTTCTCCAAAGTGGATGCACACGATTAGGACGCAGAGGTACTGTTCTGGTCGCGCTTGCAGTTGCTCTTCTTAATGCGCCCTCAAGCGCGATTGGACCGCCCTCTATCCTCGCATTATTGCCCATCTTGACATACCAACGGGGCGTGCCAGTATCTCCGCACATAGCACTTCTATCCTGTTTAGCAGCCTCATAATTCTCAAGCATTGCCTCGAGTACAAATGACGATAGATCTCCATCTTCATCTTTAGCCGCACGTTTCAAACCACTCAAATAATCCTCAGGAATCTCAATCGCAGCTTTTTCCATAAGTGTTTCGGCGGTCTTTTGAATTATATTGATTGGTATCAAGTCTTCCCCCAAGCAAATTTAAACACCTAAAAGTTAGCTAACTAGTGACTCAGGCTCATGCTCTGGCAAAATTGTCTCACCAGGTTTAACTATTGTAAACTGCACTGGTTCTCGACTCACACTTAATTCATCTCCCGATTGACGCACTAAAGTAAAGTAAGAACTCTCTAAATCCCCGGTATCAGGGTAATCTTCTCGATGATGTGCCCCTCTAGAATTTTCGCGAGCTAGTGCAGCTTGAGCAATCACATTAGACATTTGCATCAAATTCTTTAAGTTTAGCCAATCGTGCCAAGTTAAATTGAATGCAAGCTCTTTGTCATCAACGCCAATAGAGTCAAGTTCCCCTTCTAAAGCAGCTAATGATTTGATGCCTCGGGTCAGACCACTACCAGTTTTTACAACCCCAACATCATCCCACATAATTTGACGCATTTTTTCTCTAATTTCTGCCAATGGAGCAACTGATTTATTAAATGGCGCACAGGCTCTCATCATTTCTTGTTCCAAAATTCCCTCATCAGGTGTTCGCAGCTTAGTCATTTTTGTAGCTTCTTTGCCCATAACATCTCCAGCTACACCGCCATATACTGTGGAATTAGCCACGCCGTTTCCACCAAGGCGATTTGAGCCGTGAGCTCCACCAGCATCTTCTCCAGCGACAAATAACCCAGGAACTTCTGTACGAGTGTCAACATCAACAACAACACCACCCATGAGGTAATGAGCGGTGGGCACAACTTCGACCTTTCCACCAGCTAAATCAAAGCCACTATCAGCACAGCGTTTGACCATTCCAGGGAACTTTGAGCGTACAACCCCTGGTCCTAAATGGCTCATAGAAATAAATACTCCACCATTTGGTGAACTATTATTTTTTTTCATTTCAGAGTAAATTGCTCTGCTAACCAGATCTCGAGTTGCTCTTTCACCTTTCGGGTCATAATCAAACATAAACCGGTGATCTTGACTGTTTAAGAGGTATCCACCAGCCCCTCTCAAGCCCTCCTCCAAAACCGTTCCCGTCATTCGAGTGTTATTTCCGGCCAATAATCCTGTGGGGTGAAACTGAACCATCTCCATATCTCGTAACGGCAAGCCAGCTCTTAAGGCCATGGCTTGACCGTCCATGGTCTTATCTCCAGAAGGTGTTTGATATTTATACATGGTTGGACCACCACCCATAGCCATGAGTATTGTTTTAGCCCTAACAAATCGAAAGCGACCGGTTCGCATATCTATGAACAAAACACCAGATATCCCTTCCCCACCAGTTGCAGGAATAAGGCTTAAAGCTCTATGTTCTTGTAGTTTTTCGATTGGCCGGCTCAAAACCTGTTCCATAAGGCGATTTATTATTTCAATACCGGTGAGGTCGCCTTTATGAACTGTTCTATCCGCGGTCTGACCAGCAAAAGCTTTTTGGTGTAAGGTACCGTCTTCATTTCTATCGAAAAAACACCCTACTTCATTTTCAAGCTCGGTAATTCTCTCCACGGCTAAATTACATAATCGCCAGGCCATATCTTGGTTTGGCAACCACTTTCCACCGATAATGGTGTCCATGAAATGTCTTTCGACTGTGTCACCTCCGCCAAGGGCAACATTATAACCCCCCTGAACCATTCTGGTGCAACCACACTTACCGATAAGGCCTTTAACAGCTATCGTCACTTTTTGGGTTGGAGCAGCTTTTTGAGCATGTAAAGCCGCAAACAGACCAGCTCCACCAGACCCTATGATGAGGATGTCGGTATCGTGTCTATCAATATTTCCAAATGATGTATTAGCCATATTGCACCGCCGAAAAAAGAAATAATGTTGCTGAAATAAATGATAATGCAAACGCTAACGCCGCAAATGTCTTTTGCCTGTTAGACCAAGGCAGGGCTTCGAATGCCATAAGCCGAAGCCCACCAAAAAAATGAGCGCCTAGCAAAAAGACAAGAAGGTATTCACCGAGTTTCACATACCAGAGGTCTGTCCATTTAAGAAAACCCTCTAAAGCAGCGGGGTCGTGCAATGCCCGCGACAACACCCAAAAATGAAGGGGGAGAAAAAGTGCCAAGCACACCCCAGAAAGACGGTGAATTAAAAAAGCTGACCACAGAAGATTACGACGATGAGGCGCTAATGAATATGAGATCATGCTGTCACCGCATAAACAGAGTACAAACCCATCACTAAAAGTGCCAGTCCTAGGCCCCAAGATAAAAGTTCCAAAAAGGAGCCGCGGATTTTTACCCATTCAAAAAGAACGGTGCGAACTCCGATAGCAGCATGAATAGAGACAGCAAAAACAAAAAGTGCATAAAAAGCTGCCCAGAAAACACTGCCTTGAGTACGCCCAAGTATTTCACTTGCGCTCAAACCCCCTTGAACTGCATATATCATCACTGCTAAGTGACCCAGCACGAGCGGCGCCATGATTAATGCTGTCAAACGCTGCAGGATATAAAGATTTGCAGATATCATTTTACGCTTCCAAAAAGATTATTTATTTTCGAGGTCATAACTGTCCGTTTTAGAGAGGCTATTGATGCCGACGGGTTAAGCTCATTAGGACAATAATTGGAGCAATTCTGCTGCGAATGGCAGTTGTGGCAGCCAGCGTTGCTACTAACAGCTTCCAATATAGAATCTTTGTTTTTGGTTTTAACGTCATTAACCAAAGACCAAGCCCGATTAAGAGCTGCTGGACCGAAATAATCATTATTTGCAGATACAACATCACATGATGCATAACACACGCCACAATTAATGCATTCAACAGCGTCATTCGCAAGCGTACGCTCTACACTAGTTTCATCAATTTTTTCAATTGACTGATGTCTATTTTTTGACGGGTGATGGACGCCACCAACGGCAATCCATTTATCGAAAAATGGGTCCATATCAACAACAAGGTCTCTAATCACAGGAAGATTTTTTAGAGGTCCGACCTCAATAGTTTTGGAACTTCCAAGCACTTTTTTTACATGTGTTCTGCAGGTCCAACGAGGCTCACCATTAACCATCATACCACACGACCCACACATTCCTACCCTGCAGGCGAATCTATATGAGACGGTCGGATCAATATATTCCTGTATGTAAGTTACTAAATCTAAGACCGTTTGATTGTCCTGCTCAGGAACTTCAAATTCCTGCGTGATTGAACTTTGGCCAGAACCGCGCTTAATTTTTACTTTTATTTTGTTTGGCTTGCCAGTCATCATGTGCCTTTTGATTACTTTTTTAGAGCTCTCGATTATAATTAAAATAATTCCAAAGAATACTGAAGATTTGATTTCAACAAGTAAAAAATATTCAGATTGCATTTCTCTTAGAATTTAGTTCAACTAAATGACGCAATTCAACGGAGGAAATTATGCAGTTGAAAAAAATAGTATCAGTATCGGCTTTGTCATCAATGATGGCATTTTCAGTCAGCGCTGTTAGCGCATTTGAGTGCAAAGTTAAAGAAGCCAGCATGGCAAAACCGGGTGGATTTCCAGACCGGGCTTTGACCATGATTGTACCTTACGGGCCAGCTGGTGGTTCAGGACAAATTGCTGCAGCAATGGCTGAGGCAGTAACCGAACTTACGGGTGTATCGATTAATAGAGATCACAAGTCAGGTGGTTCAGGGACAGTGGGGATGACCGCGTATATGGCTGCACCAACTGATGGGTATACAGTTCTTGAACATATTGATGACGCTTCATCAGCCCATGCGCTTGATTCAAGCAAACCACACCCAGGCAAGGATTTAATTCCGCTAGTTACTGCTCAAGTAACATTTTCACAAATTTATATTAGATCCAATGAGACCAGGTATTCAGATTGGCCATCATTTGTGAAATGGGTGAAAGCTCAAGATGGCAAAGCTACAATTGCCAATGTTTCAAAAGAAGGCTCAATGGAACGAGTGACGATGAAGTTCATCACAGATGCCAGCAATATGAGCATTCAGCAGATATCTTTTGATAAAGGTGCCCCTCGTTATGGTGCATTGCTCGGCGGTCAAGTCGATGCTCTTTATGAGCAGCCTGGTGATGTGAGAAAGTTTCTAGATTCAGGGGACTTTAAGCCCATTCTGACGATATTTAATGAACGCCCTGGGGTTTTTGCGAACGTACCAACTCATAAAGATATGGGCATGGATTTTGAACCACTACTGCGTTTCCGTGGCTTTTATGTGCATAAAGATGCACCAGCGGACCGTGTAGAATGGCTTAAATGGGCATTCCAGCGTGGTTATTGCCAAGACAGCTACCAGAAGTTTAATGAATCTAAATTCATGACGGTCATTGATAGCTATCGTGATACGGAAGGTTCAATTGAGCTAATTAATGCGACAATCCCGCAATATCGAGCTGTGTACAAGCAGATGGGACTCGACGTTAAATAACGTTTTTTTCTTTCTGGTGAGCTGGTCTCGCTAATTGCGGGACCAGCTCTTATTGTTCAGTGTCATAAGAATTGATATGTAGCGGTAGATATTTAATGGGCAAACTAACAAAATCACATATGATTGAAACAGCAGTATGGCTGTTGATCGCGATTATATTTTTTGGCTTTACATTTGAATTCAATCAACCAATTGAAATATACATTTTTGGAGCCACTGGATGGCCGCGGGTCGTTATCGGCCTGATGCTAATTGTGACATTTGGTAACTTTTATCACCATCTCAAATATGGCTCAACAATTCAGGCAGGGCGCGTAGGCATTGCTGATGATGATGAGGCAGGCAGCTATAATAATTTGGCGGCAGTTATAAAGGTATTAGCTGTCCTAGGCACACCTTTCTTATTTGCCCTGTCGCTCAAACCAGTTGGCTTCTACTTTGCGACACCTTTTTTCATTGCTCTGATTATTGTTATTTTTGGGGAGCGGCGCTGGAAATGGATACTAAGTATTACTGCTCTAATTTATGGTTTATTGCTTGGTCTTTTCATGGTTGTTTTAAACGCGCCCCTTCCGCAGGGAAACACCTCACCTTTCTATGATTACAGCGCATTAATTTTGCGTTTAAATAATGACCTCCAGCAATTGTGGTAGGCAAATATGATTGAAAATTTCATTGCAGGTAGTTCCGCTCTTTTTGGAGACCCCTTCACCCTCGCGATCTTCTTCTTTGGCGTTATTGGTGGCATGCTCTTTGGTGCTATACCCGGGGTGAGCATGCTAACTCTGGCAGCCATCCTGCTGCCATTCACGTCTGATTTATCGCCAGCACAAGGGGTGATGTTATTTGCTGTGATTTATTGCACAGGCACATATGGAGGGGCGATTACAGCTATTCTCTTCAACATTCCCGGCGCACCAGAAAATGCACCAACAGCCTTTGATGGCTATCCTATGACCAAGCAAGGCAGGTCTGGGAAAGCAGTTGGCGCAGCAGTGCTATGCTCTGCCATTGGCGGGGTAGCTTCTGCTTTGGTTATGATGGCTGCAACCCAGCCTCTGGCTACATGGGCGATCAGGAATATTGGCCCACCTGAAATCTTCGCTCTGGTCTTCTTTGGTCTTGCGGTTGCCTCATCTGTTGGCGGGCGCACCATTTGGAAAGGCTGGCTATCTGTACTTCTGGGTCTGTTGATTGCCACAATTGGTCAGGATCCCGTCGGTGGTATAAACCGGTTTAATTTTGGCTTTGCTGATCTGGCAGCTGGCATTGCATTTGTTCCTGCAATTCTAGGTTTTTTCGCTGTATCTGAAATTTTTGTCCAAGCTGAAAAGCGCGCAACAGGCACATTTAATGCACCAAAGGTAGGAATGTCTTTCCCAACCTTGTTTGAATTATGGGCGCAAAAAATAGCTGTCCTGCGTTCAATTCTGGTTGGATTTTTTTGTGGCATTCTACCTGGCATTGGCGCCACATTAGCCGCCTTTATGGGCTATGGGGAAGCAGTCAGATGGTCTAAGGACAAAGAAAGCTTTGGAAAAGGGAACATTGAAGGTGTAATTTCATCAGAGACAGCCAATAATGCGGCTACGGGGGCCGCGATGATACCGCTTCTTGCCCTCGGGCTTCCAGGTGGCGCATTGACTGCTATGATGGTCGCTGTATTCCAGATGCATGATCTTGAGCCTGGCCCGCTAGTATTTTACAACTCGCCAGATTTAATCTGGGTAGTTTTTGCGGCTATGTTTTATGCCAATTTATC
>CEOK01196248.1_pt1 | contig 10180 bp, 7 predicted proteins | sample 427001 | NCBI WGS metagenome assembly CEOK01 (sample SAMEA2591108, study PRJEB7988) | marine metagenome | isolation source: saline water (ENVO:00002010), including | reverse complement strand
CCAGACGATAAGATAAGTCGTTTGATTCCGCTTCTTCCGTAATCGTTTTTAAGACTGACTCCAAATCACTCTTTTTAACCGTATCGGTTAAAATTAAATCCTCCTCACCTGCATCCTCTGCAGAAGCCTCTGCTTCTAATTGCTCTTTGTACTTCTGGAAAACAGACATTAAATCTTTGAGACTCAAAGGATCGGATGTAGACATCAATAATGCTTCAACTGTCTTTTTTAAATCTAAACTCATATCAATAACTACTAGAGAAACAAAGTTTTCAGAAAAGAACAGAAAAAAGGAAGTTGTTCTTCAATCTTGAATTTGTTCTATAAGGTATTACTAAATTCATAATATTCATAATTATATGACAAAATCAGATTCTGAAAAAAGAAAATATTCGTCTGTTGTAGTGGATGGTGTCGACCGTGCACCCGCTCGTTCCATGCTTCGTGCTGTAGGATTTAAAGACGAAGACTTTACAAAACCACAAATTGGAATCGCTAGTTCGCCAAGCGATCTAACGCCTTGCAATATGCACCTAGGAGATTTAGCCTCCCATGCGACCAATGGGGTCAACCAATCTGGAGGCAAAGCAGTGAACTTTAGTACGATCACAGTATCGGATGGCATCTCAATGGGCACGCAAGGAATGCGCTATAGTTTGGTATCACGAGATGTTATAGCTGATTCCATAGAGACAACAACCGCCGCTGAAGGATTTGACGGATTAATTGCTATTGGCGGTTGCGATAAAAACATGCCAGGATGCATGATTGCCCTAGCTCGTCTGAATAGACCCTCCGTATTTGTCTATGGAGGAACTATTCTACCAGGCTTCACAAAATCGGACACCGAAAAATGCAACCCGATGGATATTGTTTCTGTTTTTGAAGCCGTTGGACAACATGCGAAAGGTGCTTTAGATGCCAAAGGCTTGAAAGATGTTGAAGAAAACGCAATCCCAGGACCAGGCTCTTGTGGCGGCATGTATACAGCTAATACAATGGCTAGTGCGATTGAAGCACTTGGGATGAGCCTGCCTGGAAGTAGCGCCCAAACTGCCGTTGGGGAAAGTAAAAAGAAGGATTGTGAAAATGCAGGTAAAGCCGTTTTAAACCTAATTGAAAAAAATATACGACCTAGAGATATTTTAACCCGTAAGGCATTTGAAAATGCCATCACTACCTGCTTAGCATTAGGCGGATCCACAAATCTCATTCTTCATTTATTAGCCATTGCACATTCCGCTGAAGTCGATCTAACCATTGATGATTTTGATACCATCGGTCGCAAAATTCCACTACTTGCCGATGTCAAACCCTTTGGCAAATATCATATGAGCCACTTAATTCGAATCGGTGGGATTCGTCCTATGATGAAACTATTACTCGATCGTGGACTACTCCATGGTGACTGCTTAACCGTAACAGGTGAAACGATAGCAGAATCGCTCAAAGGAGTTTCCCCATATGGACGCTTCCCCGATGAGCAAGATATCATAAGACCATGGGATAATCCAATCAAAGACAGTACACACCTGAGAATACTCAGAGGAAACCTCGCGCCAGGAGGAGCTGTCGGCAAAATAACAGGAAAAGAAGGACTCTACTTTAAGGGTACCGCTAAAGTTTATGAAAGCGAAGAAGAAGCTCTAAAAGGAATTCTAGAAGGCTCTGTTATTAAAGGTGATGTTGTCGTTATTCGCAATGAAGGTCCTGTCGGTGGTCCCGGAATGCGTGAAATGCTTTCACCAACCAGTGCTGTAGCTGGACGTGGTCTGATTCAAGACGTTGCCTTAATAACCGACGGAAGGTTTTCAGGAGGCAGCCACGGCTTTGATGTCGGACATATCACACCTGAGGCGGCTAAGGGCGGTCCTATTGGAATTGTAGAAAACGGTGATCTGATTGAGATTGATGCAGAAAAAAATTCAATTGAACTTTTGATTGAAGACTCCGTCTATGAAAAACGTATGCAAGCATATCAACCAAAACCACCCAAAGAAACTCGAGGAGTTCTGGCAAAATATGCAGCTATTGTCGCCACCGCATCTGAAGGTGCCGTTACGGATAAAAATTTAAATTTATAAAAAATGACCTGGGAAAATTTCACACAAAAATACTTAACGATATCGTCTTTGGATTTCGCTCTAGATTATAGTCGAATTCATTTTAACGAATCCTTCTTTAAAACGATGGAGCCCAAAATACAATCAGCGTTCCATGCGATGGAAGCACTTGAATCGGGAGCTATAGCAAATCCAGATGAAGATAGGCAAGTCGGACATTATTGGTTGAGAAACCCAAATTTAGCTCCTAGCGAAAGTATTCGAGCAGAAATTATAGAAGCCATTAATACCATCAAAACGATCGCCCAAGACGTACATACCGGTGCGTGTAAAGGGAGTAGCGGAGCCTTTGAAAACTTTTTAATCATTGGGATCGGAGGATCAGCACTCGGTCCTCAATTTGTCGCGGACGCATTAGGAAATCCAAACATAGATAAAATAAAACCATATTATTTTGACAACACAGATCCCGATGGGATGGAGCGAACTCTCAGTCAGCTTTCGGAATCATTAGGTCGTACGCTATGTATTGTCATATCAAAATCTGGAGGTACCGCTGAAACACGCAATGGAATGCTTGAGGCGCAAGAAGCTTATAAAAAAGCTGGTTTAGATTTTTCAAAACATGCGATTGCGGTAACTGGCGAAGGGTCAAAACTCGATGCGATTGCCGTCAAAGAGAATTGGCTTTATCGATTGCCCATGTGGGATTGGGTCGGAGGCAGAACTTCGGAGCTCGCTACAGTTGGGCTTTTGCCGGCAGCACTACAAGGGATTAATATCGATCAATTACTTGAAGGCTCTAAAGCCATGGATGACATTACCCGCCAGAAAGAAACACTCTTAAACCCAGCTGCTCTACTAGCCTTAACTTGGTATCAAACAACTGAAGGCAAAGGCTCCAAAGATATGGTAATTCTCCCTTATAAAGATCGCTTAGTCTTATTCTCTAAATACCTTCAACAACTCATCATGGAATCTTTAGGTAAAGAGACAGACCTTGAAGGTAAGACTGTCAATCAAGGAATTTCCGTTTACGGAAACAAAGGCTCAACCGACCAACATGCCTATGTACAACAACTAAGAGAAGGCGTTCATAATTTCTTTGTCACCTTTATTGAAGTTTTAGTAGATCGAGAAAATGCTGCGATTGCTGTCGATGAAAACGGAAATTCTACAGGTGATTATCTACAGGGATTCTATTTAGGTACCCGAGAAGCACTCTTTGAAAAAAATCGAGAATCCTTAACGGTAACCATAAAAAAAATAACCCCACAAGCAATAGGACAACTAATTGCTTTATTCGAAAGAGCCGTAGGACTGTATGCCCATTTAATTAATATTAATGCCTACCACCAACCCGGTGTTGAAGCTGGAAAGAAAGCAGCCAATGCAATTTTAGAAACAAAACAGTCTATCGTCCAATTTCTAGAAAAACATCCGAACGAATATTTTAGTTCGGAAGATCTGGCAGAACAGCTTACGCTATCAGGACAAGAAGAAATTATTTTCAAATTATTAAACCGATTATCTAATAATTTGCAGACACATATTCATATCAAACAAGGCAGTAACCCAAAAGAAACTCAATTTACTTACAAAGCATAAGTCTACATGAAAAATACCGTATTAATAGCTTCAATAATACCTTTAATTGGAGCTAGTTTTTTTGCTATTCAAAAGAATCAAGAAATTCAAACGATTGAAGATTCCTTGTTAGAGGCGGAAAATGCGGTTCTCTATTACAAAGAGAAACTCTCTGAACAATTAAAACGAGCAGAAGAACAAAAAGAAAAAATTCAGGCAATCCACATCCAAATGTCCCAAATTAAGGTTGATAATAATGATTTAAAAATTGAGAAAAAATCCTTAATCCAAAACATTAATCAACTGGAGGAAAGCGCACGAATTGATGAACTTGAAAGAGAAAAACTGTTAAGTGAAGTGTTCCTCCTTAAAAAAGAATTATTAAAAGATTTTAAGAACTAATTCAGAAAACTACCATCATGAAGAACCTGATACTATCACTAATACTAGGCATAATAACACTATGCTTCACTGCATGCACAAACACAAACCCAGATGAACAAACCGTTCCTTGGGGACGCCCTGCTGATTGGGAAAGCGGCTCTCCATTCTACGGTGGCTAGCCATGAACCCTAATAAAGTAGAGGGTCAATTGTTTATAATTTCTGTTCCCATCGGGAATTTAAAAGATATTACAGAACGAGCTAAAGAAACTTTGCAAACGGTTGATTTAATTGCCTGCGAGGACACACGAGTTACAGGCAAATTATTAAAAGCCCTAGCTATACAAAGAGGAATTCCTCTAATCTCTTATAGAGATGAAAATGAACACGCACTCTCTGAAACATTGTTGACTAAAATTAAAGATGGTTCATCCATCGCTCTACTTTCAGATGCAGGCACTCCTGCAATATCTGACCCTGGCTTCCGATTAATCAATGCTTGTCGTATTGCGGGTGTGACGATCACAGCTCTTCCTGGAGCCTGCGCATTGATCAATGCCTTAGCGCTCTCAGGGCTACCAACCGATAGCTTTTTATTTGCTGGATTTCTAGCACCAAAGCGTAGTGCTAGACAAAAATTTTTCCGAGAGCACGCCGATCAGCCCTACACTATTATCCTGTATGAATCCTGTCATAGGATTGAAAAATGTATTGAAGACATTATCACTGTTTTAGGATCCGATAGGGTTATTTCCATATGTCGCGAAATGACAAAGATTCATGAAAGTGTCCATACAGGCAACGCTCTTGAAGTGCAGGAAACGGTTTCTCGTAAAAGCAAAAAAGGGGAATTTGTCGTTTTGATTGCTAAAAAAAGCTTCTGTAATTAACGGCTAACAAAGATTGGTAACTTTTTTTCTTTGCAAACCTGCAAACTCCCAGAGCCCGTTAAGAGATCATATAACTTCTGACCACAAAATACTTTTCTCCAATCTTGGAACAAGCGATGGCTCTCGACACTTTCGATACCCTGTGAAGCACCGTAAACAAATTGAGTGATTTGAGCACGGTTGGAAATTAGAGCAGGATCTATTTTAGCATCTAAAGCAAGCCCCTTGATAAAAGCCAATGAAAGGTCTACTCGTGCTTCCATTCCTTCATCTTTGCCAGAAAAATTTTCCTCAATTTTTAAAGGAGGTATTTCATTCTTTAAACCTTGCTCAATAGCATTCCAAAAAGACTCCGCATAAACGGACAAAAATCGCTTACTTAAAGACTTCTTCTTCTTTAAAAGCTCAAGTGAATCGGGTGTTGATTTTGCCAAACTAACAAGAACTTCGTCTGAGATGATGAATTTTCGAGCCACATTTTTTTTCATAGCCTCCACTTCTCGCCAAGCTGAAAGACTTCTTAAAATTGTTTTTTGTACATTATTCAAAGCTCCGCTTCGTTTCACGCGCGCTGGCTTTAAAATAGGATCTTCTAGATTATAATGACGCTCCTGTTCGTAATAGCTCATCTCACTTAAAACCCATTCTTTGCGATTTTTTGCTTCAGCTCGAACCATCAGCTCATGCATTAAAGCAACTCCATTAGACACATCATCTTCCGCATAGTTAATTTGACTTTCACTTAAAGGACGAGCCACCCAATCAGACTTTGTTTCTGCTTTTTTAATATAAACTGAGAGTAATTGCTTCAATAACTCACTAAGTGCAATTGAACTTGAAAACCCAACAAAACCAGCGGCTTTTTGCGTGTCAAAAATTGCTTTCGGCAAGCCCTTTGTTTCACGATTCAAAATCACCAAATCTTGCAAGGCATCGTGCAGAATTTTTATCGTTTTTGGACTCTCAAGTAAACGTCCCAAAGGCGTTAAATCCTTAATTGCTACAGCATCAATTAAATCAACCGATCCGTCAGGGTACCCTACTTGAATGAGCCCTAAAATTGGGTAAAATGTTTTTTCCCAGACAAATTCAGTATCTAAAGCAACTGACTCGCAGAGCAATGACTTCTGAACAACTTCCTCTAGATCTTTTTTTGTCGTTATCATGATTTTGTAATAGCTATAAACCTGTAGAAATAAATATAAATCGAATAAAAGTAAAAATTTTCAAAAGACCTCTTGACTTAGATACTTCACTTTCTACTGTCTAATTTTCCTTCGGGGTAGTAGCTCAGTTGGTTAGAGCGCCTGCCTGTCACGCAGGAGGCCGCGGGTTCGAGTCCCGTCTATCCCGCCATTTTAAACCCACAGTTTTCTGTGGGTTTTATTTTTGCCCTGTTTTCTCTATAAAGCAAACAAATCACCTTAGCTTTTAGACGATTTAAAGATCAGTTAATTAAATACCATTCATCGATCGTTGGTGTGCGTCTTCTTCGATCAAGTCTTTAAGCATCGTCATCTCTGCATTGGAATCTTCTTTTATTTGAGTTAGATTTGAAGTTCCATTCGTTGCTTTGAAACCAAAAACATAAAACTTAATTTTCGGCTCTGTACCAGAACCACGAACAGCATAACTAAATCCATTTTCAAATTCTAACACAAAGAAATCTTGCTTGGGAATTAAGTCTCCATCGCTATCGTATATCGTATCGACACCAAAATCTTTAATAGTAGCTATTTTAAACTCACCAAATGCCTCGGGTGGATTCGACCGATAAGAATTCAAAATATTAGAAATCTTTTGTGCCCCTGCGGCTCCTTCGTAAAAAAGATTAATCATCTGTTCGTTATAGTAGCCGTGCTTTAGATACAGACTGTCTAAAGCATCGATAACCGAACGGTTTTGCGATTTATAGTAGGCTGCCATCTCACAAAAAAGCGCTACTGAGGCATTGGCATCTTTATCTCGGACAGCATCTTGAGCCAAGTAACCATAGCTTTCTTCTCCACCAAAGACAAAGTAAGCGGAATAATCCATTAAGATTTCGGCGCGAGTCATTGAATCTGTAGCGTCATAATTAATCTCAATCCCTTCAGCTTTGCGATATTCTGTGCGCATGATCTGCTCATAATTTGCCAATTTTTGACCAATCCATTTAAAGCCCGTCAGCGTATTAATGACTTTTAAACCATGCGATTTTGCAATTGCATCCTGCATCGGGGTGGTCACAAAGGTTTTAATGAGGACGGCTTTGTCCGTACCTTCCTCGGGTAAAATAGAGCGTTCTTTAAGAGTCTGAATACGATACTCAGCAAGTAGTGACCCGATCTGATTACCCGTTAAAAGCTGCATGACACCCTCATTCGTACGAACAGCGACGCCCATACGATCTGCATCTGGATCCGTAGCAATCACAACATCCGCTTGAACTCGATTTGCTTCCTGTATAGCCATCTCTAAAGCACTGGCATTTTCAGGATTTGGAGAAGCAACCGTTGGGAATGCAGAATCCATAAGGCTCTGCTCAGGCACTTCAAAAACAGAAACCCCCATTTCTTTTAAAACTGGAATAGAGGCAATGCCTCCCGTTCCATGGATAGGAGAAAAGACGACTTTTAAATCACTTGCTTCGGACTTATCTTCAATTGAAAGCACGCCTTCGATGCATTGAATGTAGAGTGCATCCGCACTCACATCTAAAATTTTAATTGCTTCCAAATCTTTGTCTAAATGGGGTACAACGGATTTTAAATCCACCTCACTAACTTTTTCTACAATAGATTCAGCATGAGGACTAACTACCTGTGCACCATCCTGAAAGTAGACCTTGAAACCATTATCGTGAAATGGATTGTGACTAGCGGTTATAACCGCTCCACAATGTGCTTTGTAATGTCGAACGGAAAAACTGAGTTGAGGCGTTGAGCGTGGGCCTTCAAAAATCAATGCTTGTCCCCCAAGATGATTCCAAGTGGAGGCTGATAATTCGCAAAAATGCCTCGAGAAAAAACGAACATCGTGTGCAATAATAAAACGAGGAATATCAATAGAATTATTACGCTTTAGATACTCAGAGACATAACGATAAAGACCAATAGTCGCCTTTATAATAGTAAAATCATTTAAAACATTAGTACCGGTTGCTGCTTGTACAGGATTTCTAGGATCAAGCCCCTCACCCATCTCTTGACTAGTGGGTTGTCGTCCGATGGTTCTTCCTCGCATTCCTCCAGTCCCAAAAGCGAGGTCTTTATAAAAACGATCATTCAACTCCTCCCAGGCATCCGCTTGAATTAATTCATCAATCGATTCCTTGACCCAGCTAGGCAAAAAATCAGCTTTCAGCCAGTCTTGAATATTTTCAAAGGACGATTCAAACAAATCACCCGTTTCAACTGCATCTAATAATTTAGTTTCTAGTTCCATTAAAATTTACTCTCCAATAATGCATCCATCTTTAATCTCCGGCTTTGTTTCAAGCTTATTCCACTGATCTATAAAATCAGATTCATCCATTGCAAAACGAAAATTCATTTCAACCGTAACGATCGTCTCATCTGATGGATCGGAATTCACTTGAGCCTCAACTTTATTCAACCAACGAAGCGCCTGACGACTCATAGCATCCTTACAGCTTTGGGGAGAGTCGACGCCTTCAGCATTTTTTACGGGACTAAAAGTATCTTCCCTAAGCCCTTCTACGATAATCGAATGATTTGCTTTAGGTAAGGCATCGAACACAAACATTTCAAATTTAACGCCATTATTTTGCTCTGTTTGAAGCATACCCTTCTCCCCATCATAATAAGGAATTTTCTTAAAAGCTTTATGAAAGGCTAGTTTCTCCTCACTCGATTCATTGCCTAATCGCTCAATAAAATCCCGATCAAAAAGATGAACTGCCACATTGCCAGCATTATATAAAAGCGCTCCATCCGGAGCCAATTGCTCTTGGTATGATTGGGGTAAATCACTATACTCAACAATCATATCTCTTCCTTTGTAATTACAAAATAAACCCACTTTTTCAGAAGCATAAGTCTTTGCCACCATCTTGCTTGATAGCTCAGACTGATTCATAACATGAAATCCTACAAAAGTAGGGTCGATGCAAGAAATCATAGGATTATCGACCTGAAAATAACTGAGTATATCAATCCCTTGTTCACGCATTCGTTCGATTGAGCCACTCTTAGATAAAGCCCTCAATGAACCACCGTGTCCATTTGGTGCCATCGCAATTTTCCCCTGCTCTTCTAATATAATTTTTCCCTGTAAATTAACAGAAGGAATTAATTCTTGAGAGAAAAAATGAATCGACTCTGGATCAAAACCAAAAAAAGCATGATCTTTAAATAGTTCAATGGTTGCTTGATGATTCAATTGACTCGTCATTATAAACCAAGGTATCCGTGTTTCAAATCGTTCTGATGCCCTCGAAATTTTATCAGCAAAAACTTCAAATAAAGATTTTCTACTGATTGGCGCAATTTCAAACGTTCCCTTTGGCCCATCAAAACCTAGGCGAGTCCCTTGACCGCCTGCTACAGTAAAAGCAGCCACCCTTCCGCCTTTAATGGCCTGCTTCCCAATGACCTCTGCTTCATCCCATAAGGCTTGGGTTTCATCATTTGTAGGGTATGGAATATAATTAGACGGACTGAGTTGTGTATAATCCATCCCTCCTGTCGCTTCTGTTTTCAATACGTGCGTTTGAATCAATCCATCCAACTCCTCTAAGTGAATCCCTTTCAGCTGTTCAATCAATTGGTCTTTTTGATCCGCATTCAATTGCTCAAAATAATCAAATACATGCCCTTGCCCGTAGCTTTGAAAATAACTTTTTAATTCTAACGCTTCCTGACTCATTTCCATACTGAATCTTAGCTAAGCGATTTTGATAAAGAAGCAATCCTTGATCGACTTAAATTATTAAAAGCCAGTAGATCCCTACTCCGTAAAACGAAAAATCAATTCGTCTGGACGAGCATAGCCTAAGCGCTGTCGTGCCACACGCTCAAGAAATTCATCGTCTTCAAGCAGACGCTTAAAATAGACCTCCTTACGCCGAAACTCTGCTTCTGTCTCAGCCAATCGTTGCTCTAATCGGTATTCCCTTTGTTGAAAGCTCTTTAATTCTTGGTAGGTCCGAAAAATTAACCCTGAAAAGAAAAAAATTAGGAAAAATAACAGAAAAATTGGTATGCTAAACCATAAGTTTAATCGTTTAAAAATTTCTGTAATTTTTTGAATCATA
>CEOK01192680.1_pt1 | contig 10183 bp, 6 predicted proteins | sample 427001 | NCBI WGS metagenome assembly CEOK01 (sample SAMEA2591108, study PRJEB7988) | marine metagenome | isolation source: saline water (ENVO:00002010), including | reverse complement strand
CTGTTTTTCCTCTTTCCCCAAATTTTTCTTAGGCAGAAAATCCAAATCTCACGAACCATTGGTGCTGCCTGTAAATAAGGAAAAGCTACAAAGTGAGGTTACAGCTTTGCCAGCATCAAGTTTGCTTGCAGCAAAGGGAGATTTTGAAATTTACCGTTGTTTAGCATCTCAGGCACCTTCTGTAATGAGAGAAATTGCTCGTTTGAGAGAGAAAACATTTCGAAAGGCAGGAGAGGGTACAGGTTATCCTTTGGATAGTGATCGCTATGATGAATGGTATCACCAAATCTTTGCATGGGATTCTCAAAACCAAAAAATTGCGGGCGGATATCGTCTAGGAGTTGCAGAGGAAATTATTGGGCAAAAGGGAAAATCCGGAATGTATGCTGCGTCAGAATTTTCTCTTAAAAGAGGCTTTTATGCATCCCTTGGAAAGTCCATTGAAGTGGGTCGCTCTTTTATAACTGAAGAGTATCAAAGAAGATTTTCCCTTCTTGGTCTGATATGGAAAGCTATCGGAGAGTTCATGAACCGACATCCGGATCATTTCGTACTTTATGGGCCGGTAAGTATTTCCGCAGATTATACCAACTTATCAAGAAATCTTCTGGTACGCTTTTTGAGGACAAACCGATGGTCTGCTGAAATTGCTCGTCGGACTAAAGCGAAAAATCCCTTCAAACTTAAACAACTTAGTCCTGCGTTGGCTAATTGGGTAAAGCAAGAAGGAAGAACCCTCGACGACATATCAGCCGTAATTTCAGGAGTTGAGCCTGATGGAAAGGGAGTTCCGGTTCTGGTTAAGCATTATTTGAAATTGCGAGGATCATTCGTCGGTTTCGCGATAGATCCTGATTTTAACAATGCACTTGATGGGTTGATCGTTGTTGATATACGAAATATGGAAGATAGGCAACTTCTGCAGTACTTTGGAGAATCCGGGAAGCAAAGAATCATCTCGGCTAGAGAAAAGACGGAAGAAGAGGAAAAACAGACCAAAAAATCTATTCGCGGTCAAGGTGTCCGAGCTTCTTTTCTGGGGACACATGATTCCTAATTCTTTGTTTTAATTCTTTGATTTCAGGAAAACCACTATCGCGGACTCTGCACCAAATTAGTTCATCATTACAGAGAATTTGAAAAGTCCCGCTTTTTTCCCTGAATGGTCGAAGTGAGACTTCATCAACTTCATTTTCAAAAGTTGTGAGAATCTCTTGAGCCATCCAACTCGATCTAAGAAGCCAACGGCATCCGGGGCAGTAGTTAATGATGATTTTTTTATTCATGTAAAAAAGATAAGCAAATAGTAGTGAACTAAATAAAATTTTCGGGGGATACCCCATAGACTGATTTGAAAGTTCTGGAAAAATGAAAGGGATTTTCAAAACCTAATTCAAAGGCAATGTCTTTCACAAGTCTCCTTGATGAAAGAAGAAGTGATGCGGCATGTCCCATTTTTAAACGAATCAGGAATCTGTAGGGGGTTTCGTTGTGAAAACGGCGAAAAACCCTCGATAAATAGGCCGGGTCTACATTTACTTCAGAAGCTAATTCTTCGATTGTTTTAATTCGAAAATAGTTTTTCCGCAGATATAAAAGGATCCGGTTGTAAGTATCCCAGGAGCGAGCCTGCTTTTCCTCCGAGGAGTGAGTCAATTCACTGATTTTAAGAGCAAGTGAATGAGCCAGGAGATTACAAATTAATATTCCGTTCGTTGTTCCTGAATTCGCATTGCCCAAAATGAGTTCAAAAAGTTCTATGATTTCAACATGGTGAGAAATCCGGTTAAAATTAGTTTTATTTTCGGTAAGTGTGTTAATTTTAAAAGTTGGGGAGTGGGCAAGCACTATGAAATATTTTACCATGGGGTCACCGCTTGAACTTGTAATCCTATGGTAAGTCCCGATTTTATAAGAAAAGATGCTTCCTGCTGATAATTGAAAACTGGAATCGCTAAATTTAAGTTCTCCAGTACCAGCAGTGATGAATTCAATCGTGGTGAATTGATTGTTGGGATTACATTTACCAATTTGCGGATAAGATTCACGCTCGATTTTGAAATCGGGCAGGCATTTCTCAAAACCCACGCTGACTACGGAAGGTTGGCTTAATTTTTCGCTGGGGAACCCCATAAATACCTGCCGGGCATCTTTTACCTGATTCGAAAAATGTTCGTTTTCTGTTTCCATTTTCGTGTAAGGTCAATAAAAGATATGCCTAAGTCAAGGATATGTATTCATAAAAAGAGGCTGTTAGCCTATTATAAAGGGAACTGTATTTGTAATCTAAGTATTTTTCGAATAGAAATTAAAGTCTAGTATATGCTACCACAAAAATCATTTTTAGTCATGCCTCATAAATTATTTATCTCTATTTTATCATCCGTTTATTGACATAACTTTCTTTTTAGAAAGTAATTATGTCTTTAATTCAAATGCCCCTAGTGAAACCGCAGTTTGTATTCCTTTTTGCTCTTCCCTTGCTAGGGTTCGCAGTTGATGAAAAATTGGAGTACTTTGAATCGAAAATCAGACCGGTTCTAGCCGAGAAATGCTATGAATGTCACAGTGCACAAAGCGGAAAAACAAAAGGAGGGCTAAGATTAGATCATATTGAAGTGATACTAAAAGGAGGTGACTCTGGACCTGCTTTATCTGTGGGAGATTCAACCAACTCTTTGCTTGTTGAAGCAATTCATTACCAAGATCCCGACTTTCATATGCCACCGAAAGGAAAACTTCCTCAGGATGTAATTTCTGATCTTGAAAAGTGGATTAATGAAGGAGCGGTTTGGCCTGAAGAGCCCGTCCCCAGTTTTTCTTCCAAAGCAGAAAGATCATCGTTTAATTTAGCTAAGAGGAAAGAAGAACATTGGTCTTGGCAACCAATTACCTCTCCAACCATTCCAGTTTCTGAATCCGCCCAAAATCTACATCCGATTGATCAGTTGATTCGTGAAAAACTTGCACATGCAGGTCTGTTACCCTCGAAGTCTGCGGATAAAAGAACCTGGCTAAGACGAGTGACCTTTGACCTGACAGGGCTCCCGCCGACCTTGCCCGAAATCGAAAATTTTCTATCGGATAATTCAGAGAATTCTTATCATACCGTAGTGGCTCGTTTACTTGAATCGCCTCATTATGGAGAAAAATGGGCCAGGCATTGGATGGACCTAGTCAGGTATGCGGAAACTTGCGGACACGAATTCGATTATCCTTTGGAGCATCCTCATGAATACCGCGATTATCTAATCCGAGCTTTCAATCAGGATCTTCCGTACCATCAACTTCTTGTAGAGCATGTTGCTGGGGATTTAATGACCTCTCCGAGACTAAATGAAGAGGAGAAATTCAATGAATCAATCATCGGGACAGGTTTTTGGTATTTTCATGAGGCAGTTCATGCTCCGACCGACCCAAAAGTGGACAATGCAGACCGCATGGAAAATCAACTGGATGTTTTTGGAAAAACCTTTCTGGGACTTACCATTGGCTGTGCTCGGTGCCATGATCATAAGTTTGATGCGATTTCTGAGAAAGATTATTATTCCTTAGCTTCTTACATGCAGGGTAGTACAAGACAGGAGTATCCTTTGGATGCCGGAGGTAAGAGGAAAGAGATTGCTGAAGAAATAGAAGCTTTGTGCCGATCAGCTTTTTCATCGCTTTCCACTAGTAATGAGAGTGCCTATTCATCCGTTCCTCTCAGCAAATACTGGGAAGCTGCGTCGCATCTAACCAAATCCGTTTATACCGACACCCGTGAAGACTCTAATCAAACTGGAGATACCTTTATAGATTTTGAAAACGGGTTTGGTGATTGGAAAATCAATGGAAAGGCATTCGCAAATACTAATTTAAGGAGTTCAAAAGATTTTCAATCAGTGACGGGGTATTTGGGATCGGGTTGGGCATCTTCTTACAGCAAAGATCCTAAGAAATCTAATGGGTCACTAATATCCCCAACCATTAAGATAAAGCACCGTTTCCTCAATTTTCTAGTCGGTGGCGGCCAGTTTGTTGAAGTTGGTGTAGAGCTTTGGGCTGAGGGAGAAAAAGTGCTCGTGTCCCATGGGGAAAATAGTGACAAGCTTGTTCAGCAAAGCTGGGACTTAGAAGACTACTTCGAAAAGGAGGTTGAGATTAGAATAGTTGATAATGCTACTGGTAGGTGGGCACATGTGCATGCAGATCAATTTGAATTTTCCGAACTGCCTTTCAACGTGAAGCCCGAGAAGCCTGTTCCTCCATTCTCAGTAATTCAAAGCTATGCTCAGGCTAATAACTTCAATGCTCACACCCTACGATCCTGGTGCATGCACTTCAATAAAATCGATAATCTTCGAGCATTGTCACAAAAATTAAAAAGTGCGAAAAGTTCGCACATTGGACTCGTTAAAGCGGAAGAGAATTTTATTAAAAATAGTCACTCTTTCGCAAATTTCTCTTCATCGCAAATACCTGCCGGTTGGAAAATAACAGGTGAAGCCTTCAAGCCAAGAGGTCATCAGTTGCTTTCATTAAATAGTTCTTCGCTTTTTCCTGATCTTAATGTGCTTTCTTCTAATATTTTAGGAAACAGGCGGGTAGGAAATTTACGATCCCCCCATTTCAAAATTGATCATGACCATGTGTTGATCAAGGCAAAGTCAAACAAGACATTTGTTCGTTTAGTTATCGATAATTACCATATGGTTAAATATTCCGGTTTACTTTTTGGAGGAACCTCCATTAAGGAGGCGAACTCTGGAGATGATTTCAAATGGTTTACTTTATCACCCCGGAAGTATAAAGGCCATTGGGCCTACCTTGAATTTATCGATCGAGGTACAGATTCTTTCATCGAAATAGATCAAGTAAGGTTTGCCGATTCCGGGATTGGACAAAAGCCTAATTCAAAGTTCGCTCTCATCCTCAATGATTACGAGGTCAATGAAAGTAATCTTCCGCAATATTTGGATGCCTTTCTGGAAAACTCATTTAACAGAATTGAGGCTGGAGAATTTTCAACAGATGAGTACTCCTTTTTCAATTACCTCTACAGTGAGGGTCTTATACCCTTCAAGAATCAGTCGGGACTTAATGAAATAGCGCGTAAGGCCCAAGCTGCTGATTCGAAAACGCCCCGTGAGCGTTATGTTTTGGCAATGGGAGAGGGGAGCAGGTTTTCTGGAAATGTTTATGTTCGTGGCAGTCCCCACAACCTCGGGGCATCCGTGGAAGGTCGGAACCTGACCGCGCTTGGCGGACAGGCAGGCTCGCGGTTGGATTTGGCCAAGCAATTAACCTCTGCGGATAATCCTCTTGTATCTCGGGTCATGGCAAATCGGATATGGATGCAGTTTTTTGGGCGAGGACTTGTGCCAACCCCTGATGATTTTGGTCCGATGGGACAGGAACCAAGTCATCCAAAACTCCTCGATTGGTTGGCCACAGATTTCCGTGAAAATAATTGGTCGATTAAGAGTTTGATTCGTAAAATTGTCCTTTCTCAAACTTATCGGCAATCCAGTACACTCAATCCTGCAAACGAACAGCAAAAGGTTACCCTTGCGGATCCTCAAAATATTTTACTTCATAAAATGCCTATTCGTCGCTTGCAGGCAGAAGCCATTCGAGATTCAATTTTGTCATTCTCCGGCCGCATTGATAAAAAACTTTTTGGTCCTTCGGTTCCCATCTATAAAACTGCGTTCATGACTGGTAGGGGCGGAAAGAAAAACGGACCGCTTGATGGTGCTGGCCGGCGAAGCATTTATGGTTCAGTTTATCGAAACTTTTTGTCCCCTTTTATGCTCGCGTTTGATCAACCTGCTCCCTTTGGCACCAAGGGTAGAAGATCAGTCTCCAATGTACCGGCACAATCACTGGCTCTCTTGAATGATCCATTCATCATTGGTCAATGTAAGCTAATGGGGAGGAATACGGTAAACGCTCAAAAAACCCAAACAGAAGCCTTGAATACTCTTTATGAAACCATAACGGGGAAGTTGCCTGGCAGTGATGTGCAGCAAAAGCTTCTCTCTTTTCTAAGCACTCAGTCAAAAGCTCATGGGGGTATGAGTGAGCAAGTCTGGTCGGATTTGGCCCATGTATTGGTAAACTCTAAAAGCTTTCTTTTCCTTAACTAAATACTGTCATGCATTGTAAAAATTTCTCCACTCCACTCTCTCGTCGGTCGATGCTTCAATCCTGTGCAATGGGATTTGGCGGACTTGCTTTTTCGGCATTGTCAAAAGAGGCTTCTGCATCCCCCCTGGCAGCCAAGCAACCTCACTTCACCCCCCGTGCTAAAAATGTGATATTTTTATACATGGATGGAGGCCCTTCTCATGTGGATATTTTTGATTACAAACCTGCACTTGAAAAATATAACGGGAAAGACCCTCGCGAGGTAATTGGTAAACTTGCACCAACTCAGTTTGATAACATAGGAAAAATCTTAAAAAGCCCATGGGAGTTCAAGCAGAGAGGGGAGAGCGGTCAGTGGGTTTCTGATCTTTTTCCTCACATCGCTCAGGATGATGTGATTGATGAAATTTCAATGGTCAAATCAATGACATCCAATTTCTCTGAGCATACATCGGCAAATTATTTTCTTCATACCGGTAGTGGGTTTCAGGGGCGACCAAGTATGGGTGCATGGTTTGGCTATGGCCTTGGAACTGAGAATCAGAATTTGCCTGGCTTTGTTGTCCTAAACGGTGGATTGATTCCTCCTGGCGGGCTGGATTGCTTTGGTTCCGGTTTTCTTCCTGCAAGTTACCAGGGTTCCGTTTTTCTCCCGCAAAATGAACCGGTTGCTAATATTAAGCCGAAGGAGAAATCACCAGATTTACAAAAGAACAAACTCTCTCTTCTGTCAGACCTGGATCATTCCTCTTTGCTGGAAATGGAAAACGATCCACAAGTTGAAGCCGCGATCCAAAATTATGAGACTGCTTACCAGATGCAGACCTCGGTTCCTGAACTAATGGATTTATCGGGAGAATCAGAAGTCGTAAAAAAATCCTACGGTATGGATTCTGATTTTAAAAATACCCGTACTTTTGGTATGCAATGTTTATTGGCCCGCAGACTTGTTGAGCGTGGTGTTCGGTTTATTGAACTGACCTGTCCCGGAGGAAACGGAGATCGGTGGGATCAGCACGGCGGCTTAGTGGATGGTCACGGCAAAAACTGTAAGTCGGTTGATCAACCAATTGCAGCACTGATTCGTGATTTAAGGAAGTTGGGTATGTTGGACGAAACTTTGGTTGTCTGGACTGGAGAATTTGGACGGACTCCGTTTGCTCAAGGATCCAATGGTCGGGACCATAACCCGTTTGGATTTACCACATGGTTTGCTGGTGGAGGTATCAAGCCAGGGGTTACTGTGGGTGCCACCGATGAGTTTGGCTATAAGGCGGTGGAGAATCGTTATGAGATCCATGATTTACATGCGACCATGCTGCATCTTTTAGGAATTGAACATACCGAAAGCACATTTCGTTTTGGTGGTCGAGACATGAGGCTCACCGAAGTTTACGGGCACTTAATCAAAGAGATCCTAACTTAAGGGTATAGACCAAGTACATTTTCAGTCAACAGCCTGTAGTTTTTTACTCGAAAAAATTATAGATGTGTTTGAGATTGAATTATGAGCGAGATTAGCCCACAGATTTTAAAGGCTCCAAGTTTAGAAAGTCCATTTTCAAAATACCTTCGTGAATATCGATTGCTAAACAGCTTGCTGATTTCTCTTTTCGTTGTCGTGTGTCTCTTTGCACTGCTTTGGAATATAGTTGTATGGGTAGACACGAGAGATAGCCAAGGAGCTGATTTTTCAGATGCAGGTAAATCCAATGCGGCCCCACAGAAACAGGAGCATAAGGTCCGCCTGATGCAGAGGCAGAAGCAAGCAAAGCCTACAAAAAATCATACTTTTCGAGCGATTGCGGTTTCAGATATCTCTGTGCCCATGGTTGATATTGAAGCCAAAGATCTAAATCCTGCGATGGCTTTGAGTGCCATGGGCGATGTTGGTGATGTTCGGGTAGATGTTGATATGTCTGTTCTTAATAAAGCATTCGCTTCGAACTTCATGGGCGTTAAGTCACAGGCGAATAAAATTTTGTTTATCATAGATTATTCGGCCTCGATGAGGGGTAGGGATAAAGTCATGCGATATGAACTTTGTAAAGCGATCGATAAGCTTCCAGCAGTCGGTTCAGTAGCTGTACTTTTCTTCTCTGGACCAACATGGATTGCGGGTCAGGATGCAAACGCTTTGCATAAACATTGGGAAGGAACAAATGGAGGTGGATGGAAACCTAAGGCAGGACATACCCCCGAACGTCCAAAGTGGTTACCCGTCACTCCTTCGAATAAAAAAAAGCTGAAAGAGGCGGTTGTTTCTACGCCATTAACCTTCGGAACCGTTTGGGATAATTCCTTTGAGTGGGCGTTTTACATGAACCCAAAACCGGATGTGATTTATTTTATGACTGACGGAAATGCCAATAAAAATTTACAGGGAATGGAAATCATAAAAAGCAAAAAAGGAAAAACCAAAATTTATACGATCGGTTATGGAGCACCCGCAGGAGCCAAACAGCCATTAGAGGAAATTGCGGCTATGACTGGTGGTAAGAGCAAATTTGTTGAGATGGATCAAATACGATTAATGGAACAAAATATCGACGCTGATAATAAAGACGCCATGAATTAATTTTACCCAGGTTTGCGAATTTGCACTCGTTATCTGATTTAAATTAAAATTAAATCATCTTCTATGAAATTAATTCGTACTTCTTTCCTGGCATTTCTCATTCTTTCCTCTTTTGTTCATGCAAAACCGATCAAGGTGCTCTTGTTGGACGGGCAAAATAATCATAATTGGAAAGCAACCACCCCTGTAATGGTGGATGCATTAGAAAAAGATGATTTTTGCAAAGTTACCGTTTCAACCTCCCCGCCTAAAAATTCTCCTCCAGATGCTTGGAAGACCTGGAAACCAAAGTTTAATGATTTCGATGTTACCCTTACGAATTACAATGGAGAATTATGGCCAGAAGATGTACAGGGAAGCCTGACGAATTATGTCCGAAATGGAGGATCGTTCGTGGTGGTTCATGCCGCCAATAATGCGTTTTCTAAGTGGAAGGAATATAACACAATGATCGGTCTTGGTGGATGGGGAGGACGCAGTGAAAAGTCCGGGCCCTATCTTTATTTTGACGAAAGTGGGAGACTAGTAAGAGATCCCCGCCCTGGCCGAGGGGGAAGTCATGGGCCGCAGCATGAATTCGTGGTAGAGGTAAGAAATAAAACACACCCCATAACCAGAGGGATGCCAACAAAATGGTTACATGTTAAAGATGAACTTTATGATTCCCTTCGTGGCCCCGCCAAAAATGTTGAAGTACTCGCGACTGCGTACAGTGAAAAAAGTAAGAGGCACGAGCCGATGATTATGACTATTGCCTACGGAAAGGGTAGGGTATTCCACACACCTATGGGACATGCTGATTATTCTATGAAATGTGTTGGCTTTCAGGATGTTTTGCGTAGGGGCACGCAATGGGCGGTTGCTGGAAAAGTAACTTTGGATCTAGCGAGTAATTTTCCTACTTCAAAAAAAGTTTCTTCCGCACCTTAAGGTTAAAAGCAATTTTCTATTTCAGACGAAATACTCTTTGATTGTTTCTCTTAGGTCATAGGAATCTCGATTCCCGAGTATTCCTATTGCCAACAATGTAATTCCTTACAAAGCTAGAACTATGAATACGATTGGTTTAGATATCGGAACATCTTCCGTCAAAGCACTTCTTGTTTCTTCTTCCGGAGAGGTTTTAAAGGTTTGCTCACCGGAGTATCCGTTTCAGACACCGAAACCCTTATGGGCGGAAACCGACCCAAATGTCTGGTGGGAAGCAACCCAGAAGGCGCTCCGAATGCTTCTGGATGGGATGGATCCAAGCACCATCGGAGGGATTGGATTAACTGGGCAAATGCATGGACTGGTGACTTTGGACCAGAAGGGTGAAGTTCTCCGGCCTTGTATCATGTGGAATGATCAAAGATCGTTCGCTGAATGTCAGGAGATGACATCTATTGTAGGAAAGGAAGAAATTTTAAGAATTACCGGAAATCCAGTCCTTGCCGGGTTTACTGCACCCAAAATATTATGGCTGCAAAAAAA
>CEOK01032156.1_pt1 | contig 10186 bp, 12 predicted proteins | sample 427001 | NCBI WGS metagenome assembly CEOK01 (sample SAMEA2591108, study PRJEB7988) | marine metagenome | isolation source: saline water (ENVO:00002010), including | reverse complement strand
TCCTGGCATCTAGATCTAATCTGATCTAAAACCAAACTTGCTTTTGCTGAACATTTGTACATATCTTTCTCCTTCGTTGTTACCAATATTATACATGGTAATGGTATTCCCGTCAACTCGTACAAAAGTCGCTATTTCCTTAGTCTTTTGGTACTAACCCAAATCCAGATTCTCCAATTTCTAGCTTCTGCGAGTATCTTCCCACCGATTTAACCAAGTTACCACTGTATTCTAAACCATAAGAAAGGTCACTGTAAAGATCTGAGATCCTTTTGTGTGTTTCATATATTTTGTTGATGTACCATTCCTTTGAATTATTTTGCAGTTCCTTCATGAATCGTTGAGTTTTTCTATTCAAATTAAACATGGTCTTCCCCAGAAGTGCTACATTTATAAAATGATGTGGTGTTTTGTGATATCCCAAATGCGATAATATTTCAATTTGTTTATGATGCTCCAATTGGTGAAAACCAATCAACCGATTCTTTGACAGGGTGAGATCCACATCAATCTTATCTAGTGCCGCATAGGCCAATGCCGCCACCAGCTCTGGGTTTTCCTTGTCCAGAAAGAAAGGTAGCGTGTTTCGTTGTCCCATCATCTCTCCAACATTTGAATCCAACTGAGTCCAGAACAGTTTGCCATCTTCTACTAAGAATTTAGGCTTCTCATATCCCATCAACACGATAGTGTCGTTATCCGATCCCATTGCTTTTTGTACCATATTTGGTACGGAATAGACTCTAAAAGGTAGGTTTGGGCCAACAGTTATTTTTTCATCATAGAACCATTCAGGATCGTTTATGAAGTTCAAATCAGCCTCAGAGGGGTGCAGTTCGACACACCGGCCAATCAAGGTTCCTTCGTACTTTTTGGCTAGTTGCACACCAGCGTAGTATTCTAAATTGGTCCTTAGGTCATTTTGGATGCTCGTCATCTGTGTTATTGTTTCGTCGATATAGATACCATTATCTACACAAAGTCTTAAAATTGTGTATGAATCTGTTCCGCCACTGTATAAGATCTTTAGTTTGTTGAATTTTTTCCTCAGGACTTTCAAACGATTGATCATAAGTCTTCTGATAGATTGCGCATCTAGTTTATTTGGTTTTTTGAAATTTGCAAGAGCGGATATCAGATCTTCGTCAAGGAAAAATTTTGGAAAGTGTTGTGTTCTCTTTTGCTCCCTGAAGGCCTGGAAAATGTTGTGGAACCTTTTATCTCCACACTGGTAGTAGGAATTGAAAAAATATGGCATAGTACCCTGTAGCGATATTATTACACACCGCTACAGGATAGTCAATAAGATTATGCTACTTTTTTAGATCTGTTTCTACGTTGATAGCAAGATCTGTTGTTGGCAAGTTCTCTGCAATCAACCACGATCGGAGCGCCTTCGTGTTTCATGATGTTGTCCAACCATTCGTTTCTGATAGCAACAAACATGAATGCGTTTCTCACTCTTGTCTCTGACGAGTTCCAAGTGCTGTGTGCAACTTTGTCTTGGTTGAATGCTAACCATTGACCTTTTTGAAGGTTCAATGAGATATCACTGTCACCAGTTTGGAATCTGAATCCAAAGTCAGCGTTAGAGTTGTCGTTTAACTGTACGAAAATCCTAACTGTTTGACCCAATGTTGTACCTTTTTGGTTATCATAGTCAGTGTGTAAAGGCATGAAGTGACCAGGTTGTTGTTGGAAAATTCTTACCCTTTTCATGTCACACTGGAACCAGTCGATCAACGAGGCAATCTGAGGACAGTCGTAGTATGCTGGAGTGAATTGCATGTCTGCTGGATCCTCTTCAGACCACACGTCGTCGTTCTTTGGATTGTAATCGTCGTTTCTTCCATTCACAGATTTGAATGAAAGATTTTTATAACCTTTTTGCTGACCTTTCTCTGCATCAACCTTCTCCATCGAAGCCATTGGTGCTGGAACATCATAAAAAGTTTGTGTTGCTAATTCTTCTTCGAAGTCACCTTTGAAGTAGATATTTGGGGCAACGATCCCAAAGTCACCGTTGTAACCGTTGGGTTTGTATCCTTTGATATCTTGCACTACACCATCAGCGTCCTGAGATGCGTATGCAAGTTTGTTATTGTAAGCCATATTGCTTTTCTCCTTTTTTATTAATAAAAGACTCCTTGGTATTTAGTGGGTCATTGTACGCTGTTCAAGAAATCTGCTATTATTTCCGTGTCTCTGTGGCCATATTTGTAATTCATGTCGAAATCTAGCAGTTTTTTTGGCAGAGCTTCAGCATTTGGCATTCTTTCATAGTATGGTGTGCAGGCTTTCAATTTATTAAGGGGGCCTCTGCTGAAGGTCTTGCGTACTGGATAAAGCAATGATAGTTTATTGTAGATAATGTCCCTCGATTTTTTATTATCTATCAAAATTGGCAAGGTGCAGTAGACATGTGTGTTGCCATCTAATACCTTTGGAAATATGATTTTGTCATTATAGACACGAGATTGCAAACTTTTGGCAAAATCATTACGCTCTCTGATCCTAGCCTTGAGTCTTGGTAACTGATCTCTTATAAGACTGGCACAAATTTCTGTCATCCTGAAGTTGTGTCCAAAATCTCCGTTGAGACCTTCGCCATGATTTCTTGCCAACATCATGCGTTTGGCTATTCCAGCGTTGTTAGTAATGACCATACCACCCTCACCACAGTTAAGATGTTTGTGCCAATTGAAACTGAAGCCACCTATGTCTGTCAGTGTACCAGTGTATCTGTGTTTCACTTTACTGCCTATTGCCTGCGCCGTGTCTGATATTGTGTAAAGATTGTGTTGCTTTGCTATCTTCAAAATTGGAAATACATCACAGGACTGTCCATACATATCTGTCACTAATACTGCACCTGTGTTGGCAGTAATTTTTTCTTCTATCTTGGTGGGATCGATATTGAAAGTCGAAGGGTCAACATCTACGAACACTGGCACACAATGATTGTTTACGATTGCGGCCACTGTAGCACTCATGCTCCAAGGACTACAAATCACTTCTGTTTTTGCTTTCAACTTTAGGCTGGCAAGTGCTATCTCTAGACCAGAGGTCCAACTATTGACAGATACTGCGTATCTACATTTGAAGTAATCACAAAATTCTTTTTCTAAAGATCTCACGTTAGGTCCGCCATAGAAACTTTCTCCCGGTCCTGCATTGAATCCTGAAAGGGTTTCCTTTCTAAGCAATTTTGATACTTTGTCGATGTCTTTGGATCTTATTGTTTGTCGCCTTTTGACTAACATTACCTTCTCACGCCAGTCACGGTCAATGTGTATTTGGGTGCTATGCCAAAGTTTGCACTGGCATGACACACACCTGCTGGTATGATGTAAGTATCTCCAGGGTTCCAATTGCTTATGATGTTATTGTGAACCTGCAACACATGACCCCAGTCCCAGTCACTTACAGCGACAAAAAATCTTGTGCTGTTGTCTTTTTTGTAAATTTTTTTGAATCCTTCAAAGCCATCGTAATGCAAGGGTAAACAATGGCCAGGCATGTACTCTAATAATCTCAACAGTGTTTCATTTGGGTCAATGCCCATTAAGTCGAAGTTATCTCGTCCAATGATTTCTTTCAATCGTTTGTTGTGTTCGGGCTTCAATCCCCAATTGGTCTCCGTGGTGTTTTGTTCATTATATCCAATCCAATTTGCATTGATTGCCTGTGCATTAGTTTCTGCATTCAAGAAAGGTCTTGGATGATACCATTTGACTGTGGCCTCGTGTCTATGTTTCTCAGCAAACTCCTCGAATGCCTTGGGATCCAACTGTAAATTACATAATTTGTCAATTTCCATGTGTTGTTTGAGATCAATTTCCTTTTCAGCAAGGAATTTCTTAAAGTATTGATTATCCAACATTTTTCAGTTCACCACTCCAATGAATTGTGATCTTAGGATTTACTCCTGCATTTGCACTGCCATGGTACACTCCCGGAACAAGATCCCAGCAGTCTCCTGCCCGCCACTGGTTGAAACAGTGATTGCCATAATGGAAGAAATGTCCAAAGTCCCAGTCCCTTACGAACGCCATGTATCTTCTCAATACGGTGTAGTCTGCTTTTGCATCACCGGTCCTCCTTATGAAACTGCTATATGTGTCCACGTGTGTGAACATGGTGTGACCCGGTGGTTGCACAAACAGGCTTATCCCCATCTTGTCTTCTTTTAGGTTAGGAAACATCTTCATCAAAGGTTCCTGCCAGTGTTCAAATTCGTCATTGGCAATTTTGAAATATTGACTGTTGTGTTCACTGTGTGTGTTGTTCTTGTAGGCCATGAATGCCTGTTCTTTGATGGGCATGTTGTTAACATTTTCTTTCGCATGGTATATGGCATCCTCTTCGTAGTCAAACCGCCAATACTTCTGGGGAGTTAGATGTTCGTTGCATTTTTTGACTGCCCAGTCTCCTAGCCCTTTCCAATCGAACTCGATGTTATGCATGAAGTGATCACCGTCTGTATGATTTACCTCCATAGGATTCCAATGCCATGGATATTGCTCTAGTATGTCTTTTGGTATTGCCGTCTTAGGATCTAGTCTTGTTTCAGATATTGGATGTTTCAACTTCATATTTTTTCTCCTGGTATAATTTTGGAAATAACACACCATCTACAGGATCACCGTTTGTGTATCCTGCTTGTTTCAGTTGTGTTCTGTAACTGAATTCTTCCTCAGATTTGTATTTGATCTTGGCGTCTTCTTTGGCCACCCTCACTGTGTATCTGCACAATGTCTTGCTGGGCACAGTTGTGTTCGGGGTACCATGCAGTGTCCTCACATCAAATATGGCACAATCTCCAACTTCGAAATTGTACTGTAGTAACTCGTACTTGCCTGGATTGTTCAACACGTCAGGCACGTTGTTTTCGCCATCAACTTTATGTCCGTCACTAAACCATACACGTGGATATTTTTCACCCCATAAGTGCGAACCTTTGACCCATGCTATTGCTTCATCCTTTTTAGTTGTCTGTAGAGGTAACCATAAGGCACACATCGTTCCTTCGACATCAAAATATGAAAGATCATGATGGAAAGGTGTATAGGATTTTGTACCTGCCTCTCGTAAGAACCAATTGTCCATTAATAGATTGATGCTTTTCGCCTGCATGAGATCTGCCATTATTTTTTTTAATGGAGAGTCAAATACAAACTTTTTGAATTCTTTTCGTTCGTCCCATACCCAATAGTTTTCAACATATCTTGGTCCACTATCAACAGTGTGTGATTTGAAATTCTTTCCCGGAGATTGGATGTCTTTAGATATGCCTACATTTAACATATCGATCCATGAACTGTCAAAAACAGATTTTAGAAATACCACTCCATTTTGTTGATATTCTCTGATGTTACTTTGTGTAATCATGCGTCTGGGCACCACTTATACTGCAAGTGAGTTTTATCCTCATGCCAATGTTAGCAGAACAGTGTGGCCTCGGAATAGGCAGGTCAAACACGTCTCCGCTCTTGTAGTTTGGGAAGTAACTGTTCTCGAACTGTATAACGTGTCCCCAGTGCCAGTCCGTGATCATGACAAGATACCTCCTGATGGGTCCTAGGTCACACATCCTTGTGTCGATGTCCGGATTGAGGTCTTTGTTGTTCCTACACCAATTACCTAGGTTGTCCACGTGCCATGGCAGTATCTGTCCCGGCATGTAGCAAAGAAGTCGTATAAGTGCTGTGTCATAGTCTATACCTATCTGGTCTTCCCACACCTTCCTGGATCCCAACATGTCCTTGATCTCTTGGTTGCTATTGCCATACAGACCCCAGTTGTACTCCACAGTGTTGCCAGCGTTGTATCCGCACTTCATTGGGAAGTTCTCCGTCAGCTCACTCCTGCCGTTGTGGTAGGGTCTTCTCTCGTAGTATTTCTTCTGACAGGTGTCCCTGTTGTCCCTCATGTACTCAAAGAAATCTTTTTCGTTTATATCTAATCTTGTGAATGGCTTCGCATCATATGTTGTGGTGAGGTCCGAGTCAACTTCGTAGGCCCATTCTTCGTATAACCTATCTGGACGTGTTTCCATGAATGTCCATAGGTCGAGCTCTTCCTGTTTGGCCATCACACTGTTATCGATGTATGAATTTATATCCTTGGGCAAGGCGCCATAGTTGGCATTGATTTCGCTGGGTTTGAGTTTTCTTTTTACCTGCATCATATCTCCTTTGAATTAGTATAGCACAGAAGGCAATAGGAGTCAAGGTATTGTTCCTGCGCTATACTGATGTTTTGGGTTAGCGATATAATCGCATACGGCACGGCCCACGCATCTAAGCATAGAGGTCGTTGTTTTTGCCGACGTCATCTGGTTGATGGCGTTACAAATGTACTTATTACCAAATATCTGTTTGACTATGTTTTTTGATATTTTGTGACAGCATCGATTACCCTGTACACTTCTTGATTTGTCATGTGTGGGTTGTTGGGAAGGGTAAGACTTCTTTGAACAAATTTGTCAGTCATGCTGGTGTCAGCAAGGTTCGACTGTATCCAATCTAGTTTACTGAAATTGTCAGGGTAGTGTTGCTCGGTGTCCACACCCAATGATAATAGATCTTTATGTGCCTTGAATTTGTCATCAAAAAAGACCGCATATTTGTGACCATTCCATCTAGAATATTCCGGGGATGGCCTAGTTTGTATGACATCTTTGAATGCGTCATCATACATGGCGCCTATCTCCCTGCGCCTTTCTATCCATGTCCGGAAATGTTTTGCAGATGCAAGTATCTGCACTGCTTTGTCCTCTTCTGGGTGACTGCTGTATCCTGCCTCCGCATACTTTTCCAGCCTACCGGCCTTGCCATTCTTTCTTAATGTCCTTATTTTTTCATAATATTCTTCGTCATCTGTCAGTATTGCACCATATGTTCCAGCAGTTGGGATACATTTGTTATCTGCGAAGCTCATACACACAGTGTCACCTAACGCAAGACTGTTTGTGCCATTGTATTCAGCGAACTGAGATTGTGCGGCATCATTGATGTAAATTAATCTGTTTGTGCCACAAAAGGCTTTGATGCCAACATGGTCATGTATATCTCCGTAAAGACCGGTGGCCAACACTGCTTTTGTGTTTTTGTTAAGGTAATCTGGAAGTTTAGAAGTGTCCATCATGCCAAACCGATCTATCTCACAGAACACAGGCTTCACACCAGCCAAAACAACACTACTCAATGTAGCAGGACAACTGTAGTTGGGTATGATTACTTCGTCATCGTGACCCAACCCGTGTGCTTTGATTGCCATCGTTATTGCGTGAGATCCAGAATGCATGAGAAGGGCGAATTTCCGTTTAGATTCTTCCTTCAGCATCTCCTCCACCTTTGCCACGTAATGGCCATTGACCACTTTTTCATTGTCATGCAACTTGGCCATACCTTCCATCACGTCTTTAGATATTATTTTCCAACGTCGTTGAAAATTCTGTGTTCTAATCATTTAATACTCCTGTGAATGATACTGTGTATTGCGGATTGAGGCCAAAGTTTGATGATGCGTGTCCTGTACCAAACGGTATTTCGTACACATCTCCTGCTCTCCAGTGTGTCAGGACAGTCTTCGAAATTTGGAAAGCGTGTCCGTCTTTCCAATCCTGTACTGAAAACCAATACCTTTTCAGACGATCAAAATTGAACTGTGGGAATTTCGTCTTGTACGAGCCTGCGTCGTCATAGTGCCATGCGATACCGTGTCCGGGCATTTTGACGATTAAACGTATCAACACTGAGCTGGGAATAACATTTAATTTTTCAATGTTTCTAGTTCCTAAGAGTTCTTTCAATTTTTGATTTGTGTCCCCGTTCATACCATAATTCAATTCATGCGTGTTATGTTGGTTCCTACCGAGAACATTGTTAATTGAGGCTAACTCGTTACTGTAGTCTGCATAATGTTCTTTGGGTTTCTCCCATTTCTGTTGCACGTCCTTGAAATGATCTAGCGTAAACTGTATCCATTCCGGAGTGTTAATATCTAATTCGGTTACCAGTCTCACATCAGCGACAGGCAGACTGTTGAAGTGATCCTCTACTGGTTGCCATGGCTTTGAATCAAGTAGTTTTTTGTATTGTTCATATTCCATGTAATTATTTAAGATTGGCCAATATGGCCGCTTCTCTGTTCTTGGCTTTTTCAAACTTCCTTTGCTTCTCCAGTTCCAGCTCTTCTGGATCTGGCTGTTTCTCTGGTTCCAGTTTATCCGGTGGATCTATGGGTAGTCCCGTGTTGTCAAACCATCTACCATCCGCAGTCGACGTACAGGCGCTGTAGAAGTTCTTCTTCTCACCCGTGATCGGATCCTTCCTGACCACTAGTCGTCTCTTCTTGTTAAGTCTTCCTGAGTAGGTTGTACCGTCTTTCTGTAATAGGTGATCATCATACAGCGAACCATATACCTTGTCTATCATGATGTACTCATCACCATCCTCGTCCTTCTTGGGTTTTTCTTTGTCATAGATTGCGGGTAATTTGTGTATGAAGTTCTTATAGAACCTGTTGGTGTATGAATGATATTTCTGCTGTGCAAAAGGTTTGGGAGCGGCGTCTGTGATCTTGCCCAGTCCCTCCAGTAATTTTTTTGTTTTATCGCTTGGCATAATGATACAGCGCCACACACAAAGACGGCCTTATCCCGCCTCGCCTTTGGCGTAGAGCTGTCACCCCACCTCCGGCTTTAAATATCCATTCATCGACATAGAGTGTCTCCGTAATAGAGTTCGCAAGTGAGTACTGGCCGCGACCGTCTCCGGTGTGTTGCTGTCCTAATTATACACAATTTCGTTTATAAGTCAACCACACCAAGCATTTTGAAGTGATCGTCTAAAGTATATGTGTCAAGGTCAATCATATTACCTCGCACATCTTTGATTATTTTAGTGAATCCGGCAAGTTTGTATCTACGGAATGGATACTGCCAATTGCCTGCTGTCTGCCAATCACCTTCTAGTATGTGCTTATCTGTGTCATCTATCATGCAGAGAGGCATCTGTAATACCAATTGTGAGGATATCTTGTCATGCAAGTAAGCAGTGATTATCTTGTTTTGTGGTAACACATGTTCAAGATGTTGTTTGCCTGCTATGTCCTGTGCCCGGTAATGGTATCCCATTGGAGCCAACTGTTTCTGCATTGATCTTATATAAAGCACCAATGAAGTTTTAATGTGCTTCTTGGTGACCTGACTCCATTTATCATTAAAAAGATCTGCCTTCATTGCATCTATGTAGTCAGCGAGTTCGTTCAACTCGGGCCTACCCTTGCTCTTGAAGTTTATCTCTGGCAGGTTAGTAAGGTTTGGGTAATCTATCATTAAATTCCTCTTCTGTTATCAATTCAAGTTCGACCGCTTCGGCACCATCGCTGTAGTGTTTCTTGACTTCATCTTGTACATCTTTCCAAGGCAGACCATATCCATACTCTTCTGTCTTGCCCGCCTTGGTCACGAAACACTTGTAATAACAAAGTTTATTTGACATACTTGTTGAAGGCTGTCTGAGTCTCTGACTCTTTCGCTATATCGCCATCTTCTAGTTTCAAAGTGACATTTGGCATGTAACTGGGTTCGAACGTTCCGTCTTCTATAAGATATACTTCCCTTAAAAGATGTGCCATTGCCACTGGTGCGTCCCAGCCAACACCGTTTGCGTGTTGCCATTGTTTCTTTGTTGCGGTGTGCACCAACACGCCACTTGGGCAAACTTTCTTGACCGCTTCAACCATTTTTAACATCCAATCTCCTGGAAGCCTGTTTAGCCTCTTGGCCTCAGCACCCATCTGATACTGTTTAATAAGTCCTATAAACAGACCCTGGTTGATCTCACCGCCATCTTCGTCGCCATAGACTGTCTTTATGGCCTTGAGTGCATCCTTCAGACCTTGTTCACCCGCCATCTTGATGCCCTTGTATGCGTAATCAAAATGTGAGAAGTAGTGCTTGTTTGGTCCACACTTGCCTGGGCTCTTCCTCACACGTTTGGGCTCTAGGTCTATCTCACACTCATCGAAAACCTTCTGCACCGAGTGTGCCGTGGCAACCCTTTCAGTCTCAGTTTCGCCCATCTTGTATCTGTGCAATAGGCACCTGTGTATCTCTTCTGTGCCTGCTCTCAATATGCCTGAGTCATTAACAATCTCGAACGCCTCTGCGTCAAAG
>CEOK01109770.1_pt1 | contig 10190 bp, 5 predicted proteins | sample 427001 | NCBI WGS metagenome assembly CEOK01 (sample SAMEA2591108, study PRJEB7988) | marine metagenome | isolation source: saline water (ENVO:00002010), including | reverse complement strand
TGTTAATCCAGGTTTATTTCCATTCTGGTTAAGTGATTTATCTTTACCTGATTCAACTTTTATCCTGCCTATTATTTTAGCGGGTTTTACTTATTATTCACAAAAATTAATGATGGTCGACCCTGCTCAACAAAAAATGTTGATTATAACACCGATCATGATTTTATTTTTTGGATTAAAATTGCCAGCTGGTGTTCTAATTTATTGGGCTGCGCAAACTATTATTACAACAATTCAACAATTGGCTTTTATGAAAAAAAAGGATGAGGAAGGCAATGGTTCTAACCCTCAATTAAAAGTAGTTGAAAATAAAACATAAATAAGGAGTTTAATATGACAGAAAATAAAGGAATATTTGGATTTTTAAAAAATTGGGGTGGAGTTGATTCTGAAGAAGAACAGCAAAGATCTTATGCTATTGCAAAAGAAAAAGATAGTGGAAATGTAATTCAATCAAAAGAATCTGTTGTTACCGAAGAAATTGAGTTTTTTGTAGTCGATAAATTAGAAAAATTATTAGAGCTTAGTCGGTTCACGGGAAAGGTTAAAGTTAAACAGAAATACAACTATACACTTGAAATAGATATTTTTGATACAGGTGATGATTTAGGTCGAATTATTGGTAAAAATGGGTATACTTTGCAAGCTATTCAAACTTTATTAAAGTTTTTTATTATTCGACAATTTAATGTGTCATTGAAAATTAAGTTAGATGCTGGTGATTATAGATCAAGACAGCAAAATCATATCAAACAAAAAGCTTTGAAAGCCGCTGATCGAGCTGTACGTTCTGGAGAAAGAGTTGTATTAGACCCTATGAATGCTTCAGACAGACGTTTTGTTCATACGTTATTTGAAAAAAATAAGAAAGTTAATACATCTAGTGAAGGTTCTGGTAGTGAGAGACGTGTTGTTTTAACACCTTCTACTAAATCGACAGTTTCAAATGTTGATGTTGATATCGAAGAAAAACAGCCAGAATATATTACTAATGAATGAAACCGATAAGCTCTGATACTATCTGTGCTATTGCTACACCTGTTGGAGTGGCTGGTGTTGGTATTATAAGAGTTTCTGGGCAAACCTCATTAGACTTGGTTAGAACGTGTTTTTCTAAAAAAGGTACATTTAAACCACGTTATGTCTATACTGGCAAATTTTTATCTCATAAACAGAAGAAGTTTATTGATTCAGTTTGTGTTGTTTATTTTGAAGGCCCTTCTTCCTACACAGGAGAAAATGTTGTTGAAATTCATTGTCATTCTAGTATATATATTTTAAAAGCTATTTTGGAAGAGCTTTTAATTTTGGGTGCTAGAATGGCACGTGAAGGAGAGTTTACAAAACGTGCGTTTATTAATGGTAAATTAGATTTAACGCAAGCTGAATCTGTTATTGATTTAATTCATTCAGAGTCTGAAATGTCTCATCATGTTTCTTTAGCACATGTTACAGGTGTATTGAGTGATTTTATATCGATAATAAGAAACCCTATTAAAGAATTATTAGAGCAGGTTGAAGGCTCAATTGATTTTCCAGATGAGGTTGATTCTATTAACAAGAAAGAGGTTTCAATTTCTTTTTCAGATTTACATAAAACATTAAAAACGACCTTATCTTATCAAGACCTTGGTGAAATGGTGATGGGTGGAATAAATGTATTGATTGTTGGAAAACCTAATACTGGTAAATCGTCTTTGTTTAACTTGTTATTAGGTAAAGATAGAGCCATTGTGTCTGATATGCCTGGAACAACTCGGGATTACCTTGAAGCGTCTTATGACTTTAAAGGCTATAGATTTAATCTTTTTGATAGTGCGGGTGTTAGAGAATCTTCCGATATTATTGAACAGTTAGGTATAGATCGAATTAAATCGTTACTTGGAACTGCACATTTGGTTTGCTGGTGTATTGACCAGTCTGATTTATTGACTGAAGATGATGAAAAGGTTTTTGCTGCAATTAAGCAACATCAAAATGTGATTATTCTTCAAACAAAATCTGATTTATCTTCAAAGATAAAGCAGTCTGATTTAACTAGGTTTTCTTATTCTAATCTTAAAGTATCCATTCATGATAAAGCGTCTAGTAAAGTCATTAAATCTTTATTTTATACCAACTCAATAAAAGAGTCGGATAAAGTAAATTTAGATTTGTTATGTAATGTTCGTCAAAAAGCATGTTTACAACAATTAGAAAAATGGATTGAGGCATTTGTAATTGATTTAGAAAATTCTATTGATGATGATTTATTAGCGATAGACTTAAAAAAGGGATTAGAAATTTGTAGTGAATTTACTGGGGAGGCATTAACTGAGGAAGTTCTTGATGGTATATTTTCTCGTTTTTGTGTAGGTAAATAATTTATTTAATTGCTATAATTGATATTGTTTTATTTTCACATAGCTTTATTATCTCATTCATGGCTTTAATAAAATAATTAAATTGTTTATTTGTGGCTTCTTTATCTTTGAAAAAACATTTTTTCGATGAGACTATGTATATGAATTCTATTAGTTTTAGAGATGTTTTAATTGTAATAGCAACTTTTTCTCTTGTTAAACTACAATTAATTATGGTTTCTGTGCTGGGTTGAATGTTTTTGTTTGAAATCTGAATTTCTTTAAAGTCATGATAGTTTTTAAATACCTTTGATATGGCTAAATCAGGTTTTTTTATATCTTCTTTTTTAGAGATAGTACTAGATTCATCACTTACTGATTGGGATAATTTTGTTATGTCTAATTGGAGTAAATCTTTTTTCATTATTTATGCCAGATTAAATAATCTGATAAAACTGCGATAATTGTACCTTCAAATAAAATGATATATAGCATGAAACTAAAAATTAATAATATTGGGATTAAAGTGTCTCCTAAAATTTCAGAAAGACTGGTACCTATAATTGCATTTGTTTTTTTGATATCATCTTTTTCTTTATCAAAGGCTAGTATTTTGTATTTTTCCCATAAAATTCCCATGTTTGAAAATAGAATGCCCAGTACCAATACCGATATCGAACAACCGATAATGGTTCCTATTGTTCCAGAACTTCCCAAGAGACTAAGCATTAAAATTGGAGATAATATGATTAGTATTAAAAATATATAAAGATGCTTATTTGTTTGTTTTATTGTATTTAAGAATAGTGCTGAAAAATCTAATGTTGTGTTTTCTTTTTCATTTATTTGGTTAAGTGCGCTTTGTGCTCCGTTCATAATTGTATTAATTGTGTTTTTACAAATTAATAGACTTAACATTGTCACAATAATTACAATTGATAATCCACTAATTAATCCAAACAAAAACTCTTCTGAAAAGATTGATATCTTTAGCATATATGCAATCTCACTAATTGTTTTATTAGCATAAGACGAATAATCAATAATGTTTAAATGTATTTCAGATATATTTTTAATTTTAAAAAACTTTAAATTAAATAATGTTTTTCCTATTTTATAGATGAACAAACAAATAAATCCTAGACTAGCGAGAAAGTTAATAATTAAAAAATTATTATTTAAAAAGAACTTGCTTGTATAAAATGTTGATGAATTTATAAATTCTTCAGAGATAGTTATCTCTAGAAGATTTAACGTTGATTTTGCTGTTTTTTCAAAGCACTTAATGATATAACAAATTAGACTAAATACGATAAAAGGTAGAAAACCAACACAATTAAGAATAACGCCAAATAATCCATGTAAAAAGTATGTTTCAGTCTTAAACAAATTAAATGATATTAAAAAACCAATTATTGTTATGCTTAAATATAAAAGAGTCGGGATTAAACTATGTGTCATTCCGCTAATTAACCCTGAAAGAATATTATTATCAAAATCTGATTCTGTTTTTGTTACGATTTTTGAGGATAGGTTTAATTGTTTTTGTGTTAGAAGCAAGATTAGTGTGCATTGGAGAGTGCCTAACCCAATAACTATGAAACCTTTTAGTGACATTAAACCGATTAAATAAGAACTATAGACGATAATATTTATTACAAAAAATAATGTAAGGGTACTTATTTTTAAAATATTTTCTGATGTGATTTTATTTCTAAATAAGAGATATAAACACGTTAAAATGATTACTGGAGTAAAAAGAAGAGTGAGATGAAAGTGCTGGGCATTAAAGTTAATCGCTGTTTCGAAATGCAAGTTAATATGTTTTCCAATATTTTCGTGTAAATTTGAAAGTGTAAAACAACTTATAATAACTAAAATTGATGTGATTTTAATTTTTGAAATCGTATTACTTGCAAAGTTAAATATGGAGGTTGGGTTTACTAAATTGTCTTCTTCAATATGAAATTTAATTTGGCTTAAAATTTGGTTAGATGTCGTTGCCGATTTTGCATAAATTAATTCTGAAATAATTGTAAAAAATGATGTAAATATTATTCCTAGTAAGTAAAATATTTTTGTTTTTAAATAATAATACTTTGTAAAGAATGCTTCTGAATTTGCTGCATTAACGTAATTTTCGTTAAAATATGAAAAAAATAAGGACTTGTTTTTTTCCATTTGCAGTAGCTCGATATCAAGACCCATTTGAATTAATAAAAAGAATAATTTATGTGAAACAAGCCATAGTGAAAATAAAAAAATCGAAAAAAGTAAAGCTTTTGAAATTAGATTCATATAGTAATTATTTGTGTTGATTAAAAAGTTTTTTGTGATTTGTTTTTGTAGCATTGTTGCAAGATTTGTAATGTAATTAAATATTAATAGTGTAGAGACTACTCCGAAAAATACAGCTAAATAGCTTGTTATTTCTAAATAAAATAAATTTCCTATAAGGACTAAAAAGAAAAATAATATCAGTAAAAATAAACTGGTTAGTTGGATATTTCTTTTTTCAAGAATTTTAAGCCAAACCATTTTAAATCGAAATAACTCATCGATACCATCTTTGATGTTCTCAATTTCATTTTGTTCTTTATTTTTAAGCATAAAATGAATTATTACCAAACTGATGATTAATAAAAATACGATTATATTAGCGATCATTTAATTTTCTCCTTAAAGAAGGTACAAAGTTTTTAGTTTTTTTAAACATTTTTTTGATAAAGAATTAATTTTTGCTCGACATTGATACTTTGTTTATCTGTCTGTATGTAGCCTACTTGCGCTTCGATTTGGCGGTAGATGCTTGTTTCAGCTTGTTCTGTTTTTTCTGTAGATGACGTTGAAATTTCTATTATTTCTTGATGTTTTATAATAAATGATTCTTTATCTTCTTCTTTTAAACTCAGTAATTTGGTTTGATTTGCTTCAGACAAACCTCTTTTTACGGTGATGGGTAAACTGTATAGTGGTAGATTTTGAAAATTTTCTAATTTTTGATGGACTTCAGTATCTAATGGTGAATATTTATTGTAAATGTATGTTTCTTCAGAGGATTTGGATATTAGAGCATCTTTGGTATTTGTTACTGTTTCATATTTTACTTCATATTGAGCAGGTATTTTTTGACCTAAAACCGTTAAGCTAAATTTTCCTGACCCTGTTGTAATATTTGTTTTTGTTAAAGAACTGGTAAGTAGCATTGTTTTACGTGCTACTTCAAGTTCTATTCCCGAAGATAATGAATAAGAACCTTTATCTTCAGTTGATGCAATTTTTTCTTGAATAGCTTCGGTTGTAATTGGTGGGGTGATTGATGCTGTAATTGAGTTTAATTTTTCTGTTAGTTCCGGATTATTTATTGAACTTAAAAAGTGTTCTATTTTTTCTGATATTGTATTTTTTGCCGTAGTTATATTTTTTTCTAATTCAGCTACTTGTAGTGGATCTTGTAAATTTGTTGATTCAATTTGTTCTTGAATGTAGTTGTTTGTTTGGGATAATTCTGATTTTAAATGATTTAAATCCGTGTTTATTTGTGTTTTTATTGACTCTGATAATGTTTGTTTTGTTTCTGAAATGAAATCTGTGATATTACTTTTTATGGATTCAATTTTCGTGCTTAATTCTGAAATTTCATACATTGAATCACTCATTATTTTAGGAATTTCTAGGTCTGCTGAGGCATATAAACCAAATTTTTGACCTGATCCTTTTCCAGTTGTTCCTGTTAAACTTTCGGTACTAACATCTGTTCCTGATAAGAGTTTTGACCCTATCGAGAGCATGTCTTTTTCAGATAAATTATATGTAATATTTTTTTCTTTATCAGATGAAATGGATATACCTGCTTTCCAAAAATCGCCGCCAACCATTGTTGTAAATGCTTGTTCTTTTACATTTTTTAATGTTAAGAGATATTGATTGGTTTTCTTATCGTAATTGATAAGTATTTGATTTTTTTTGGTTTGTCCGACATTTACTTTTACATCCGTTAAGGCGTTACTTGTAAATATTCTTGCAGCACTAGAGGCACTTTGAGTGTTGAAAAAACGTGATTTAGTAAAATCTAGTGTGATTGTTTTATTATTTTTTGTCATTTCAAAAAACTTCTTAAAACTATCTTGGTTTATTTGACTTAATTCAGTTGTTGTTCCTGATACACTTTGTTCTTGTGCTTGACTTGCTACTTCTTCTAATTTTTCTATTTCTTGATTTGCAGTTTGGACTTCAGTCCATGAATTAAAAATGGTTGTCATTTCTTTGCTGTCATTTATTTGTGATAGTTCTGCTGTGGCACTTCTAAAATAATTTAAAATAGCTTTGTTTTCATCTTTTTTTAAAAATAGATAAATATTTTTTTCTGTTGCTGACATTTTAGAACTTGGGAGTTGATTTATGGCTTGTTCTGACAGTTCTAAATGGGAACTTATATGATGAAATACGTCTGATGGTGTTTCTGTTTTTTTATTTTCTGCTGTTAATCCTAAAATTAAAGTTCTTGCAACTTTTATTGATGAAATTTGATTATGGGTTAAATTAACTTTTTCAAAACCCATGGTTTGGCTTATACCATCTCTGATTGAATATTGACCTTCTCCACTTTTGATGTCTCGTTGTGCTGTATCAATTAAATTTTGTCTGCTTTTTAAGCTTTGATCAATATCATCCATTTTAGTTCTATTTGGTGAAAGTAAAAAATCATGAAAATCTTTTATGAATGCTTCTGTTGTGGGAGGGGGTGTTGTATTTATTTGTTCTAATATATTTTTAAATTGTGCTTCAAAATGGTAAAATTTTAATTCTCTATTTGTATCATTGACAGTATTACTAATGCTGCTTGCAATTTTTTGACCATAGCCTTTTTCTGTCCCAGCCTTTGAGTATTTTTTACCAAACTCTTCTTTAAGTATATTTTTTTGTCCAATATTGGGTTCTTGATAGATTTTTAGCATATCAGATAATAAATTTGTATTGCGAGTTAATTTTGAGATATCTTGTACATTTGCATCGGATAATGAACTAAGATGTAGTTCATTTTTTAAGGTTGCTTTACTTGTACTTAAATCTATTTTTGAACTTGTCGAGTAATCAGTACTATTTTGTGCAGACTCTCTTAGTTTGTTTAAATTAAATGAGACATCTTTATGCTTTGTTATTACAGAGTCTAGAATATTTTTTAAAATTTCTCCCGCTTGGTTATTTTGAGATTGTATTTTTGATATTTGATGCCTTAATTTATCAACTCGATCTGTTCCAGTTGTGGATTGTTCGTTAAATAAATATTTTTCGAATGATTGTTCTGCAAATTTTAATTTATTGCTATCTGCTTTATTACTTTTCATCGTATCTATAATTGTGTTTAAGGTTGTTTTTTCTTTATCGTAACCTGAGCTCATTTTTATACTTGAAGTTGTTTTTAATGATTGAAAAATTGAGGCATTTAATGATGTCGGTTGAAATGAACTTGATTGTGGCGAGTTAGTAGGACTTGTCCCAATTAAATTATTTAGAACTTCATCTCTTGTTTTTAATGCATTTGAGGCGCTTAATTGGTCTTTACTTGCACTTGATCCGATAAGATATTGAAAGTTTTTAGCAAATGTTGTGCTTGCTGATTCTTTGATATCAAGTGTTTTTTGGATTCCATCTAATATAAATTGTTTGTATTTTTGGATTGATTTTTTTGTTTTTATTGTAATTTTTCCAACGTTAGTTTCGTCTTTTTTTGTTGTTGCTCCGATTAAAACTAAATTTATATTATTGTCTGGTTCAGGTAAACTTTGATTAAGGGATATTAAAGAGGTTTCTAAAATTTCTTCTGTGGACTGGGCTGTATTTATATTGCTTGTTGAAAATTGATGGTCAGTTGCCTCTAACGCATAAAGTTTGAGTAATGTTTTTTTAATAGGTCCATTATCTTCAGGATCTTTGTGTTGGGTTTCTAGTAAATGGATACTTGATTTAAGCATACTTTGTGCTGGGTTTTCTGATTGTTGTAGGTGTATTTTTAATGCAGTGTCATATACTGCCATCCATTGTGTTGATTTGGTTTCCATACTGGGGAGGTATTCTATTGTTTTAGAGTAGCTTGTCTCATTTAGAAGCTCTTTAAACTTTGGGTGAATTACTTTTAAAAACGTTTCTGTTTTTTCATTTTTATTTAATATTTTTTGTTCAAATAGTGTGAGTGTTTTGACTATATTTGAAGTGTTTTCGTTTTTGTCGGTAGAGATAAATTGTGGTGACTTTGATGAAATAAATTCTATAGTACTTTTATAATCTTTTAATTTAGTTTGAATATCATCGGAACTTTTATTTAATTTATCTGTATTTAATACTCCTGTTTCTAAAAATTCTTGTGTAGTTTCAATTGACTTTTCTAATGTTTCAAATTTATTCTTTGTTGATTGATCAATATTGGGATTTTGTTCTAGTTCTTTTTTTATTTCATTTGTAAATTCTTTGATTTTATTTTGTTCAGTTGCAAGTAATTTGGGATTATTGTTAATTTTTTCTTGGACAGATTGTATTTGCGCTTTTAATTTAGTAGTGTCTACTTTTGGAAGATCAGTTATTTTGCTTATTGATTCTGCTTGATTTAACTTTCCGATTTCTACGTTTGTTTTCGAACTTGAAAATAGGTTAAAGAATGTTCTTTTTTTAGATACAAATACCTTTCCGTCGACGGTTGTACTTTCTCCTTTTGCTAGTTTTGAAATGATTCGCTCTGTTGATGTTGATGATTCACTCATTCTTGTGATAAATCCTCGTTTTGCATTAACAGTGGCGTTGAGTTCTTTTATGTCTACTTTTAGATTTTGGCCATTGTAATTAAGTTCAATAGCTTTTTTATCGTTTGTTAATGTTAAACCTTTATCTGATACTGAGTTTTTGATGCTGTCTAGAAGTTCTTCAAGATTTATTTTTAACTCTTGTTTTTGTGTTGATTCTAGTTTTATTGTTTCTGACTTAACTGCTTTTAAATCAATTGCTTGTTTGTAATTGACTTTACTTTGGTTTCTTATTTTACTTAAATCTAATGTTAATGTTCCTGCAGACATAATTAATCCCTATTTAATTTTCCTTTTTTTTGAATAGTTTAAACATTATTTTTTGATCTAAGTTTAAATGAATATATTAATTAAATTCTTTTTCTTGATTTTCTTTCTTAACAAAAAAAAACAATTGACAAATCTTTTGTTTTTATTTACTCTTGATCAGCTAAAAAAATATTATTTAGATCTTTGAAATTCGAATATGACTAAAAATTAATTAATTATGAGTAAATGAAGAATTATTATTCATAAACCGCATCTGTCAAGATATTAAGGGCACATAGGGGATTCCTTGGCATACAGGCCGATGAAGGACGTGGAAAGCTGCGATAAGCTCCGGGTAGTTGCTAACAAACTTTGATCCGGAGATTTCCGAATGAGGAAACTCGCATAGGGTTATGCCTATGCATCATTATCTGAATACATAGGGTAATGAAGGGAACCTGGTGAACTGAAACATCTAAGTAACCAGAGGAAAAGAAATCAACCGAGATTCCCTTAGTAGCGGCGAGCGAAACGGGATTCAGCCTAAACCATAGTTTTGTATGAGTGTGTAGACGCTGAAATTGTGGGGTCGTAGGATATTTTATTACTTTGCTACATCAAAGTAGATAAGTTACAAAAATTTATTTTAGTAGAATGTTCTGGAAAGTTCATCCATAGAAGGTGAAAGGCCTGTATACGAAAAAATAAATTCTTATCAAAATATTCCTGAGTACTGCAAGACACGAGAAATCTTGCAGGAATCTGGGTGGACCATCATCCAAGGCTAAATACCATTGTATGA
>CEOK01191127.1_pt1 | contig 10192 bp, 7 predicted proteins | sample 427001 | NCBI WGS metagenome assembly CEOK01 (sample SAMEA2591108, study PRJEB7988) | marine metagenome | isolation source: saline water (ENVO:00002010), including | reverse complement strand
TCTTGTGTGACGAATTATCAACCACCGACGGAAAGCGAGAGCACTGCTCGCACTGCCATATTCGATGATGGTTCTATTCTCAATTATGGTCCTGATGCGGGTCAACTTCAAACAAGAGACGGTAACTTGAGTGATCAATACTACAACGGCAGAGAAATGTTACTTGGAGTAATGGATCCCGTATATTTTGGCTTTGATTCTAATTTCATAGAAGAATCGCAAAGGAAAACCTTACAAAAAGCGGCTGAATATCTTTTAGATAATCCCAATTTAGATCTTTTAGTCAAAGGAATGTGTGATTGGTATGGAACAGAAGAATACAATTTAGCACTTGGAGACTTAAGAGCGAATAGCGTAGCCAATTACTTACAAAATCTTGGCATTGATCCCATTCGAATTAATACTGTTTCAACGGGTAGTCTTGAAGCTCAAATTGGACTTTCCAAAACAAATTCAAGGAAAGATAGACGGGCGGATTTAATCCTTTTGAAATAAAGTTTTATATTAGGAATCATTCTCTCCTATCGATAGAAATATGTCGCAGAATGCATCGATAGCTCGATTCATTAATCCTAGATCAAAGCTTTCATTAGGAGCGTGAAGCTTATCCTTTGGTGTAAACAAACCAACCATAATTGAGTCCAATCCTGCACGAGCTTTAAAATCGGCAATCACTGGAATGCTTCCACCCTCTTTAAGATATAATGGTGGCTTACCAAAATGCTTCGTAATAGCAGAATCTGTTATGTTAAATACGTCTTTTAAAACCTGGAAATTACTCTTTGAACTTAAGGTTTTATGCACTGGCTCAACAGAGTAGGCATTTGCAAAACAACCACGACGTACGGCTAAATCAACAGCATTAGGACAACGCTCTTTTATTGTAGCGATCACTTTATCTTGTATATCGGCGCCATCTTGACCGTCGACAAGCCGACAAGTGATTTTGGCAAACGCTTCACTTGGAATAATCGTCTTAGTTCCCTCACCCTGATAACCACCTCCCATGCCATTAATCTCTAAGGTTGGCTCAAAGCGAACTGCCTCTAATGGGCTAAATCCTCTAGGGTTATAGAACCCCCTCACACCTAACATACTTTGATACGCTTCAAGCTCTTGAGGATACTTTTTTAATTCCGCTCGCTCCCATTCCTGAATTTCTGAGATGCCCTCATAAAACCCTGGCACATTAACGCTTCCATCTGAATTATGCAAAGAAGCTAAGATTTCAGACAAAGCATGCAAAGGATTATAAATAGCACCTCCATAAATACCAGAGTGTAAATCTGAGTTTGGTCCTTGAACTCTGACTTCTATTTCAACTAAACCACGCAAAGCAGTTGTGACCACTAATTGGTCGGTAGAAGGACTCCCTGTGTCCGATACGATCAAATAATCAGCCTTAGACAATCGATCTGCATATAAATCAAAGAATTTGGGCATACTTGGACTTCCCATCTCTTCTTCTCCTTCAATCACATAGGTTATGTTGAGCTTTAAGTTTGGATTCCTTTCAAGGGCTTGAGCTAGGGCAGAAATATGAACAATTGTAGGACCCTTATTGTCTGCGGCACCTCGTCCATAAAGACACGCATCACGCACTTCTGGCTGAAAGGCGGGCGAGTCCCATAACTCTAATGGATCGGGTGGCTGAACATCATAATGTCCGTATAATACTATGTGAGGATATCCATCGCCAACGATTCGCTCTGCTAATAAAATGGGATGGCATTCGGTCTCTATCGATTCCACTTTAAACGCTAAAGTCTCTAAAAGGTTTGTGACATAATCACGAGCTTTAGACATCCCCTCTTGAAAATTAGGATCCGTTGAAACGGATGGAAACGCAACATATGCTTTAAGTGCCTCTAATGGTTGAAATTTCATAAAACGATAAAAGACCTCTCCGTATTTGAATACAACTTATTATTCATAAGGTAATCCAAGCTCTTCTAAAATAAGTTTTAGGTGAGCGATTCGATTATGATCGGACGGATGCGTCGATAACAGCTCTGGCATGACGATCGACTTCTCCTCAGACATGCGTTGCCAAAATGGTATTGCTACTCGTGGATCATAACCTGCTTGAGTCATATAATAAAGCCCCAAACGATCCGCTTCTTTTTCATGCACACGACTATACGGTAAAAGAAAACCTAACTTTGAGCCAAGACCGTAAGCCGACATCAATTGCCTTTGACGTTCGGGACTAGTATCTTCACTTCGAATACTTAATAAGAAACTACCACCATAAGCTAGCAACTGTTGAGACATTCGTTCTCCACCGTGTCGAGCCATGACATGTGCCATCTCATGCCCAATGACAACTGCTAGGTCAGCTTCTGTTAAAGCCACCTTAAATAGTCCCGTATAAATTCCAATCTGACCTCCAGGCAAAGCAAAGGCATTCACAATCTCGTCATCCTTAATTAGGATATAGTCCCATTGAAAATTGTATTGGTTTGAATCAAGCGAAATGACTTCTGACAAAACCCCTATCACCGCCTCAATTCTTTTGTGATACTCAGAATTATTCGATAACTTAGACTCTTTTTTTAATTGCTCAAATTCCTCTTTGGACAATTGATTCAATTGTTCCTGTGACACAATGTGTAAGGCTCGTCGATTAGTTTCTTGAACTGTTGTACAAGCAAAAAGAAAAAGAACTAAAGAAAGTACTAAAGCTTGGGTAATTTTCATAAAATAAATCTAAGCAAAAATTACAAAAGGTGCAAGTAATTGAACCTCTGATTCCAGTAACATGCAAACTAGAAACTAGGCTCTAGAATATCTAATGATTATGCTTCAGCAAAATCTTCTACTTTAGGACAGGTACAAATGAGATTTCTATCCCCAAGTGCATTATCAATACGAGTCACAGGAGGCCAAAATTTCTTACTGACATCAAGTCCACTTGGCCAAGCTGCTTGGCTTCTTGAAAAGCTATAGGGCCAGACATCTGCAGTCAAAACAGCCGTTGTAAAGGGAGCCTGTTTTAAAACGTTATCTTCAGGATCCGATTCACCGACTTCTACTAAGCGAATTTCTTCTCGAATCGATCGCATAGCATGTATGAAGGCCTCTAATTCTTCCAAACTTTCACTCTCTGTAGGCTCTATCATGATCGTACCAATAACAGGCCAAGACATAGTAGGTGCGTGAAAACCATAATCGATGAGGCGTTTACAAACATCGTCTACATCGATTCCAACATTTTTCTTAAACCCTCTTAAATCAATGATTCCTTCATGTGCAACTAACCCCGACTTCGCTCGGTATAAAACATCATAATCCTCACTCAAGCGTTTAAGCAAATAATTCGCATTTAGGATAGCAACTTGAGATGCCTTTTTAAGCCCTTCAGCACCCATCATTTGAATATACATCCAAGGAATTGGCAGAATAGAAGCGCTCCCAAACATAGAAGCAGCTACCGGTCTTTGAAAACCATCTCCTACAGAGCAAGGATCCGAGGGCAGAAATTCAACTAGATGTTCGGCGACCCCTATAGGACCCGAACCAGGACCTCCTCCACCATGCGGAATACAAAAAGTCTTATGCAAATTTAAATGACAAACATCAGCACCAAAGTCTCCAGGACGACAAAGACCCACCATAGCATTCATATTGGCACCATCCAAATAAACCTGTCCTCCATGCTCGTGGATAATCTCACAAATACTTCGAACCTCAGATTCATAAATACCATAAGTTGATGGATAGGTTAACATGAAAGCCCCTAAAACATCTCGATATTCTTCAGCCTTTGCAAGCAAGTCATCGACATCAACACAACCCTCCAAACAATTAACGGAAATAACGGTAAAGCCTGCTAAAGATGAACTAGCTGGATTGGTACCATGCGCACTTTCAGGAATCAAACAAACATTTCTATGCCCCTCATTCCTACTTTCATGGTAACTTCTAATGGCCACCAAGCCAGCATACTCACCAGAAGCCCCTGAATTCGGTTGTAAAGAAACTGAACTAAATCCAGTAATCTCTGCCAACCAATCAGACAGCTCAGATGTTAACATCTTGTAACCTAAACTTTGATCCTCAGGCGCATAGGGATGCAGTTGATTAAACTCCGACCAAGCAATCGGCTCTAGCTGAGATGAAGCATTCAGCTTCATGGTACACGAACCTAGTGGAATCATTGAATCTGCTAGCGTGATATCTTTTTTTGCGAGGCGGTGAATGTAACGGGTTAATTCCTGCTCACTTCGATTTTTTATAAATACTGCTTGTTCTAAGTAGGCTGTCTCTCTTGCAAGTTCATGCCCATCGCTAAACGAAGCAATTACGGCTTCAAGTGAACCGAAATCACAATTTAAAATCTTTCCCAAAATTTCTACATCGCTCGCATGAAAGGTTTCATCAATAGAAAGTCCTATTTCAGTCTCTGAATAATACCTCAAGTTAACCGACTCTTCTAGGGCTCTTTCCCTGATCTCACGAATGATATGGGCTTCAGAAGTAATTTTAATTGTATCGAAGATATGACCTGACAAGACCGAATACTCAGGCATCTCCGCAATTTTATGCGTTAAGCCATTAGCAATTTTAAGTATCTTAGAGGCCATAGCCTTTAAGCCCTGCGGTCCGTGATACAGTGCAAACATCGAAGCAATCACCGCAGGTAATACTTGAGCTGTGCATATGTTGCTCGTAGCCTTTTCACGCCTAATGTGCTGTTCTCGAGTTTGAAGCGCTAAACGCAAAGCATTTTGACCAGAACGATCTTTTGAGCGACCCACAATCCTGCCTGGAACTAACCTTTTGTAAGCCTCTTTTGTGGCAAAAAATGCTGCATGTGGTCCTCCAAAACCGATTGGACAACCAAATCGTTGACTGTTTCCTACAACAACATCTGCTCCCCATTGAGCTGGCTCAACAAACACGGTGAGCGCTAAGAGATCAGCAGCAGCTATCACTAAAGCACCCTGCGTGTGCATACGCTCAGTAAAGCTTGCATACTCCTCAATGATTCCATTGGTATCGGGATATTGCACAACACAAGCAAAGGTATGCTCATCAGCCTCAAATGCTTTCCAATCACCAATGATAACCTTCCAGCCCAATAATTCCGCTCGAGACTGACAGATACTAATGGTTTGAGGATGGCAGGTTTCAGAGAGGAAGACTTTGCTCCCCTTTCCTCGTTTTGCTCGATGGCAGAGCATGATCGCTTCAGCAACTGCAGTCGGTTCATCTAATAAAGAGGCATTCGCTATCGGTAAGCCCGTTAAATCTGCAACCATTGTTTGAAAGTTAAATAAGGCCTCAAGCCGACCTTGAGAAATCTCCGCTTGATAAGGCGTATAACCTGAATACCAACAAGGGTTTTCTAATACATTTCTCTGAATAACCAAAGGCGTGTGCGTACCGTAATAACCTTGACCGATAAAATTACGAAAACACTTATTTTTCGAAGCAATTCTCCGCAATCGATCGAGGGCATCCGATTCACTCAATGCATCTGGCAGATTGAGTGTTTGCCTAAGTGCAATCGAGTCAGGGACAAGCTCTGTGGTCAGTTGATCCATAGAATCGAAACCCACAGAGGTCAGCATCTCTTTAATATTTTCCTCGGAAGGACCTATGTGACGATCAACAAATTTTGTCATTGTAGCTTACTCAACAAAATCGCTTTGATAGGTCTTATAATCCATTAACGAATCACTAGGGGCATCCGCTGATTCTATACGAATTTTAAATAACCAACCAGAACCATAAGCCGAAGCGTTTACTAAAGTCGGATCGGTATCTAAGGCTTCGTTGACCGCTTCTATTGTACCTCCTAACGGAGCATAAATATCTGAAGCTGCTTTCACACTTTCTACAACAGCAACCGCTTCACCAACACTCACAGATCGACCAATTTCCGGCAATTCAATAAAAACAATATCCCCTAACAAGTCCTGAGCATGATCACTAATTCCAACAGTCACTAGCGAATCATCAGCAGAAATCCATTCGTGAGATTGCGTAAATTTTAAGTCTTTTGGATCGAACATAATTCTAGATAATACCTCTTTTTGTAAACTTCAAAGAATATTTTTTATTTCTTACAAAAAGTTTATAGTTACCTATGTCATTTAACGTTATCTCCTTCTGAACTAAGGCAAAACCAACACCATCTCCAGTCAATGGAGATAAGCATCCACTCGTAACAACCCCTATCTTTTCGTCTCCCTCATAAATCTCATAACCACTTCTGGGAGGCGGTGTTTTTTCAAGCAATTGATAATAAACAATTCTCGGCAAACGTTCGGGATTCATCGCCCTTAATTCATTTTTTAAGCTAGGCTTTAAAAAGAAACCCAAGCCCGCTTGTAATGGTGTCATCGATGAATCTAATTCATTCCCATAAAGCGGATATCCCGCCTCAATTCGAAGTGTGTCGCGAGCCCCTAGACCACAGGCGGAACATTGAATTGAGCCATGGTCTTTCAATAACCACTCCCATATCTGTTTACCTTGTTCTATATTAGTAAAAATCTCAAAGCCATCGCTCCCTGTGTATCCCGTTCGAGCGATCACCATCGAATCACAATCACCTTCACAGACAAAGAGCTCATTCTTCTGCAAATGCTTCACTTTTGGATTCATTCTTTCCATCAAAGCTAGCGATTCCTTTCCTTGAACGGCTAAAGAAACCACGGAACCACTCCTATTTTCTAAAAAGATATCGGACTCAGGCAACTGCTTGACCATAGTTTCATACACTAGATCAACGCCAGATGCATTCGGCACCAACAAAAAGGTCTCATCACCCAATCTGTAAACAATTAAATCATCCATCACTCCACCTTGATCATTTAACAAAAAGGTATACTGAGAATGTCCGGTATCCAAAATGCTCAAATCGTTTGCTAAAAGTTCATTCAACCAAACCCTTGCCATAGTACCCGAAACAAAAATCACGCCCATATGGCTGATATCAAAAACACCCACTGATTCACGAACGAGTTTATGTTCTTTTATTATGCTTCCGAAATGGACAGGCATTTGCCAGCCAGAAAAGTCAGTAAAAACAGCCCCTAAATCTTTATGCTCTTCATATAGTGGTGATTTTAGACTCATACTATTATAATTTTTCCCTCCATGCTTGACTCTTATAATGCTCGCTTAGCGCTTTCCAAGATTCCAACTGATCATTAAATCTATCGCTTTTTTCAACGGATTCAAAAAATTGGAACTTTTCAATTAAACGATCTAGAAATAGTCTAGAAAAATTTCTTTTTTTCAAACCACAATTGAAACTACTTTGAACTAAAAGACCTTCTTTTGTCTTTTTAATCGCTGAGCCGACGATTTTTTCAGTACTACCCTTTCTCAAAATATCAAATTTTGTTGGAGATTCAAAGCAAACGCTTGGTTTAGAATCGCCACAATTTGGGTTTAAGTAGCTTTCAATTTGCAGTGACTCTAATACCTCCGAAAATAATTGGTGAAGATAGGCGTATAGGTCAATTACCTTTAAGTCATACAGTGTCTCACCAGATGGAATCACAAAGCTGATAACAAAGTCGTCATCATGCTGTACGAGTCCCCCTCCAGTTGGTCTTCGTACTATTTTATAGCTTGAGTTCTGCTCAAAGACACCGTTAAGGGACGCATATTTTTGGATTCGCCCGATTGAATAGGTTTCCTTCATTGAATAAAGTCGCATGTGATAGGACTGCTGGTAGCCAAAAGCTTTAAGCATCCACTCATCCATTGCCATCTGCTCTTCAGAACAAAGACCTTCATATGCATGTAGAATTAGTTTCACCTGAATAAAACTAAGACACCCACTTCAAAATAAATAAGCGATCTTAATTAATGTTTAAAATGTCTACGCCCCGTAAAGACCATCGTCATATTACGCTTATTTGCAGCTGCAATGACCTCTGCATCTCGAACAGAACCCCCTGGCTGGATGACTGCTGTCGCTCCTGCCTCTGCAGCCGCAATCAGTCCATCAGAAAATGGGAAAAAGGCATCCGAACAAATGACCGATCCGTTTAGGTCTAGGCCTGCTTCACCCGCCTTCCAAACTGCAATTTTAGAGCTATCCACTCGTGACATCTGACCAGCTCCCACTCCTAGTGTCCGTTCATCTCCAGTGTAAACAATCGCATTTGATTTCACATGCTTCACGACATTCCATCCAAATCGCATAGAACGCATCTCTGCATCCGTAGGCTGTCGTTCTGTTACCACTTCCCAATCAGACTGCTTAGATAAAGAAAGGTCTCTGTCTTGTACTAATACCCCTCCAACTACAGAACGCATCTCCCTTAAAGAATCGGCAGGCAAACTATCTTTAACCGTCATAAGCCTCAGATTTTTCTTTTTAGATAAAAGCTCCAAAGCCTCTGAACTAAATTCTGGAGCAATAATCACTTCACAGAAAATGCTCGAAACAGCTTCAGCAAATGCCAAATCTACGGTTTGATTCACGACAATGATTCCACCAAAGGGTGCCTGCTTATCCGTCTCAAAAGCCTTTTCCCAAGCTTTAACTAAAGATTCATCACTGGCAACACCACAAGGGTTTGTGTGTTTCAAAATAGCGACTGTCGGCTTTTGAAACTCTCCTATCAAATACGTAGCTGCTGTAATATCGATAATATTATTGAAGCTAAGCTCTTTACCTTGAAGTTGCTCAAAACAGTCAAAAAAGTTTCCATATAGCGCCGCCTTTTGATGAGGATTTTCTCCGTACCTCAATTCTTTGACTCGTTTTAAGGAGATCTCAAGCTCACTTGGAATTCCAGAAATAGCGCCAAGGTCTGGCGTTTCCCTCGATGCATCCACCTGTTCTTTTAAATAGTGAGCAATAGCACCATCATAGCTGGCAGTCCTTTGAAATACTTTTAATGCAAGCTCTTTCCTCAAAGAATCTAATCGTGATGGATCACCTAGTGCTGCTAAATAGAGGCTGTAATCTTCATTATCGACAATCACACTCACTGAAGCATGGTTTTTTGCGGCGCTTCTAAGCATCGAAGGACCACCGATGTCGATATTTTCAATAGCCGTTTCATAGCTTACCTCTGGCTTTGCAACCGTCTCCTCAAAGGGATATAAATTGACTACGACTAAATCAATCATCTCGATGGCATGCGTTTTAGCAGCAGCCAAATGATCCTCTTTATCTCTACGTGCTAAGAGTCCTCCGTGAATTTTAGGGTGCAAGGTTTTGACTCGCCCTTCCATCATTTCGGGGAAACCGGTATATTCGCTTACCTCGGTTGTAGGGACGCCATTGCTTTCCAATAATTTGGCAGTCCCCCCCGTTGATAATATCTTATAACCATGGACTTCCACTAGCTCATTGGCAAATGGCACAAGCCCTGATTTATCACTGACAGAAATTAACGCTAATTTAGACATAGAATTATAGTTTTTAAAAATTAATTATTAGTAGGCTCGACCATCCTTATTTTCATAAAAATTAATATAAGCCTTATTCAAAACAGAAAGTCCCCCGTAGGTCGGATAATTGCCTGTAAAATACCAATCCCCATCATGACCTTCTAGAGCCGTTCGCATTTTGTCGACTTTTAGGAATAATATTTCAAGCTCTCCCTTCCAAGATACCGATTTTGGATAGACGAGTTCGGCTATTTTTTTGGCAACGGTCTCATCAGAATAGCGATCATAAATCTGTTTCACAAAATTTTTCATTTCACTCGGATGCTTGTCTTGTTGATTCAAACATTCATGATAAATATCTTTCAATAGATCCGTCGCTTTATCATCTTTAACCAATTCAATCACTGCCTTAAAAGCGATGAATTTTGAAAGCTCGGACATATCGATACCATAGCAATCCGGATACCGAATTTGAGGAGCAGTTGATGCAATTATGATTTTTTTAGGATTTGTCCGACTCAAAATCTTCAAAATCGACTCTTTAAGTGTAGTCCCTCGAACGATTGAATCATCAATCACAACTAAACTATCTTTTTCTTTAACCACGCCATATGTAATATCATAAACATGAGAAACCAACTGACTCCTTCCTTTCTCTTGAGAAATAAAGGTTCGCAATTTAATATCTTTGTGTGCGATCTTCTCGCCTTTTGGCCAATTCCCCATGATCAAACGATCGATCAATTGCTCATCTAACTTCCCTGTTTTATAAGCCTCCATCAATTCTGCTTTCACCTCTTTTCGCCGATGCAATCGTAAGGAT
>CEOK01086889.1_pt1 | contig 10192 bp, 8 predicted proteins | sample 427001 | NCBI WGS metagenome assembly CEOK01 (sample SAMEA2591108, study PRJEB7988) | marine metagenome | isolation source: saline water (ENVO:00002010), including | reverse complement strand
AAAGATGACACAGGAAACTATCGTCTTCATGGTAGGATGTTTACTATTGGTACTCCTAGTTTTCGATGCCGTCACGAGGTCATCGTTAACTTACCGGCAGTGGATGCAGCGTATGGCAGAATGCTTAGGGAACTATTTATTGCAGAGCAGGGCTACAAAGTTGTTGGTGCAGACTCTGCTGGTAATCAGCTGCGTGGTTTATGCCATTATGTGGGAGATAAATCCTACACAGACTTGGTGGTTAATGGGGATCAACATTCACGGAATGCTACTGTTCTTGGTTGTAATAGGAGTGTGGCTAAGTCTTTTCTTTACGCTATTCTCTTTGGTGCAGGTGATGCTAAGCTTGGTCAAACTCTTACGGGGGTTAGCAGTGCGCCTAAAGGTAAAGAGGCGAGGCAAAAATTCATGGCGAATCTACCTGGATTTGAGCAGCTAGTTAATAAACTACGTGGGGTATTTAATCAGTATGGTTGTATACCAGGACTAGATGGTCGTAAGATCTTTGCTAGATCTGATTACCAAGTACTTAATTATCTATTACAAACTACCGAAGGTATTACTTGTAAAGCAGCTTTGAGTTATGCAATGAATAAGATTCAAGAGGAAAAGCTTGATGCTTATCCTGCTATATTCTATCATGACGAGCAAGCTTGGATAGCAAGTGATAAAGATTCTAAACGTGTAGGTGAAATACTACAAGAGTCTTTTCGTGAAGCACCTAAATGGTTTGGTGTTGAATGTATGGATGGTGGTGATTATGTAATAGGCAACTCATATGCGGAGGTACACTAATGAATACATGGGTAGAGGTATACTATAACCTACATAAGAAAACCTTTTCAGTAAGACAAGCAGGTAGAGTATGGTTTCATACTAATGTACTGACATTACATAACTGTAAGTTTGCAGTACAACCTGCTGGTCGAGCAAAGGTTCTTAAAGAAAAGAAGAAAAATGTACATGCTTTTATAAGAGGATTCTTTGTTAGAGGTGATGATCATACTAATCATAGAATGCTTCATGAGTCACAAGCAATGTACAACCCGTATTACTTTTCTACATTTGTAGATATAAACACGGGCGAACCAGTATACGAAGCTGATACAGTTTACTTAAATAACTGTTGGCCAAAACCGGAGATTTATTATGAGAGTTCCAAAGGTTCCAGTAAAAATAAAGCTTCCGTTAATAAACCCAGTAGCAAGAGCATTGCTGCGTGAAAGGAAAGCTAAACAGGTTATACCTGATAAGAAAAAGTATAACCGTAAACGAGATAAATATAAGGACATTACATGAAATTGTTTATTGATGCCGATAGTATTATGTTCAAGGCTGCTTGTACTCAAGAAACTAAACATGATACTCGAGTTGTTACTCGTAAAATAATTGAAGACACTATTGCCGATACATTTGCAGATGAAACTTATATTGCTGTAAAAGGTAAAGGTAATTTTAGATATGATATATATTCTGATTACAAGTCTTCCCGTAAAGATAAACTAGATGATAAGCTAAAAGAACGTCTTAATGATGCTCATGCTTATCTAGTTAAAGACTGGTCTGCTATACAGTCTGATGGTATGGAAGCTGATGATGTAGTTTCTATATGGTCTTATGAAGCAAGAGAAGCTGAGCAAGACTTTGTGATTGCGCATATTGATAAAGACATAAATCAAGTGCCTGGTAATCATTATAACTATAACTCTAAACAAATCTATTTTGTAGATGATAATGAAGCAGACATGCATTTCTGTACACAACTACTTATAGGTGACAATGGTGACGACATACCTAAAGTAAAGAAGGGTTATGGTATTAAGACAGCACAGAAAGCTCTTGCTGAAACTACATATGATAATCGTATGGATACTGTAGTAGATGAATGGCAACGACTATATGGTAAAGGCTGGGAAAAACAGCTTAATATGGTTGGTAATTTAATTTACATGAAACGTACATGGGATCTTGAGGAGTGGAATTATGAAGATCGTTATACCAGGAAAGCCGATGTCGGCAAACAGAATGGAAGGGATACGAGCGATACGCATGAAGGACGGAAGGAACTTCACGCAGACGTATCCAACCAAGGAATACAAGGAGTTTCTTGAACGATTTAAAGAAGCTACTGAAGATCAAAGTTGGCAGTTCGAAAGGGCTGCCGACATTAAAATAGTATTTAACGCTTTCTTTAGTAACAGAGCGTCAGACCTAGACAACATACTTAAACCGTCTTTAGATGCGTTGCAAAAAGTATTTGAGTGGAATGATAGATACTGTTACGAAATAGAAGCACACAAGCACCTTGTAAAAAGAGGTGAAGAAAAACTGGAGATAAATATTGAACAATTATGTAGACAATAAGCGCTATCCTTGCGAAGATTGTGGAAGCTCTGACGGTGTGATGTTTGACTCTACCGACAATCACACGTATTGCTTCGCATGTGGGACGTATCGTAACGAAGATGCTAAGATATTTACAAAAGTATTACAGCATAGCGATAGAGTAAAAGGAGTAACAAGTAATGGACCCAATGCCGATACAAATAATAATGGACAACTGGACATCGCCGATATTCATAAGTATCCTTGTTTTGGTATGCCTAGTAGAAATATTTCGGAGGATGTAGCAAAATACTTTGGTGTTAAAACACATCAATATGATGACAAGCCAGCACATTTCTATCCATATGGAGATGATGCTTACAAGATACGTATACTACCTAAAGAATTTAGAATGATTGGTAAAGCTAAAAAGCTTTTTGGTCAAGATAAATTTACAGGTGGTAGAATGCTAGTCATTACTGAAGGCGAGATAGATGCGCTAACAGTAGCACAGGCTTGCTTAGACTTTAACAAAAGGATATATCCTGTTGTATCTATACCGTCTGCTAACCAGCTGCAAATACTATTACAGCAACGAGAGTGGATTAGACGATTTGAATCTGTTATACTATGGTTTGATAATGATGCCGCTGGTATCAAAGCTATAAATGAAGCTAGTAAAATTATTGGCTTCGATAAAGTAAAAGTAGTATCATCAGACCAGAAAGATGCTAGTGATTTATACATGAAGCATGGTGCAAAAGAAGTTACTAATGTAATATGGAATGCACAAAAGTATAATCCAGCTGGTATATTAAGTGGTGAAGCTATATGGAATAAGTTCTTAGAAAGGCAAAACACTGAATCAATACCTTATCCTGCTTGCTTAAATGGTCTTAACGAAAAGCTGAAAGGCATGAGACAAGGCGAGATTACTTTGTTTACTAGTGGCACAGGCTCAGGTAAATCTACAGTTATTAAAGAAATAGTATGGCATTTACTTCGTACTACTGACGAAGAAAAGGTTGGCCTTATATCTTTAGAAGAAAGTGTAGGTGATACAGCTGAAAAGTTTATTGGTATGCCTATTAATAAACGAGTAGGAGGAGAAATACCTGTTACCGACAAAGAACTAAGAGATGGTTTTGAAGCTGTATTTAAAGACGAACGTCTTATATTGCTAGACCACCAAGGCTCTGTTGATGATAGCTCTTTGATAGATAAGATAGAATACATGGCTCTTATGGGATGCAAGTACTTATTCCTAGATCACATTACTATTGCAGTCTCAGAAGGTAGTGAAGGACTATCAGGTAACGAAGCAGTAGATAAAGTTATGAGTGACTTACTAAAGGTAGTAAAGAAACATAACGTATGGCTAGGTATTGTAAGCCACTTACGTAAGTCAAGTGGTGGTGCATTCGAAGAAGGCAACATGGCTTCTATTGACGACATTAAAGGCAGTGGTAGTATCAAACAAATATCATTTGACATTATCGCTTTTTCAAGAAACTTAGTAGCTGTAAACGAGTCTGATCGTAATCAGATTAAGTTTTCAGTTCTTAAATCTAGATATACCGGCTTAACAGGACCAGCAGGTAATAGTAAATACAACCAGGCTACTGGTAGACTAGAGAAAGGAGATGGCTTTGAAATTATCTAAGGACGATGCGATGTACATGAACATTGCCAGAGTTGTAGCTCTTAGATCTCGTGATGAAAAGTTTAAAGTAGGTGCAGTAATAGCTAGGGGTAATAAGATCCTTAGCTATGGCTGGAATGGTACACCTCACGGTATGAACAATGATACACGAGATGCTAGTGGTAAAACTAAATGGGAACTAGTACATGCAGAAACAAATGCAATAACTAAACTAGCAGCTTCAACTTCTTCTTCTGAAAATGCTACGCTATACCTAACACATTCACCTTGTAAAGACTGCACTAAACTTATATTGCAGGCAGGCATAAAACGAATGATATATGCTGAACTATATGAGTCTAATAAAAATGGTAAACGAGTACCTGAGTTAGAAGCATTAAAGTTTTTATTAGATAACGGTGTGGAGGTGCATGAATGCGAAACATTGAAATAAGAGAAAATACTAATGAAGTTATTAGGTATCCTGAGGATATGTATTGTGTTTACTTTCATCAAGACCCAGACACTGATGAAGTAATTTATGTAGGTAAGGGTACATTACATAGAGCTTATCAAATTACAAACCGCAGTTATGATCATCATGTGTGGTTACTAGATAAGCTTGATAACTATAAGATACAAGATATTGTTAAGATAAAAGGCGGTCAAATGACCGACAAAGAAGCTACTATTGTTGAAGCTCATGAAATAAAATGTTGCCTAAGAAAGGGATCTGACCTACTTAATGTAGCTCAGAATCCTTTTCGCAAAACAAGGAGAATGAATGCAGAATATAATAGATTATCTGGAGCAGAAGATACTAAGCACGCCACAAAGGTGGGCAGTGAAGCTAGTACTCGAACACGAGTTACAGCCGAAGCAACTAGTATATGATGCATTAACTATACTACAATATCACTTTAGAAAAACATCTACGTCTGAGTCAGCTACGTGTAAACTTACTGCAGCTTCAGTTGCAATAGGTAAAAACGTACTACTCAGGCAAGGTGTAGAGCTAGGTTTTAGAGCCGACGTAACAGTCGGCGACCTAGTTCTAGAAGCTTTCTATGAATGTGGTTACATAAAAATATTTAGAGCTCCTACTGAAGCGCAAGTTGAGTGGGAGAAAAACCCGGTAGGTAAAAAGCCATTTAGCCGGGCACCGTACATGATCGAAACATCAGATAAGTGGTTACAAATAGGATCATTACCGTCTGATGTAGTCAATGAACTAATACAAAATACTTCGTTTACTAAAATTAATCGTGTCCATCATTTATTTCAGGATAATGGACATCCTGTTATTAAGCATTGGGGATATGATAAGGACCAAGATTTCAAGGATCTATTAGATCAACCATTTGTTAATGCAATAAACAAGCTGCAACAAACAGCATGGACTATTGATAACGACATCTTGGAAGCAGTAATAAAAAACAAACGTAAGTTTGTAACTGAAAACCTAAAGGTATCAGATGAGACCGGTAAGAACTACCGTTACTGCATTTTTGGTAACAACGATGAGTTACAGGGCAAAGACTTATACTGGAATAATACCGTCTTTAAACCAGAGTTAGGCAATAAGTCTTTGGAAAAGAAATATTACAGCGAGTTACGACGTTTAACTAACAAGCTACGTAATAAGCCTAACAAAAAGCTATTGGAAAAAGCTCAGGCTAAGTATGATGAAGCTGCTACTCACTGGAATGCTAAGTTAGTATTACTTAAAAACCGTAGTAAGTTTGATGCATACAACATGACTATACAGAAAGCCGAAGCATTGAAGGATAAAATCTTCTTTCAGTATGTAGATGCCGACTACCGTGGCAGACTATACTATCGTGAATCATATCTAAACTATCAAGGTAAGGATATGGAACGTGGTCTACTCAAATTTGCTAACGCAAAACCGATGACTGAAGAAGGTTTATATTACTTTGCTGTACATACAGCGTGTACATACAACCAATCCTATACTATCGATAACATACCTGACTGGTGTGAGGCTGATTACAAGTCACATCTTGAAGATGAAGGACTTACAGATATCTCAGTAGACAAAATGACTATCGATGATAGGGTAAAATGGGTAATTCATAATGAGGATTTCATTAGAAACACCTGGAATAACCGTACTATACACGACATAGCAGAGAAAGGCGTAAGCTTTCTTGCTTGTTGTAAAGCTTGGTGTGGTTTATGGGATCAGAAAGAGGAAAATGGTGTGTATTACTTAAGCCTACCTATTCCTATTGATGGTTCTAACAATGGTTGGCAACACCTTGCTGCTATATCTAAAGATAAAAAGGCAGGTGAGCTAGTAGGTTTAGTAAAAACTGATATACCTAAGGACTTTTATGTGCAAACAGCTAAAGCATTAATATCTCGCGTACCTGACTGGTTCGCGCAGAGAGACATGCCTATGAAACACATAAGGAAAGGTATATCGAAGCGTGGAGCGATGACTAGAGCGTACTCTGCGGGTCACCTAGCCATAGCTTTGAACATGTATGCTGACTGTTATGCTGAAGGATTCCATAGTAAGTACAATATTACCATGAGCGACTGTACCGACTTGTCATATAACTTAATAAAAGCTATAGATGAGGTGTGTCCAGGTCCGCTTGAGACTATGAGTTACCTACAGACAATAGCAAACCACATAATATCTGACTTGAAAGAGCCAGTTGTCGAATGGACTACACCTTCCGGCTTCCCAGTACGTTACGAAAACTACGTAATGGAAGACGTAAAGTGGAAAAGCTGGATCTCTGATATGAGGATACAACACGTAGGCAAAGAACATAGGCTAGTGTATGGTAAAAAGATACCTAGTCCTGGTGGCTTTGCATCAGGTATAAGCCCTAACTTCATACATAGTATGGATGCGGCTCATATGGCACTCATTATCCATCATTGGGACGGTGACTTTGCTGCAATTCATGATTCATTTTCTACTCACGCTTGTGATGTAGCTAGCTTATTAAGTTTAACTAAAGAAGTGTTCATTAAAATGTACAATCATAAGGATTTCTACAAGGATATAGCTGAAATGCTACTGCTAGAACCTGAGAACTTTAATTATAACTATAAACTAGGGGAGTTAGATATAGAAGCTATACAAGATAGCGACTATTTCTTTTCATAATCATGATTAAAATAAAAAACAACGATCAAATAGGCATAGATGAAGAAGACATTGCTTTCATATACAAATATGGCATTGTGTTTCTTAATGGCAGTGAGATACATTATACTCAAAGCTTTATAAAGAAATATGTAGAGCAAAATAATCTTTATCACCTATACCATCACGATATATGTGGTTAGTTACATATCTATTTGCAATATGCGGGAGCCCTTAGCGGCTTCCGTAAGTTGTTTTTTAGCTTTACCGACCTCGTCAATTGTTTGACGGTTGCGTGCTGCAAGGTTTAATCCTTTTGGTCCTATAATATTATCAAAGAACTTTAGCATTTGTGTCCCTGTAAGCTGATCTATCTTTCCTCCTTTAAACTGGGATTGATTAGGTAGTAACGCATCAGCTGCAGCTTCAGCTCGCTTTCGTTTTTGTGCTTCATATACCATAACAGGAGTTCCTTTCTTTCTAGCAGGATGCTCCATTGTATCGTATAAAGTATTAACTAAGTTATCTTTATCAAAGAGGTTTGTGCTTGTATCATGAAGTAAGAAGTAAAAACCTCTATACTCATTATCCATATTAATATCAGTCTTAGTATCCCCGATATTTTTGAGCTTGGTTCTAAACCTTTCTGTAGCTCCGGGTGTCCAGTCTCCCATGATACTGTTGACATAAGAATACTCATTGATAACATCCCACCAATTTTTATTAGAAATATTACGCACTTTTGCAGCGCCATCTAAATCAGTTTTGATAGCATCCATAATAGGTAGCATGTAGTTACGTTGTAACTGCCTAAATGAGTTACCAGTAAATGTTCTATTCATCCAGGCACCATCGATACCTTGAATAACAGCAGGTATAATTCTACCTCTACCCCAACCACCGGGCTTACCTTCTCTTATAGCACTACCAGAAGGAGCTGACTCATATAAAGGTACAGCACCTACCTGTTGTACAGGAGATCCTTCAGGTAGACGAACTCTTATATCTCCTTTAGTTTCTTTTAGCACAGAACTTTTAGCACCAATATAGTTATCAACACCAATAGCGTTTTTAACTTTCATTACCTCGTCAGACAGCATAGCAACTACATTGTTTGCTCTAAGTAATTGGCCAACTTGTACTACGCCAGGATCTAGTTCAGCATCAATAGAGTCTGCTAGTATATCGTGTAGAAACCCAGCAACTACGTCCTCTCTAGTTGGAGGTCTTTTAGCATTCATCTCCTTAATTTTCTTATCTATTACAGGTCCTATCTCAGGACTATTAATAACTCTTCTTATTGCAACAGACTGAGGACCAGTAAAAATAGTTTCATATACAGCTCCTCTTAAATTTTTAAGTAGCTGACCATAAGCTAACGTCATAGGAGGCTTTTTAAGAAAATTATCCCTATCTTTTACAGCTAACTTAAGGATCTCATACATTCTAGGTGATAGCTTATTGTCAGGTACAAAGTTATGAGCATGTTTTTGCCCATTCTCAAGCATAAAATAAGACATGCCATCTCGTATATCACCAGCAGCTAATTCTTCGTCTGTTTGTACTCCTTGATATAGGTCTTTTACAGGTATATCATCTAAATTTTTAGTAGCACCTATCTTTCTAAGTACACCAGCTCTATATGCAGCTTTCATAGAACCTAATTGCATCAAGTTACTAGCAGGACCATGAGTTTTACCATCTAGTTCGACAGATATATTACTTTTAAATGTTGTGTTGTTTTTCTGTGCCTTATCAAACTGATGTAGTTCATGAGCAGCTTCTATTAAGTTTAAACCTTCTAACTCTTCACCAATAGCTTTACTTTTTAACCCATCAGAAAGCTTAAGTCTAGGCATTGTAGCCAAAGAGGGTGGTACTGCAATACCGTTAGGTCCTAAACCTATCTTCTTTACATCTTCTAAATACTTTTGATCTTGTTCAGGAGTTAATAAGCTTTCTTCTATAGACTTACCGTCCTGAATATAGCTCGCAAAGATACCATGGTTAGGGCTGTTCCATTCAGTGTCAAAGGCAGCAACTCTATTTTCAGGTAAAAGCTTATCAGCACCAGTTATAAAATGTTTTGCCATTAACTCTTTAAACATTAATGTTGTATCGTTGTTAACATTAGGGTTTATAGTAGGAACTCGTATACCACCAGTTACAAATCTAATCCATGGAACAAGCTGAGGATTAAACCTTGTTTGTGTAGCATGCATTCTACTTTGTAGTTCTTGTACAGCAAAATCTAAATGGTTAGCCTGATTGCTGTATCTTGCAATAGTGTTTAAACTTTCTATAAACCTAGTAACTTGTTTATCCATTTCAAAGTCTGGTCTATAATTAGTATTAATTTCTTCTTGTTGTTTTTTAGCTAGCTCACCTCTAAACGCTATCATTTTAGCAGGTCCTATTTTAAGCAAATCACCTAGTTCAGGTGGTCTAGTTTTGTCTTTAAGTCCTGCAAGTACTTCCATTGCTATTTGAAAATATATTTTTCTTCTTAGAGGATCTACACCATGAGCAATACTATTCATGTTTTCTCTAGCTTCTTCTATTTCAGCTATTTTTCGATCTACTACAGCAGTGGTTTTTTGTTTTCGTAGTTTTCTACTTTCACCTTCTCCAGCTTCAGTAAGTCTTAACTTACCTCTAGGCGCTGTTGCAGGTTTTATTTCGTAGTTTCCAAATACTTCTGGAGAAGAATCTTCTGCAGCTTGAATTGCAGCAGCTCCTGTTGGCGTGAGCTCATACTCTACAGTTCTATTAAAACTGTCGGATACTCTAGTGTATAGTTCAGGATTAGCAGCGTGATACATTTCTTTTGCTAGTGTACCTATTGTTTCAAACTGATCACCAATAACGCCTTGCTCTGTATATTCATCACTAGGTCTTTTTTGCATAGCATTTTGCTCACGCTTCCATGCTCTAAATATTTCTCTACCTAACTGTTGATTACCTACACCACGTCTTATTTTACCTTCTTCTGTTAAAGGTAACTGTTCCTGCTCAGACAAAGCTCTTTCAGAAAAATCATCTATATTATCTGTTGCTTCTGGTTTAGCATTATATTGGTTCTTATGTATAAACCTTTC
>CEOK01034802.1_pt1 | contig 10212 bp, 10 predicted proteins | sample 427001 | NCBI WGS metagenome assembly CEOK01 (sample SAMEA2591108, study PRJEB7988) | marine metagenome | isolation source: saline water (ENVO:00002010), including | reverse complement strand
ATTATAAAACAAAGGAGCCTTTACGGCTCCTTATATTTTGTCGAAGTTTGCAAAACAGGGGAAGTTTCTAGCTCGACGATAAAATATTAAATAATCTGTGTTTCTATCAAGTATAAATTTTGAAACGTATTGTAAATTTTATGTTACGAAGTATTACGAGCTTTTTCTTTAAGCATTGCAGGGATGCCATCAATAATTGGATAAGCTAATTTAGATTCTTCGCAGATAAGTTCATTATTTTCTTCATCATAAACTAACTTCCCTTTGGAGACAGGACAGACCAGAATATTTAAAAGATTTTTATTTAATTTAGCCATTCAAAATAGATTAATTACAAGTATAGTATTCTAATCCAAATGGCTATTTCAGAAAACAATAAAAAGATCATATATTCATTATTGGTTTTTCCATTTCCAGTAACCGGGATACCTATCCTTGTATATATTCTTCCTTTTTATGCTTCAAACTATAATCTTGGACTTTCTTTGGTAGGATTTATTTTCTTTGCTGGCAGAATTATAGACGTAACCACTGATCCCATTATGGGAGCATTGGTTGACAGATATCCATCAAAATTTGGTAAACACAAACATTGGATTTTCTTATCGCTACCTGTTTTATGCCTAAGCGCATATTTCCTTTTTTTTCCTCAAGATGAATTTATCAGCGGTTGGTACTTGTTTATTGCTTTATTTACTCTCTACAGCGGATTTACCCTTGCTAATATAGCTCAGCTTTCGTGGGCATCATTTATCGCTCCTGAATATGATGAAAGAACTAAATTACTAACGTTAAGAGAAATTGTTGCGATCATCGCAACATTAATTGTAATTTCTATACCTGCAGTAATAGAGATCTATGAAGGATCATTTATCCTAAAGATCAATGCAATTGGAGTATTCGCTTTGGTTGGTATTCCTTTAACAATATTTCTTGGTCTATTTTTCTTAGATGATAAGAGGACTGCTTCAAATTATAATAACCCACTAAAATCCTTTAAGAGATTCTTTAAGAATAAAACTTTAAATAGACTTGTTTTAGCAAGCGTTCTTCTTGCTTTCGCTCAAAGCTTAACTGGCGGTTTATTTGTAATCTTTATGGACTCTATTCTTGAGCTTGGTGATTATGCATCAAGGGCTATATTCGTAAATTTTACATTTGCGGTGATAGGAATATTTTTATGGAGATATATTGGCTTAAAATTTACAAAACATTTTGCTGCATCTTTATGCCTTCTATATGCAGGGATTCTATTTTTACTTCAATTTTTTGTTGTTCTTTATATAAGTGATGCAAGTGAATCAGTAAAAGCAGGAGTACTATTTTTTGTTCTGGCAATGTATGGAATATCCTTTTCAGGCGCTGCACCATTGATTATTTCTATGGTAGCTGACGTCTCGGATGCAGAGCAGGCAGAATCAGATGTTAATAAATCTGGAGCTATGTTTGCATACTACACAACAATTACCAAAGTAGGTTATACCCTTGCGGTAGCCTTTCCTTATATATTTCTTGAGAGTGTAATTGGTTTTGATATTACTTTAGGATCTGATAATTCTCAATTTACCAAGAATACTCTTTTATATATGTATCACTTTATTCCAGTAATCTGTTTTTTTCTTGCTAGCTATCTTTTATCAAAACACAATATTTCACGAGAAGCTCATTCGACTATAAAAGAAAATATTAGTTAAAATATAAATATTAGTTATAATTAATATAGATTTTATGAATAAAACAAATTTAAGCGTTAACTTGAATAAGGTTGCACTTCTCAGAAATGCAAGAGGATCAGATTATCCATCATTAGTGAATTTTGCTAAATCTTGTATGAAGCATGACATTTGTGGCCTTACTCTTCATCCAAGATCAGATGAGAGACATGCTTTGTCATCAGATGTCATAGATTTAGCTACTTTATGTAAAGAAAATAATCTTGAATTTAACATTGAGGGTAACCCATTTAATATTGAAAAAGGTTCATTTAGGGGATACGAAAACTTAGTTAAAGATATAAAACCTTTCCAAGCAACACTCGTTCCGGATGAAGACAATCAAATAACCTCAGATCATGGTTGGATAAGGGGAGATCATGATGAGGAATTAAAATTAATTATAGAAAGACTCCATGAAGATTGTTCACACGTAAGTATGTTTATTGATGCCAATTTCGAATCTGTAGATTATGCTTTGGAAATGGGTGTAAATTCAGTAGAAATTTATACTGGACCATATGCAAAACTTAACAAAGATGATAGAGTTTCATACATTGAAGAAATGCATGAGATTTTCAAGTATATAAAATCAAATAATTTAAAACTCAATGCGGGTCATGACCTCAACTTAGAAAATCTTCCTGACTTAATTGATCTTAATATTATTGATGAAGTTTCAATTGGTCACGCTATAATAACCGAATCACTTATCCATGGATTGGATAATGTTCTTTCACAATATATTAAAATAATTAGATGAGCCTAGAAGAAAAACTTAAACAACAAATCAAAGAAAATCCTGTGCTTATTTATATGAAGGGAACGCCATACGAGCCAAGATGCGGTTTTTCATCAAAGACTGTCCAAGCATTAATAGATTGTGGGGCTCAATTCTCATTTGTTGATATCCTAGAAAATCAAGAAGTAAGAGCAACACTTCCTTCTGTGACTGATTGGCCAACCTTTCCTCAGGTTTTTATTTCCGGTGAGTTAATTGGGGGTTGTGACATTGTTACCCAAATGCATGAATCAGGCGAGCTTCAAAAACTTGTCGATGATGCAGTAGACTAATCTATTTTATTTAAGATTTTACAGAAAACTTTCGCTGTTATTTCTGAATCATATGACGCTGAATGAGCCAATTCATTTTCATAATCAAAGCCTAGCTCTTTAGCAACTCTCGCAAGGACAGTTTGGCCAGTAAAAATTCCACCTATAGATACAGTATCAAAAACTGAGAAGGGATGGAAAGGGGATCTTTTAATATTATTTCTCTTAATAGACTCATTTAAAAAACCCAAATCAAAATGAGCATTATGTCCAACTAAAATAGCTCTACTGCACTCATATTTATTCTTATGTTTATTGATGATACTAAAAAGGTCTTTTAAAGCTTCTTTTTCATCAACTGCATTTCTTAGAGGGTGATTAAGGTCAATGCCAGTAAATTCGAGAGATTCCTTTGATACATTTAAACCTTCAAACGGTATTATGTGATGCCTATGAGTGGATCTAACAAGAAATTCTTTGTCATAATCTATAAGAGTAATGGCAATTTCCAATAGTGCATCGTTAACTGGATCGAAACCACCAGTTTCGATATCTACAACTACTGGAAGGAACTTTCTAAACTTTTCTTTCAATCAATTACGCCAAGTTTTTTTTGAAGTTTTTTATTTGAGGTTGTATATCCAAAGGGAACTCTCTCACCAGGATTTATCCTCTTAAAAGCCTCTTGGACTGCAAGTGTTGTTTCATGGAATCCGCACAAAATGAGATCAAGCTTTCCCTCGTAATGATTGATATCACCTACAGCAAAAATACCTTGTTTAGATGTTTCAAAAGTAGTGGTATTTACAGATATTTTTTTATCCTCTAAATCAATCTCCCAATCAAGTATTGGACCTAGTTTTTTATTTAAACCAAAAAGGAATAGCAGTTCATCGGCTTTATGTTCCGTAATCTCTAAAGTTTCGAAGTTCTTAAGTTTAACTCCGGTTACTTTTTTATCTCCAACTATTTCATTGATTAAGTGAGGTGTAAAAAGACTAACTTTTCCATTTTTAACTAAATCTCTCATTTCTTGTTCAGTTTTATATGCACCTCTAAACTGATCTCTTCTATGAACCAAGCTAACGTGAGAGGCGATTTTACTTAATTCGACTGTCCAATCTAAAGCAGAGTCTCCGCCACCAAAGATGAATACTTCTTTGTCTTTGTATTGCTGCATATTTCTTACGGCATAGGTTACTCCCTTATTGAGAAATAAATCAGGATTTTCAATATTTGCCGGTCTTCTTGGTTCAAAAGATCCAGCACCTGCTGCTATGAATATATTTTTTGTTTTAAATTTATTACCCTCATTAGTTTCTACAATCCAAAAGTCACCATCTTCTGAAATTGTTTGAACTCTTTGGGATAAATTTAAATCATAATCAAAAGGTTCTATTTGCTTTAATAGGGCATCAACATGTTCTTGTGCAGTTTGAAATGGGACTCCTGGGATATCATAGATAGGTTTTTCAGGATAAAGCTCGGCGCATTGCCCACCAGGTTTGTCTAAGTTATCAATTAATGTGCAATTTAATCCTAACAGACCAGCTTCAAAAACTGTAAAAAGTCCTACGGGACCTGCTCCAACTATTAAAATATCTGTTTCTTTCATTATTTAACTAACTGACCTGGCTTTGCACCTTCATCTGATGATATTAAATAAATTGATCCCTCATCATTACTGGACGCTAAGACCATTCCTTCCGACACTCCAAATTTCATTTTCCTTGGCTCAAGATTTGCAACTAATACAACATGTCTTCCATTAAGACTCTCAGCATCATATGCACTTTTTATGCCAGCAAAAACAGTTCTTTCACCAAGATCACCCACATCAAGATGTAATTTAATGAGCTTATCAGCCTCTTCTATACTTTCAGCTTTAACAATTTTAGCTACGCGAAGCTCAACCTTTGCAAAATCTTTGATATTAATTAAATTTGAATTTTCCATTTCAATTTCCTCATTTATTTTAGCTTTTTCTAATCTTTTTAATAAGGGCTTATATGGATTAATTTTTGTATCTACAAGGTAATCCTTAATATTATTAAAATCATTTGTAGAACTATCATTAAATACCTCTAAAGCTTTTGATGTTATTGTTGGTAAAACAGGATTAAGCAATATTGAGATAACTCTAAAACAGTTAATTGCTGTCGATGATACCTCTACAGCCTTTTCTTCACTGGATTTCCAAGGCTCGTTCTCATTAATATATTTATTAACTTCATCTGCCATCTTCATAATAATTTTTATAGATTTAGAAAGATTTAAGTCTTCATAATGCTCAATCACTTCATCGATCATTGATAGATTTTTCTCAATAAAGTCCTCATCTAAGTTTGCAGAGAGATTATTATCATTCTTCTCAATAAATTTTGAAACTCTGCTAGCAATATTTAGATATTTACCGACGATATCTGAATTAATTTTTTGAATAAATTCATCTTCATTAAAATCTAGATCATCAATTGAATTATTAAACTTATCAGCAAAATAATATCTTAATAACTCACCATCATAGTTTTCAGCAAAGTCGTCTGCATTTATAAAGGTTCCATTGGATTTAGACATCTTCTCACCATCAATAGTTAAAAAACCATGAACATTAATTGATTCAGGTAAGCGAATATTTGATGACTTTAAAAGTGCTGGCCAGAATAGGGCATGAAAATAAGCAATATCCTTTCCAATAAAATGATGAATTTCATAATCAGAGCTTTCACCCCATAAATCTTTCATATCCATATCATTGTTTTCTGCCCAATTTTTTGCAGAAGCTAAATATCCAATCGGCGCATCAAGCCAAACATAAAAATATTTATCTTTCTCTCCGGGTATTTCAAATCCAAAGTATGGCTTGTCTCTTGATATATCCCATGGCTTTAACCCATCCTCAATCCATTCATTTAGTTTATTTTTTATTGGATCTTGAAGAGTTAAGTCTTTGAGATAATTCTCAAGAAAATTTTTCATTTGAGGCAAATCAAAAAACACATGTTCAGTTTTTTTCTTGGTAAGCTCAGAATTCGATAATGATGATACGGGATTTAGTAAATCATCAGGTGTATAAGTGGTGCCACAGACAGAACAACCATCACCATATTGATCTTCCGAACCACATTTTGGACATGTACCTTTAATAAATCTATCGGATAAGAATAAACCTTCATCTGAGTCATAAAACTGTTCAATTTCTTTTTTAAAGATTAGATTTCCTTCTTTACATTTTTGATAAATATCTTCAGCATATTTCTTGTTCTCATCAGAATGAGTAGTATAAAAATTATCAAAATTAATATTAAATCTTGAATAACTTTTTATGTGCTCCTCTCTAGTTCTTTTAATAAGCTCTTCAGGATCGATTCCGAGCTCTTTGGCTTTCAGCATGACAGGCGTTCCGTGCGTATCATCTGCACAAAAGTAGAAACATTCATTACCATTAAGATTTTGGTATCTTACCCAAATATCAGTAATTACAGATTCAAGAACATGTCCAATATGTATTGAACCATTAGCATATGGCAATGCACTTGTTACCAGAATCTTGCGTGATTTCATTTTGTGATAATTTTTAATATATTATAAGTTAATTAGATAATGACTATAAAAAAAACTATTGCAATTGCTTCAGCAAAAGGGGGAGTTGGTAAATCAACTGTTTGCTCTTTTTTAGCTACAGCTCTCTCAAAGGACAGCAAAGTTGGTATTTTAGACGCAGATATTTACGGTCCTAATCAAGATATATTATTCGACATTGATGATAAAAATATTGAAGTAGATAAAAAAAATACTGACAGACCTTATATACCAAAAAAAGTTGATAATATTTCAATAAACTCTTTAGGATTCTTGCTCGATAAAAATGCTGCTATCTGGAGAGGGCCCATGTTGAGCTCTGCTATCAACCAGATATATGAAAAAACAAATTGGGACGAACTAGATTTTCTATTAATTGACATGCCTCCAGGAACAGGCGATGCCTATTTAACGGTATGTCAAAAAATTGTTCCTGATTATGTAATTTTAGTATCAACTGTATCAAAACTATCAATTGCAGATTTAAGGAGATCTGAGTATGTTTTTGCAAGCCTAAATACTAAAGTCTTAGGTATTATCCTAAACAATATTCATCAAAGTTGTGATTTCCAGAGTTTTAACTTAGAAACTGAAAATACTATTTTAGATAGAGTTGAGTATGATAAAAAATTCATAGATTCAACATATCCATTTGATGATTTAAGATTAGATTCTTTATTTGTAAATACAATACGAACAATCAAAGAGTATGAATAGATTTTTACTTTTTTTATTATTATCTTTTCCAATCTTTGGTGAAGAAATAAATGATCCATTTGAAGATCTAAATAGGGACATTTTTATCTTTAATGAGAAATTAGATGAAAAACTTTTAAAGCCAGCTGCCTTAACATATAGAAAAGTTACACCTCAATTTGCTAGAACAGGAGTAACAAACTTTTTTAATAATCTTGAAGAAATTGATACCACTATAAATCAAGTACTCCAGGGAGAAATTAAATATGCATTCAATGATGCAGGTAGATTTGTTATCAACTCTACTATTGGATTATTTGGCTTAATTGATGTTGCATCAAAAATAGGTCTTGAAAAACATGAGGAAGATTTTGGACAAACTCTTGGTGTATGGGGCTTTAATTCAGGTCCTTATATTATGATTCCTTTATTAGGTCCAAGTAATCCAAGAGATTTATTGAGCAGGCCAATTTCAAGTTTCCTTTCTGGTACATTCGCTATGGAAGATAATGATGTAAAGCTAACATTGGTTGGTATTGATGCTCTCGAGACTAGAGAGCGCCTTCTAGATGCTGAAACACTTATAATTGGAGATAAGTATATTTTTGTTAAAGATGCTTATCTTCAATCTAGAGAATATGAAATTAATAATGGTTCTACTGAGGATGATGAATTTCTAGATGATATGGAAGATATATTTGGAGATGACTAAACCATTGATAGCAACTCATCTTTGTTTTCAACAAGACTTGATGAGTTCATAATCTCAGCTACTTTTACCCTAAATCTTTTAGCATCTTTTTCACCTTTTTTAAGTCCAAATACATGTTTCAACATAATTTTAGGGTCATAACCTTTTTTAGTCATAACATGTACATAATCTAAATATTCTGTGAGAAGTTCTTTTCTGCTTATCTCTATCTTTGTATTTGCATAAATTTCAGAATCTATATCACAGAGCATAAATGGATCATCGTAAGCTGCTCTCCCCAACATAACACCATCAACAGAATTTAGATGATTTTTTGCTTCACCAATATTCTTGATACCACCGTTAATAATAATTTCTAATTCTGGAAAATCATCCTTGATAGAGTAAACCTTTTGATAATTTAAAGGTGGGATGTTTCTATTTTGTCTCGGGCTTAAACCTTTTAAAAATCCTTTCCTCGCATGGATGATAAAAGTTTTAACTCCAGAATCCTTAACAGTGCCTATAAATGATTTTAAAAAATCATAATCATCATTATCATCAACACCAGTTCTGCATTTAACAGTGACAGGAATATCTACGGATTTCCTCATTTTTCTAGCACATTCTGCAACCAGATCAGGTTCAAGCATTAAACATACTCCAAAATTACCTTTTTGAACTCTTTCAGACGGGCATCCTATATTAAGGTTAATTTCATCGTATCCCTTTTTTTCAGCTTTAATTGAGCATTGAGATAACTCTTGAGGCGAAGAACCACCAAATTGAACAGCTACAGGATGTTCTTCTTTATTAAAATCTAACTGATAATCGCAATTTCCATGTATTAGAGCTCCTGTGGAAATCATTTCTGTATATAGGACTGCTTTTTTAGATATGAGTCTTAAAAAGAATCTTTCATGCATATCTGTGTATCTCATCATAGGAGCTACGCAGAACCTTCGATCTAGTGACATTTAGATGAATAAATAAACTGAAATGAGGGCTACTATCGTGAGAACAATTGTATATGGCAGCGCCATTAAAACCATTCTGAAATAGGATAAGTTAATTAATGGAGCAAGAGAGGAGGTAAGCAAGAAAAGAAATGCTGCCTGACCATTTGGAGTAGCAATACTCGGTATATTTGTTCCTGTATTAATAGCAATTGTGAGATTATTAAAATGCTCTAAAGAAATCTTACCTGCATCAAAAAGAGCCTTAACTTCATTTATATAAATTGTAGCTACAAAAACATTATCACTAATTGCAGATAGAACTCCGTTTGCAATAAAGAAGATACTGGTCTGACTTTCAATACTAAAAGTAAGAACATAATTGATAACAGGAGTAAATAAGTGTTGCTCATGTATAACGCTAACAATAGCAAAGAAAACACATAGCAAAGCAGTAAAAGGTAAAGCCTCTTTAAAAGCATCTCCTAAATAATGCTCATGAGTAATACCTTTAAAGGAAGTTAAAAGAATTATAACTCCAAGACCGATAATTCCAACTTCAGCAATATGGAAAGCAAGAGAAAAGATTAATAAGACTAAAACAAATAACTCAACTGCAAGTTCAGCTTTTTTCTTGTCGTCATTTTTACTAATTTCATCTTCATATGCTGCATATTCAGCAAAAATGGTTCTTATATTTCCTGATAACTCTGATCCAAAACCTGCTAACTTAAATCGCTCTAAGCAGAAACAAACTAATAATCCAGCAACGAATACTGGCATCGTAACTGGTGCCATATATAAGAAAAATTCAATAAAATCCCAGCCAGCAATATTTGCAATTAACAAATTTTGAGGCTCACCAACAATTGTACATACACCTCCAAGAGCAGTACCAACGGCACCATGCATAATTAACTGTCTTAAGAAACCTTTAAAGTCATCTAGTTCCTCAACTTTAAGAGAATCAATAGATATATCACTGTTAATATCATGAGCGGTATCATCAAAATATTTATTCGAAATTATTAAATGATAAATTCTATAGAATCCAACAGTAACTCCGATTAAAACTGCTGTTACTGTAAGAGCATCTAAAAAGGCTGATAAAAAAGCTGCGGTAAAACAGTAGAGTAGAGAAAGCCAAACTTTTGATTTAACGTTTAGAAGAAGTTTGGTGAATATAGTAAGCATTAGATTTTTCATAAAGAAAATTCCAGCCACCATAAAAACAAGTAATAGAATTACCTCTATATTTGCCTCTATCTCATGCATCATTGAATATGGATTTGAAAGATCCATTGCTAAAGCCTCAATTGCAAGAAGACCACCCGGCTGAAGAGGATAACATTTAAGTGCTAGCGCTAAGGTAAAAATGAACTGTAACAGAATTATCCAGCCCATTATGAATCCACCATTTAAACCAAGCGAATTAAGAACAATGAGTAGTATTGGATTGATTATAAGAAAGCTAAGGATTGCTTGTTTATACCATCTAGGTGAATCACCTAAAAACATACTA
>CEOK01199154.1_pt1 | contig 10215 bp, 6 predicted proteins | sample 427001 | NCBI WGS metagenome assembly CEOK01 (sample SAMEA2591108, study PRJEB7988) | marine metagenome | isolation source: saline water (ENVO:00002010), including | reverse complement strand
ATGAACCATTGGTCCATCGCGCGGAAGATCACCGGTGTTTTTGAGCGCCAGCAATGAGGATAGCTGTGTTCGATCTTCTTTTTTGCCAAGAGGGCACCGTTGCCTGCGATAATACGCAGCACACCAAGGTTTGCCGGAGAAGGCTTACCCGAATCATCTTCCAGTACAGAGAGACCCACCAAATCGCTCGGTATTTGACCATCATCAATATAGCAACCCCGGTCATCAATCGGACAATAAACTTCGAGACCGTTGTTGATGCCCGTAATATAGTCATCCAGTCCATGTCCGGGAGCGGTATGGACGCAACCGGTGCCACTCTCTGTGGTGACATACTCGGCCGTGAGGATTGGGGAGGGACGATCAATGAAGGGGTGACGGGCTTCCAAGCCGTTTAGTTCAGTACCGGTGAAGCGTGCAATTTTTTCCGGATTATCGAGTTGGCAGGCTTCGGATACAGACTCCAGCAGATCTTCAGCTATAATCAGTGTGCCTTGATCCGTACGTAGAGCACAGTAGTGTGTATTCGGGTGTACCGCCACTGCGAGATTTGCCGGAAGCGTCCATGGAGTCGTTGTCCAGATGAGAATAGAACAGTCTGCCGCTTCAATGCCGAGCTTATCGCAGGCATTCTCCGAAAGCGGAAGCTTTACATAAATGGAGATACTTTTGTGCGGGCGGTATTCGATCTCAGCTTCAGCTAGTGCGGTGGCACACGGAATCGACCAGTAGACAGGTTTTTTCGACCGGTAAACAAGGCCCTTTTCTACAAACTGTGCAAAGGTTTCCAGTTCCGCGGCTTCGTATGCGGGATGAATCGTCCAGTATTCATTTTCCCAATCGGCGAGCACCCCAAGTCGCTGAAACTGTTTCGTTTGTGATAGTTTATAGTGGTCGGCAAATTCAGCACAGGCTTTGCGAACCTCGAGTGGGGTATAGTCGGTGCGTCCTTCTTCCTGAAGTTTGCGAGATACTTTGTGTTCGATCGGCAGTCCATGGCTGTCCCAACCCGGAATATAGGGCGCATTGTATCCGCACATCCACTTGTAGCGGAGAATATTGTCTTTTAAGGTCTTATTCAGGGCGTGTCCCAAATGGAGGTCGCCGTTAGTAAAAGGTGGGCCATCGTGCAGGGTAAAGGGCTCGCCTACGCTATTCTTTTCCTGAATCTTCTGGTAGAGGTCGACCTTGCTCCAGTGCTCTATGCGGGCCGGTTCTCGTCTAACCAGATCTGCCCGCATCGGAAAAGCGGTTGCCGGAAGATTAAGCGTATTTTTGAGGTCTATGGCCATAGCCGGATGGGCCTGAATATACCGATAATGGTAGGAAAAACGCGGGAGTCTGTTTTTTTAAACGGATCTGTCAAGCTAGCAGGAGGGCTTCCGAGGCACTCTCTATTGTATCCTGCGAATCAGGCTTTATGCGGCTTGGCGAATCTTAAAAAAATCTCGCAGCTGAATCATAAAACCGACTTTCTTTTGCTTTATTCGTTTATGAGTCACGCTCTGATTTCTTTAGCTGTTGCCGATATGGCCGTCTGGTTGCTGGTATTGATCGCCTTCTTCGGGCTGGTTTCTCTCTCTGCGGGCGGTGAGGTGTTGACACGTGGAGCGGTGGCTCTGGCTGTTAACTGCAAGATCGACCCGCTTGTCGTTGGTTTGACGGTAGTTTCTATCGCGACTTCGATGCCGGAATTCAGCGCATCTTTAATGGCTGTCGAGGCGCATCCGGGAATGGCCTTGGGGAATATTCTGGGTAGTAACATTGCCAATACAGGGTTGATTTTGGGTCTGGCCGCATTGTTGTCTCCGCTGCGCATTCAGATGCGACTATTTAAGCAGGAAGTACCGATTCTGCTTTTTGTCACCGTACTCTTTGGGTTGCTCGCTTTGGGTGGTGGATTTAGCCGGCTGGAGGGCGGGGTTTTACTCTTTTTGGTCTTTTTATACTTTGCCTACATTGTCCGCCGCATACGCATGGACGACAGCGCAGTGAAGCAAACGCTAACTGAGGGAACCGTTTCGATGGGGAGTCTTTCGACTCAGGTATCACTTATAGCGGTTTTAGTCGGGGCGGTTTTATTGGCCTTAGGGGCGGATGTGTTGGTCCAGTCCTGCGCCGAACTAGCACTCCGCATGGGTGTGCGTGATGACTTTATCGGGTTCACGGTTCTCGCTGTGGGTACGAGCTTGCCGGAGCTGGCAGCTGCCGTCGCTGCCGTGCGCGCCGGACAGGGTGATCTCTGTGCGGGTAATATAGTTGGATCGAACCTATTCAATTTACTCCTGATCGGTGGGGGAGTTGCCACCTTGACCGGAATCCCGGTGGAACCCGGACTGCTGCATTTTGAGTATTTTGCTCTGCTTTTTTTATCACTTTTGTTGCTCTGGTTTTTTAAGTCCGGACGCACGGTGACACGGCGCGAGGGTGTGTGCTTGCTTTTCCTCTACTTCGCGGTTGTTTCGCTCTCAGCTTTTGGCCAATTCGATTTTTTACCGTAGCCGAATCAAATTATACCTATGACCGATCAACAGAAACCAGTCGTTTTAATTATTCGTGATGGATGGGGTGAAAACCATGACGCGACGCAAGACCCATACAATGCAGTCAAGCAGGCAAATACACCGGTGGCGGAACGTCTCACCGCTGAGTGGCCACGAGCCGAGATCGAGGCTTGCGGATTAGCCGTCGGCTTGCCTGAAGGTATCATGGGCAATTCCGAGGTGGGGCATCAGAATATCGGTGCTGGCCGTGTCGTGGATCAGGAAATCGTACGGATTAATAAAGGAATTGCGACTGGTTCAGTAAAGGAATCAACCGCACTGCAAGATGCCTTCTCGAATGTGCAGAAAAAGGATTCTGCGCTTCATTTCATGGGTCTCGTTTCCGATGCGGGAGTCCACGCAATGCTGGATCATTTATACGGATTGCTGGCGATCGCTAAGGAGGCGGGTTTGCAAAAGGTCTATCTGCATGCTTTTACCGATGGGCGCGACACCGGTCCTTTCACGGGGAAGCAATTCCTCGCGCAGGCTGAGGCCAAAATGGCAGAAATTGGAGTGGGTCAGATTGCTTCGGTCAGTGGTCGTTATTGGGCAATGGACCGGGATAACCGCTGGGATCGCGTACAGCGTGCCTACGATTGCTTAACCGGGCGCGGTCAGGAAAAATCTTTTCAATCTGCTCTCGAGGCAATCGAGTCGCATTATGCAACGCCTGAATCCGAGAGTATGAAAGGGGATGAGTTTTGCCCACCATCGGCCCTCCTTGATGAAACGGGCAAAGCAATAGCGAATATTGAGAACGGTGATTCGGTCATCTTCTTTAACTTCCGGGGCGACCGGCCGCGTGAATTGACCCGGGCATTTATTCAGAATGATTTCGATGCTTTTGATCGGGGCGATAAGCTCGATGTGCACTTCGCTACGCTGAGCGAATACCAGAAGGGCCTTTGTCCGAATATCGTCTTTAAAAAGCCGGCTAAAATGGATGACATTATCGGCGGTTATTTGGCCGAAAAGGGGATCGCTCAGTTCCGTTGTGCAGAGACGGAAAAATTCCCGCATGTTACTTTTTTCTTTAATGATTATCGTGAAGAGCCGTTCCCCGGTGAAGATCGTGAGCTTGTGCCGAGTCGAAAGGATTGCGCTACCTACGACGAGAAGCCAGAAATGTCGGCATATGGAATCCGCGATGCGGCAGTTTCGGCCATTCAATCAGGAAAATATGGCTTCCTTGTAGTCAACTTTGCCAACCCGGACATGGTTGGTCATACGGGTGTTTTGGAGGCCTGTATCGAAGCCTGTGAGGTAGTTGACGGCTGTGTGGGTGATTTACTAGGAGCGATTGATGCAGTCGGCGGTTCCGCTGTGATTACTGCGGACCATGGTAATTCGGATCAACTCTGGAGTGAGGTCACCGACGGACCGCACACAGCCCATACCTTGAATCCTGTAGAGGTGGTTATCTACGGGGAAGGTTACAAGGATAAGGTACTGACTGGCGGCGGTGCTCTGGGTGATATAGCGCCAACCATCTTAGAGATCATGGGCTTGGAAATACCGGCAGCCATGACGGGCAAAAGCTTACTTGTTTAATCTTCTGTTACGGCTGCGAAGAACGATTGCTTCAAAACTCGTGATACTCTAATTTCTGAATGTTGTTTTATGCAGCGTTTTCTTTTTTTCTTTTTTGTGATCACCAGCTGCTTGCGCGGGCAAGTTGCTGATCGACCAAACATTATTTGGATCTATGCGGAGGACACTTCTCCGTGGATGGGGTGTTATGGGGATGCGATTAATGCTAGGGCGACACCGCATATCGATTCGATTGCTGCTGAGGGAATCCTTTTTAGTCGGGCATTTGTTCCTGCGCCTGTTTGTTCGGCGACTCGTTCTGCCATGATGATAGGGCAGAATTGCATTCGTTTTGGTGCACACCAACATCGCTCTTCCCGGGGAGGCCCTAAAATTTATTTGCCGGAAGGTTATGAGCTATTACCGCAGATTATGCAGAGGCATGGTTATACCACCTTTAATCATGGGAAGACGGACTATAACTTTGTTTGGGATGCGAAGGTCTATAACTACGAGATGCCGAGCAAAACAGATTTTGCTGGGCTGATCGAACGGCAACCTTTTTTCGGGCAGATACAAACCAAGGGGGGGAAGAATAATACGTGGGATTTTCCTGCGGAGCGCAAAGTCGATCCCGCCAGTGTCGATGTCCCTGCGGATTACCCAAACAATTCAATATTCCGACAGGTAGTGGCTCAGCATTACGATGCGATTCGCAAGGATGACGACTTGATTGGAGAAATCCTCGCTGGTCTCGGTGATGCCGGTCTGGAGGAGAATACGATAATCGTTTATTTTTCGGATCATGGAGCCAACAACCTTTTGCGTCACAAGCAAATGACCACGGAGGGTGGGTTACAGGTGCCTTTCGTCTTGATGGGGCCACAACGTTACGTACCGGAAAATGGGGTGCGCCATGATTTGGTGGATCTTCTTGATTTATCAGCGACTACTCTAGCATGGGCCGGCATTGATAAGCCAGATTGGTATGAAGGCCGGGATTTATTTGAGCAGCCGTTTGTAGCGCGTCGTTTTGTCGGCGCGCAGAAAGATCGTCTGGATCATACGATTGATCGTGTGCGTACGATCCGCACAGATCGATTTCGTTACGTGCGCAATTACCGGCTAGATCGCATTTTTCTGCAGCCGCAATATCGGGACCGCAAAGATTTCACGCAAAACTTGCACGCGCTCTACCGGGACGGGCAACTTTCGGATAGGCATCGTGAGATCTACTTTGGTGAACGCCCTGCTGAAGAACTCTATGAGGTGTCTACAGATCCGCACATGATGCGGGATCTGGCATCTGACCCGAACTATGCCGAAGTATTGGATGAACATCGTATAATTATGAATGAATGGTTGTCGGTCGGCGACCTTGGGGTGGAGAAAGAATCAATTGAAGCACTGCAGGCGAACGGCGAAGGGAAAGACTGGGGGAATGGGGTCAATGTTGAATATGAGGCTTATCGTGTAGACAGTGATGGGGATGGCTTATCGGACACATGGGAAAGAATGAATGAGCGTGATCCGGAGGATGGCCGCCTTTATTTTGGATTCGATTGTGGAGGATGGCAGACCGAAGGCTGGTTTTCGGAGGATATTAGCTCCAATCTGTCCGGTTTTCTTGGCTTTCTGGATTTCGAATTGAATGCGCCGGTTGGTTCGATTCAAAGGAAGGATCTACAAATCCAAAGTAGGGAGAATGATCAAAGCTTATCTCTGGTTTTGCGTGCAGACAGAGAGGCCGAACTGAGTGTTTTTGCCAATCATCGACTTATCGGGACTGCATCGATTGATCCGCTGGAAGCATGTAAACAAATTCGCCTGCCTCTGGATTCTTCTGTTTGGAAGGGTGTGATTGATCGCCTGACGATACAATTTGAGGCGGCTCCATCGACTGAGTTTGTAATCGATTCAATCGAGGTAGTACGTGTCGAAGAGAGCGAGTAATCCGGTTTCAAATGATTCTTGAAGGCTCGAATCCTTAATTTTTAGGAATTTCGCTGCCATTGTTTTGGTAACAATGTCATGACTTCGGCCGGTGCTCTTTGGGCGCGGTATAGATCAGCCATAATCTTCATCGGTTTATCAATGTGCTTGAAGAATTTCTTATAGGATGGGCAGAGGTAGTTGAGCCCCCATTCACCATCCGGGGTCCAAGTAAAACGGTGTTTTGGACATTCACCATTGCAGGCGAAGCGAACACTGCAGTCGCGGCAGTATTTGGGTAGTTTGTCGCTTTTGTCTCTTCCAAACTGCAGTGCCTGCTCGCTGTCTGCAAGTTTACCGAGTGAGGTATTCATTAGATTGCCGAGTTTGTATTTCGGGTAGACGTAGTGGTCGCAGGTGTAGACAGCGCCATCATGCTCCATCGCGAGCGCGCGTCCACAAGTCTCCGCAAAGTAACAAAGACCGCCTGGAATGTGGAGCCATTTAGACAGAGCCACATCAAATAGTTGTACGTAAACTTTTCCTACATCTCGTTTGACCCACTCGTTGAAGATTTTGATAAGGAATTCGCCGTAGGCTTCTGCAGGTACGGCCAATGGAGACATTTTTGGATTTTCGTTATTTTCCGGAGCTTTTTCCAAGTCGGGGGGTGCAGCAAAATCGAGCCCCAGTTTGGCAGCCGCTGTATCGACCTCACGTTCAACGATAGGTATAAATTGTAGGTACTTTGAACCGATACTCTTGAGGAACTTGTAAATCTTGACCGGATGCTGGACTGTATCTGCATTTACGCAGGTGAGGGTATTGAATTCGACCTTGTATTTGCGTAGTATATGCAAGCCCCGCATGACTTCTTTATAAGTGTCGCGCCCCTTTTTATCGACTCGATTGGCGTTGTGTACGTCTTCCGGTCCGTCAATGGAGAGACCGACAAGGAAGTTGTTCTCAGCGAGAAATGCGCCCCATTGATCATCGAGGAGTGTGCCGTTTGTTTGGAAGGCATTTTGGATTTGTTTTCCGTTGGCGTGCTTTTTTTGGAATTCAACGACTTTACGGAAATAATTGACACCCAGCAATGTCGGTTCGCCTCCCTGAAAGGCAAAGCTGACTTCTTTACTCGGTTGGGCGGCAATGTAGTCACGAATAAACACCTCCAGCTTTTCTTCGGACATTTTCCATTTTTCGTTTTCAGGAAAGAGCTGTTCTTTTTCCAAGTAGAAGCAGTATTTGCAGTCCAAGTTGCAAATCGGGCCAATCGCTTTGGCCATAACATGAAAAGGTGCATTCGCCGGTTCTGAAATCGCCGGCTGGAATAGGGCTTCTTCTGGCTCCTCTGGAATCTGCTTATTTACGGAGCTGTCACTCATGTTCGCTACTTATCCAAACAATTTTACACTTGGGAAGTCTTAAATCTGTAATCTTTGCCGGGGCCATGACTGGCTGGATTAAATTGGTTTCAGGGTCTGCCAAGCGCAGAACCGTCCGGATGATTTAATCTAATGTGAGATTAAACCAGAGAAATAGTTGCTCTACAGAAGCGGCTACTGTGGAATTGTAAAGCCATCTGCATCCGGCCCATTCAGCCAGTTTTTATTGGCGCTGTTCTACTCCAGAAGATCGGAGGACCGAAATAATTCATAATTTACTCTTGGTGCACTGCCGAAGTAGCGAAGTAAACGATTCGCGTGTAAATTATAGCCGAAGGCTATAATCAGGGGTAGTATTCGAATGTATAAGGCAGACTTTAAGATAGCATGGTAGACTTTCTTTTTTATCCGGCTTCACTTTTTTTAAACGCTAAAAACCTGATTGAGATGACACATCTTGTTTGTCGGTAGATTGAGTGTGGCATGCTCTACGTGAAGAATTTTTCAATGCGACACCATCATTTCAGCAGGCAGTTACAGGATTGTCGTCAACAAGAGACGACAGGAGATTTTAGAAAGTCGATTTGTAAGATTATCAAATTTTCATTTCTATGGAGTGGAGTTGACCGATAACCGTATTTCTATCATTGATTTATTTATGAAGCTATCTCGACGTAATTTCCTCAAGTTCTCAATTGGTACAGGTGCCTTAGCCGGTTCGACTTCCGCTCTGGCAAAAGCGGCAGAGGAGACGAAAATACCGAAGCGTAAATTCGGTCGGCATGATGACGAGTTAACCGTGGTTGGGTTCGGTGGTCACACCTTGTACTATGCCGGTTCCCAGAAGGAAGCGAATGCAATCGTTGATCGTGCAGTTGATCTGGGAGTTAATTTCTTTGAGAATGCATGGGATTACCACGGCGGAACTGCAGAGACTTACATGGGCAATGCCTTGGAAGGAAAACGCGACAAGGTATTCCTGATGACAAAGTTTTGTAATTATCATCAGTCGAAGGAAAAAGCGACGGTGGCCCTCGCGATGAAAAATCTGGAAGACTCTTTGCGCCGTCTGAAAACGGATCATCTGGATCTTTGGATGATGCATAATGTATCGGGAGATGACGCTGAGGATGCATACAAGACCGACGGCGCGATTGAAGCGATGGAACTGGCCCGCAAGCAGGGCAAGATCCGCTATACTGGATTTACCGGTCATACGGATGCCAAGGTGCACCGCGCCTTAATTGAAGGTGGTTACGAGTGGGATGCTACACTCATGCCGGTATCCATATTGGGGGCACTAAGATCCCGCGAATTTGAAACGGACACGATGCCACTTTGCGAAGAGAAAAATATAGCGGTGCTCGGAATGAAAGGGTTTGGTGGAAGCCGACGGACTCACTTGCACAGCCAGACCAATCCTGAGCAAGTGCTGAGTTACGCGCTAAGCTATCCGCAAGTCTGTTGTCATGTGATCGGGGTCGACAAAGTGGAATATGTTGATCAGGCGGTTGCCGCTTCTACGGTGATCCCGATGAAAGCTATGGACCGTGCACAATATGTGGTCGACGAAGTGGGAGATGCGGATGCATTGGCCCATGGCGGCAAGCTCTATGAGCGGGATGCCTGCTGCGGTCGGGATGATCGCAGCCATGCGTGAAAAAAGCTACAACAAGGAAGTCTAGAGCTGGTTGATCTGGCTAGCCAAAAAGCCAGCCCCGAATCCATTGTCTATATTGACCACACTGACGCCGCTTGCGCAGCTGTTTAGCATAGTTAAAAGGGCAGATACGCCCTCCATACTGGCACCGTATCCCACACTGGTCGGCACCGCGATGACCGGAGCCTTAACCAGGCCGCCTACCACGCTTGGCAGGGCGCCCTCCATGCCCGCAACCACGATGACTACCCGACAGCTGCGAATGGTATCCAGATTGGCTAATAGGCGATGCAGGCCAGCGACACCACAGTCGTAAACCGTTTCCACTCGATTTCCATAAAACGCAGCAGTGATGCGGGCTTCTTCAGCTACCGGCATATCGGAGGTGCCTGCACAGACGATCGCAATACTGGTATCCGTTAACTTAGAATCATGGCTCCTAAGTTCGATTAGTCGACTAAGCGCATGGTAGGTTGTCTCTGGGAATGCTTTCTGTAGCTCTGCCGCAACTTCGCTAGAGATGCGTGTCGCCAAGATGTTTTGCCCACGTTCTCGCATCACGGTCATGATCTCGATGATCTGTTCAGGAGTTTTGCTCTGACCATAGATGACCTCTGGCGAGCCGTTGCGATCTTCCCGCTGAAGATCCACCAAGCTATGCCCCAAGTCTTGAAATCCTTTTAGTTGCGTCTCTGCTGATTCCAAGTCGAGTTCTCCTTTCCGGAGGGCTTCCAGTATTTCCCGGACATCCATATTATTTCAATAATTGATCTAGAATCGACCTGACTTCACGTATGGTTTTGCCCGTTTCGCGGGCAATCCGCGCACAATCTTCGTATTCAAATTTCCTGTAGCCGGTACCGTCCGGCTTTTGGGATGTCTTTGCCCGTACGGGCCCGAATTCAGTTTCTATAACCGTCTCCTTTCGTATCCGTTTCGAGCGTTCCCAGCGTTGTCGACGGATGCCTAGACTGTGACTGTGTTGGAATAAAGTCTCTTCAACCTGCTCACGTTCGCTCTGGTTGACGAGGCAATGCAGAATAATACCCGGACGTCCCTTCTTGAAGTAAGCGGGAACTTGCCAACAGTCGAGTACGCCATGCTCCCGTATGCGCTGACAGAGAAAGCCGATTTCCTCTCCTGACATATCATCGAGATT
>CEOK01198914.1_pt1 | contig 10218 bp, 8 predicted proteins | sample 427001 | NCBI WGS metagenome assembly CEOK01 (sample SAMEA2591108, study PRJEB7988) | marine metagenome | isolation source: saline water (ENVO:00002010), including | reverse complement strand
CGTTTTAATTCAATTGATCTCTGGCACGGAGGAAGCTGAAATCATTTCTTCTACAAATATTCCGAGAGAGCTTAGCACAGAGAACGAATTATTGTACATGGATGTTGGGGGAGGGAGTACTGAATTAACCTACAAAAGGGAGGATTTTACTTCCAATAGATCTTTTCCAATAGGAACACTAAGAATCTTGTACAACAAGCCTATTCAGTCGCAATGGGAGGAAATTTCAAGATGGCTAAAAATGAACAGATTGATAGACTCTAAAATCAAAATGATTGGATCTGGCGGTAACATCAATAAAATTTACAAAATTCATAGAAAAAAGAACAGTGATCGCTTTTTCTCTTCTGAAGAAATACCGGAGTTTATTGAAAAGGTTAAAAAAATGAGTTTTGAAGAGCGAATGGTAAAATTAAATTTAAACACAGACAGAGCCGACGTGATACTGCCGGCAAGTCAGATTTTTGATTTTGTTTTACAGAAAACTAAAACTGAAATAATCTTTGTTCCAAAATCAGGCCTAAGTGATGGGATTGTCAGACAATTGTACTATGCTTATAAAAATGAAAAATTCAGTAAAGACTCACTTTAACTTAGGAATTCCATTGTGTTGAATATTATTTAAAATTATTTTTTGAGGGGAAACACGGTAACTATTTAATACTACATCAGACATTTCACCAAGTATCATTTTAACCAACCCAGGTGGAATAGGAATCGCCATTTTAGGGGATTTAATTGCTTTATCAAAGTATTGGTTAAGTCTTACAGGGGTCTTTGAAACCGCATTATAAATACCAGAAGGTAAGTCGTTTATTGCTAAATACATAAGCTTGACCAAATCATCTATATGAATCCAACTAATGTATTGTTGTCCTCCACCAAAAAGGGGTACAATCCTAAACCATTTAGACGGTCTAAGTTTTTTCTCAAAGCTACTATTTGTGCCCAAAACCAAACCAATTCTGAATACGGTACACTTCTCCACTCCGATAGACAAGGAGGCATTCTCCCAGTCTCTGCATAGTTCAGACATAAAATCACTTCCATTTTTTGAAGTCTCTGAGACAAAAGTTTCCCCAGTATCACCGTAATAGCCTATCGCCGAACATGAAATCAACTTGTTTACCGATGGTTTGTATTTTTTTATTTTATCAATCAAAAATTCTGTATGTGCTATCCGACTATCTCTAAGTGTTTGCTTTCTTGATGCGCTCCATCTCTTTTCGCCTATATTGGCTCCATTGAGGTTGATAACAGTGTGTACATCCTCAAGCGCCGATTCATCAAATGAATTTTTTGAAAAATCAGCATGATAAATACCTTTTTGATAATTTGAACTAGACCGGCTTAAAATTTTATATCGAATTTTTTTTTCTGTAAAACGCTGAATCAAAGCCTGTCCAACATATCCAGTTCCACCAGAAACTAATATTGTCACATTCAATAAACAAAAAACAAACCGAAGTGTTACAAGATAAGTTCAAGTGGCACGCTATTTTATAAAAGACATAGAAAACATTTCTGGTATAAAAGCCCACACCATTCGTATATGGGAACAGCGGTACAATTTAATCAGCCCAAAAAGAACACAAACCAATCTGCGTTTTTATAATGATGAAGACGTAAAACTCATCCTGAATGTTTCCATCTTGAAGGATGCTGGCTACAGAATTTCAGACATAGCTGCACTTAATCAGAGAGATCTAATGGAAAAAGTCAATTCAGTTATTGACGAAGTTGAAGGAAAAGATTCTATAATCAAGTCATTGGTTGCTTCTACATATGATTTAAACGAGGGGGAAATAAACAAAACACTTTCATCGCACATTATTAAAAATGGTTTTGAGGCAACTGTATTGGATCTTATTTTTCCTTTTCTGAAAAAAATCGGTCAGTTGTGGATGAGCAATTCTCTCCATCCTGGTCTTGAGCATTTTGCTACCAACATCATCAAAAATAAATTACAAATTGCTGCAGAAGGCAAGCAAATAAAAAACTATAATGCCAAAAAGTTTCTACTTTTCCTTCCAGAGGGTGAGCACCATGAAATTAGTCTATTATTTGCTTCTTATTTGTTGAAAGCCAGCGGACATGAGGTTGTATACATGGGAAGCAATACCCCAATGGCTAATTTACCTAATGTCTTTAAAGATTGGCTTCCTGACTATATTTTTACCTCTATCACAACTGGATTCACTCAATTGCCATTGGAAAAAATGCTAAGTATGTTCGAGGAAAATTGGTCGAGCATTAAGGTCTTCATGACGGGAAGTAGGGCACTTGAATTTAAAGGAAAAATACCTGAAAATGTTCAGATACTGAAAGACGTATCTGCATTCAAAAGTATTCTTGAAAAACTCTAATTATTAAGAGAACATTTTATTAATCTTTTCTACAACCTCTGCAACCTCAATCTTCGTCATACTTTTCAGTTTTTCCTCATCTGTATCTCCAAAATAATGGATTACATAACTGTGTACTCCCAAGGGATAAAAAACATCTTTTACCCCAGGTCCAAAAAGCCCTATATTCCGAACACCCATTGTTGAAGCTATATGTAAAGGGCCACTTTCATTACCAATAAATAATTTTGCCAAAGAAGACAAATGTGCAAAATCCAGCAGACTATGATTAGCTGAAACAAAAGAAAAACACGGCACTTTTGATAATTGTATAATCGAATCAACCAAGGACTTTTCACTAGTAGATCCTACAAAAATTACAGAAAGTTTGAATGTTTCAAAAAGTCGCTCAGTGAGTTCTGCATACCTTTCTTTAGCCCATCTTCTTGACTCATCTCGAGCACCAGGATGAATTACAACAAATTCATTTTCAACAACTTGTATATTTTTCAAAAACGAATTCACCATATTTCTGTTATTGGAATCAGTAATAATTCTTGGGTGTGGCATTTCTACATTTGAAAATAGTTTTTTAACAATAAGCCAGTTTGTTAATACTTCATGCTCTTGACCGCCTAAAAATTTATTTTTTATCCGAACAATTCCTCTTCCGTAATAGCGTTTCGGATTGGTTTTAATTGCAAACAAAAGGGAATCTAAATTTCCCCTTAAGTCAATGATTAGATCAACAGGTTTTTTTAAGTCTGATACTTGATGAACCACATCTACCTCACTATTTTCAACAAAAATTTTATTAAACGATTTTATTACAAGGGTAATTTTTGCTTTTGGAAATCTTATACGGAACGAATCGAAAATATGAAGCGCATAGACAAAATCACCAATTTCATCTAATTTAATTATTGCAATTGATTGTACTTTATCTATTGCTTTTTGTTTACCAAAATTTTGAATAATTTGAAAAAGTGCACTTAAAGCATATAAAATTTTCTCTGACATCAATTATTTAGTAACTGGATAAACAATTAATCGGGCAGGGCTGGCATCACTCTGGATATTTAAGCATTGAACTTCTAAAAGGTACAAACCTTCATTCAAATTACTAGGAATTTTTGCAAGTTCTACAATATACTGTTTTTCTCTCTGTGACTCATTCCACCAAAATGCTTTGTGAGCAAGCAACTTTCCATCATCATTTTCGGGATCAATTGAAGGCATATCCGTTACAAATATTTCCCAATTGTGCTTTTCAAAAATCGCAGGAGAAAAAGAAGGTATATCCGCACCACTAAATAAATTGAGAGGAGCTTCATCTTTATAATATCTGCATATTAAACCATCAATATTGGTCTCTACTTCTTGCAAGATGAGTTTGTTTTTTGAATTACATACAACATCAACCAATTGTACCAAATAAAAACTCTTTGGCATAGACATATGAAGGTGAAAAGCACTCTTACTTATATGTCCAAAACACTCAATATGAGTACTTTGTCCATGAGGATTTAAAGTAAAATATTCGCAATTGACTGATGCGCCTAAAGCGGTACTAGCTAAGAAATTATTCTTTGTATATGTTCTAAACTGAACAGGATCAACAAAATAGGCATTTACATTACCCGCCCTATAAATTGGCCGACTTATTTCAATTCCATCAGCCAAAGGAACCGAAAAAGTCTTATTGTCAATTTCTATTTTTAGCACCAAAACCATACAAAAGTAGCGCAAACATCGTTTAATTTGGAGTAGATGACTTTGGGAACCTATCAGATTAAGCGGTATGTCAAAATTCTACTTCTGTTGAATGCATTGCTTATTGGCCTTACAACTTTGTGGTATACCAATAAATTGGTAGAAAAATTGGCGGAAGAGGAACGCAAAAAAGTAGAAGTTTGGGCAAATGCAACAAAGCAAATATTATTTGGAATAAACGACGATCTCAATTCTGATTTCACTCTTCCATTAAGTATTATTCAATCAAACAATACAATTCCAGTCATCATATTAAACCAAAATCAAACGGTGTCTGCCTTTAGAAATATAGATTCCTCAATTATTAAAGATTCCGCTCTATTAAGTCATGAAATACGAGAAATGAAATCCAAAAATGAACCAATCACATTAGAACTTAGTGATCAAGAAAAAATTATAATCGTATATAGGAATAGTTTGATTTTGAGAAAGTTAAAGTCATATCCTATTGTACAATTATTTGTCATTTCGATATTTATGCTTATCAGTTACTTGGCTTTTTCATATTCAAGAAGATCTGAGCAAAATCAGGTATGGGTGGGCATGAGTAAAGAGACAGCACATCAGTTGGGAACACCTATTTCAAGCCTAATGGCATGGACAGATATGCTCGAGAATAAGCGTTTTGATGAAGAAATAGTTACTGAAATGAAAAGTGACTTACAACGACTAAATACAGTTGTCAACAGATTTAGTAAAATTGGATCTAAACCAAAATTAGAAGATGAAGATTTGATTGAAATTGTTGAAAACGCTATTTTTTATCTTTCCAAAAGAGTTTCAAATAAAATAAAATTCAATTTGGAAAAATATTCTGAGCCTCTAAATGTTAAAGTCAATAAATCTTTGATCGAATGGGTCATAGAAAATTTAACAAAAAATGCTGTGGATGCTATGCAGGGTGAAGGTATGATAAATATCTCTTTTGGCACTTCAAAAAAAGCATTTTGGATAGATTTTTGTGATACAGGAATAGGTATTCCAACGTCCAAACACAAAACCATATTCAAACCAGGATATACCAATAAAGAAAGAGGCTGGGGGTTAGGTTTATCTTTGAGTAAGCGAATAATGAATACCTATCATAATGGAGATATTTTTGTATTAAAATCCCAACTGGGCAAAGGTGCTTGTTTTAGAATTTTGTTAAAAAATTAAGAAAACGTTGTTAATTTGAAACAATTGGAAATTAAAAAAACACTCTTACTCTCTATTTTACTTTTATTCTCATTTAGTTCGTATAGTCAATATAGTAGAAATCTAAGTGGTTACGTAAGCGATTATAGAACAGGAGAAGCATTAATAGGAGTAAAAATATCCTTATTACGTTGGGGATCGGTTACCTATACCAATCAATTTGGTTATTTCAACCTTTCTGTGCCAGTCGGTGACATCCAATTAGAATTTGACTACAGCAACTATAAACAAGTTGTATATGACCTTAATCTCAAAAAAGATTCCAATGTTTTGGTTGCCCTCAAAGAACATGTAGGCGGTTTTGGAACGAACAACTTTAGAAGAAAATCGCTCAACGATATTGAAAGTCCAATTGTCGGAAAAACTGATCTTCCTATTGAACTTATTGAGTCTTTCCCGTACTTTCTAGCAGAAAGTGACCTAATAAAGGGTTTGCAAATGATTCCCGGTGTGAATGCAGGCAATGAAGGGTTTTCGAACCTTTATGTAAGAGGTGGTTCTGCTGACCAGAATTTGTTATTACTTGATGGCGTGCCGGTTTACAACAACAATCATTTCTTTGGTTTATTCTCTGTCTACAATTCAGAAGCAGTCAATGACGCGCAAATCTATAAAGGAGGAATGCCTTCTAAATTTGGCGGTAGATTGAGCTCGGTAATTGATATCACTATGGACGAAGGAAATACAAACGAAATGTCTGGTAATTTGACCACGGGCTTGATGTCTGCAAGATTATTACTGAGTGGTCCCATAGGCAGTCAAGATAAAACTACGTACAATTTTTCTTTACGAAGAACTATTTTGGATAGGTTATTCGATCCAAATCGTGATGACAATTCTGAAACTATCACAAATTTTTATGACCTCAATGGTAAGTTAAAGCATAGGATAGATAAAAAAAACCAATTATTTGCTAGTATATATACTGGAAGAGACAAATATGAACTTTCGGATATTTCAACAGATTCTGCAACCAATCAAAATTTTAGAACAGGCTTTCTGCTTAAATGGGGTAACCTCACTGGAAACCTCCGTTGGAATCATATCTTTAATAGTAAAATATTTTTAAACCTCTCGGTTGCTTATACCCAATACCAAAGTAATTTAACTTATACCAATGAACAGGTTGGAACATCACGAAATCCACAATTTACCAGCAGAGAGAGAACCAATGGAATTCGCGATTTCATAATTAACTCTGATTGGGAATATAATTTAACCAACAGACATAAAGTCAATTTTGGAAGTAGTTTTATCCGTCACAATTTTAATACTGGCAAAGAAAAGTCAGAAAATAAAAACATCAATAATACTTCAAATGGCATAGCTGAAATTGGAAATATCAATGGAACGAAGACTTACGAGTTGGCTTTATTTGCAGAAGACAATTTTAGAATAAATAAATACCATTTTTTACAATGGGGCTTACGATTGAACAATTACATTACCAAGGGAAATTATGTTCCGCTGGTATCCCCGAGGATAAACTATCGTTTAATTTTAAACAAAAAACTTGCCTTCAAGAGTGCGTACAATAGAACATACCAAGTCACCAATCTAATGACAAATCGTGGAACTGGGGGTCTTGCTACCAATTTTTGGTCCCCATCAATAGATGAAATAAAACCCCAATCTGCACATCAATTTTCCCTTGGATTTGCGAATAAAATCAATGAGAATCTTCAACTTAACATAGATGGTTATTATAAAATTATGCAAAATGTAATTGAAGTCACCAATCCAAATTTCTTTGATGTCAGCGAGGATTGGAAAAATTTTGTAAAACAAGGTAGTGGAAACGCCTATGGCATGGAAATGATGATACAAAAAAATCAAGGTTGGGTTACTGGTTGGTTTGGCTATACACTTAGTTATACCAATCGAGAATATGAAACACTAAATAGCGGCAATTCTTTCCCATTTAGTTTTGATCAAAGGCATATGTTTAAAGTTTACACCAATTGGAAATTAGACGATTATTTGACCTTATTGGGTGCACTTACGGCTGGAAGTAGCCCAAGATTCACGATGCCTACGAATAAATATTATGATCTAAATGGAAATTTAGTTCTTGATTATGGCGAGGTCAACAATTTTCAACCAAATCCTTACATTCGATTTGATGTAGGCTGGATTAGAACCACATATGGTGTAGGAGTCAGTCAAGAAATGAAAATCACCTTTTACAATGTACTAGCAACAAAAAATCCTATGTCCGTATTTGCTGAGCAAGATGATGTGCAACAGCAAGCATTTAAAGCCATGAAATACAACAACCCAAGATTTGTTCCAGGGATAACTTACAAAATGATTTTTTAAAATGGGAAATATCGTATTGCGTTTATTTGGTCCGTTAATTGTTATAATTCTAATATCATGTAATGCCGAAGAAGTAGACCCAGCAAGTATAGGTGTTGTGCAGGAAAAATTGGTAGTTAATGGCATCATAGAGAACCTATCTGATACTTTATATTTCCAACTAAGCAGCTCTGAATATGCATACAACGCAGAATTTCCAGAAAAGCTTGATACCGCTGATATGGAGGTTAAAATAAATGGAAATTTACAACCAGTGAATTTTGACCCTTTTAAAGAAAAATTTTTTGCAACCACGCAAACAAAAGAGAACGATGTAGTAGAAATTACTGTAAAAAAGGAACGTTTTCAAACAATTTTTGCCAAAACAATTATCCCATCATCTCCCAAAAATTACGAAGTTAAGATCTTGGAAGGGCAAGGGTTAGACAGCAGAAATGAACAAAGTGATATTGTCCAAATATCTTTTATCGACCCGCCAGAGCAGAAAAACTATTATGGGTTTAAACTGCTATATCTAGAACAAGGAACCAATGTTTTTAGGGATGTGATTTTCGAAAAAAATGATATGGTACTCCTCGGTAGTGACCTGATTGAACAAAATGATAAGACTTTTATTTTCTCAGATATTGGTTTTAATGGAGAAAATAAAGTGTTGCAAATCGTCCCAGAATCAGGGCAAGGAAACTTCAATCTAGATGTCAAATATCTCTTATTTTTTTACCATTTGCATCCTGACTATTATCGTTACCTAGCTAGTTTAAAAAGCTATAATGAAGATTTTGGAAATAATGACTTTTCGCCATTCAGACTTTCCTCAGGAGTTTTTACAAACGTCAGCAATGGATTGGGTATTTGGTCATCTCAATACCAAAGCATTGACACACTTAGGTAGAATGAATGACAACATAGGACTAAATCTATTGCCTTTTGATGGTGGAGCTTATTATTTTAAAAACGTCCTTGAAAAAGACCCATTTACCAAGTTAGAAAGAGAAATCTCGTGGAAACCGGATATTGTAAAAATGTTTGGCAAAACCATAGAAACAAAAAGACTTACAGCATGGTACGGAAAGAAGCCATTCATTTACACTTACTCGGGTATGTCCAAAACTGCTATAATTTTCACACCATTTTTAAAAGAAATTGAAAGTCAAATAGCAAAAATTTGTGGATTTACATTCAATTCCTGCTTGCTTAATAGTTACAGAGATGGTAACGAGGGGATGAGCTACCACAGAGACAATGAAAGGACTTTAGTAGAAGAATACCCCATTGCTTCTTTGAGCTTTGGTGCTGAAAGGAAATTTCAGCTAAAACACAGAGAGACTGGGGAAAAAGTAGAAGTACTGCTAGAAAACAATAGCATGTTATTGATGACAGGAGCTATTCAAGAGCAGTGGTTGCACGCCTTGCCAAAAAGTAAAAAAGTAACGGAAAAACGAATAAACTTAACTTTTCGTCAGTATTTTGAAGGCAAATAACTTAACTCAAGGTTGAGAATAAATTGGATTACTTAAAAGATCGCTGTCTTCTAAACCATTTAAAAAAGCGATAAGATCTTCCTTGTCTTGTTTCGTCCATTTGCGAGATACGGGCTCCATCGTTTGAGGATCTAAATGTTTTTTTAAGTTAGGATCAAGAAGGTTTGGATAATCGGGATAGTAATGAAATCCAGTATCGTAAAAGGCTAGCACTTCTTCCAATGTCTCAAAACGTCCGTCATGCATGTAGGGCGAAGTATATTTAATATTTAAAAGACTTGGAACTTTAAAACGACCAATATCTTGGGGCCTACCAGTAATTTCAAAAAGACCTGGATCTTGGGCTGGGTTTTCAACTAAACCATTGCTCATAAATTCATAATTTGTATTGAGCAAACTAACTGAATGGCAATGAAAGCAATCGCCCTTTTCCTCATCAACATAAACACGTAAGCCTCTTATTTGCTGAGGAGTCATTGCTCGTTTACTAAAAGTGGTATCAGGATGCGTGGCTAAGTCAAAAGCGAAAATACTTCTTAAAAATTGAGCTATACTTTTAACAACTTTCACTGAGTCAATTCCTTTTTCACCAAATGCACGCTGAAATAAAAGGGGATACTCTTCATGAGCTTGGAGCTCATCGAGGGTATTCATCCAACTTTCATGCATTTCAATCGGATTAGTAATTGGTTCGCTTATTAAATCTTCTAAACTAGTAGCTGCACCATTCCAAAATAAACGCTTAGCATAGGCTAAGTTGTAAAGTGGCATGGAATTACGAATGCCTTTAGAACCGTCAATACCAAAGCTAAACTTCATATTTTCGTCAACAAAAGAACTGGATTGCTTATGACAAGAAGCACAGCTTTGACTATTATCACCGCTCAGGATAGGGTCATAAAACAGTTTTCTACCTAAAAAAAGACCCTCTTTTGTGAATGGATTATCGCTTGGCACAGGTACTGGAGGGAAACCAAATGGCGGCCTTACATCAATAGGGGTTGGGCTTAAAATACTGTCGCTTTGAACGACTTTTGGAGGCTTATCCTTACAAGAAGGCAAAGTAAAAAAAGATAGAAAAATTAAATTAATAACTATCAGTT
>CEOK01199319.1_pt1 | contig 10219 bp, 7 predicted proteins | sample 427001 | NCBI WGS metagenome assembly CEOK01 (sample SAMEA2591108, study PRJEB7988) | marine metagenome | isolation source: saline water (ENVO:00002010), including | reverse complement strand
CTTTTGTGTTTCTATTTATCATGTGCATCATTACAAAAAACTGAAAGTGACCCTTTTATTGGAAAGTACAAAATGACGGTATTTAATGTTGATGGAGTAGGTGATGTGCCAGCGATTTTAACTATTACTAAGAGAAAAAAAATTTATTACTCTGAAGCTAATTACAAAATTTTTGAAGAAGAAAGATCTTTAGATGTAATATCAACTTACTCCATCGACAGCTCTACAATAATAATAGAATCTTTTATTGACGGTTATCAAAGGGATTTTGAATTAAATTTTGAAAACTCAGATTTTACGGGTACAGCTGGTGGTTATTACAAAATTGAAGGCAAGAAAATTGAATAAGAGAAATATTATATGTTTTGCTATGTTTGAATTTGGAAGGCAATATGTATTCTTTTATATGAAAATTTTGTTTACTATTTTGATATTTTTCATCTTTTGTCAAGCCAACGCACAGCAAAAAGTAAATTTAAAGGGACTTACAAAAAAAGAAATAAAATCACTAAAAAAACAAGAAAAAGAGAAAAAAAGAATTGCCAAGCTTACAAGTATGGGACTAAATCAATGGGGTATCGATGAGAATGCACAAACTTGGTATCTTGCATTAAAACATTACTTGCCCACTGCTAGACAAGCTGGCGGACTTCCAATTTTGAGGCAATACCAAACATTTACTCAGGAATCATCAAAAATATTTCCATTATGGATAATAAATGGGCAGCAATTCAGTTCACCACCTCAGGATGTACAGGCTTTATCTTCCCACATACGTAAAGTAAAAGTTCTTATTAGCGCTGCTGAGACTAATAGATGGGGTAAACAAGGAAGGGCAGGGGTAATAATGTTGACGACTATTGACTTATAATGGATTATTAAGAAGAAATTATTTTTTTGCTAGCATCGCTAACAAATCTTCCAAATTTGCCTCTTCTCATTTCAAGTTGTTTTGCTTTAGTGAATTCTTCTTGTGTGTATTTTCTCCCATCGACATATATATGAGCTACATTTTCAGGAAAATTTATATGTAAAAGTCTTCTTGACATTACTACAATTTACAAAAAAATTTATGAATGTTATTAGTTATACCACTAACAAATTATATATATATAAGAATTTACTATATATGTATTAGATATTAATATTTAATTAGATTGATATTGTGAAAATCTTAAACAAAATTTGTATTGATTCTACAGTCAGTGGGGTGAAGTAATGTTGTTGATTAATGATTTGTTGAAAACTTCATTATCGAGTCCCCACTTTTTATGGCGTTTGTATGAATTTGTTTGATTTAATTGGTTTGTTTATGTGGGAGTTAAAATTGCTATGAAAAAGATTAATTCTTTTAATTCCCACATTTTTACCTAACAATCTATTTAAAAACTCAACTTTTATTTTTTAATCTAATCCTTTTTTTATACTTTTAATTTGCAATTAAGTATTAAACTTAAATGCTTATCACTAAACCAATTTGTTTTTAAAACCGCCTACTAAGGCGGTTTTTATTTAATTACATAAACTATTTCTGATACTTCAGACATTCTAAAATATCCAAATGCATTCTCATTTGAATTTTTTAAATTAACAATATTACCTTTAAGATTCACTGGTGTACCTACAAAAGGTCCACCTTGTTGAGTATTTTGTAAAATAAGAAGATACCAATAATTATAACCAAAATTTGATAATCCAAATTGACGAACTTTTACTTGATCTCCTTTTTTAATTCCTGAATCTAAAAGGAATCCATAATATTCACCTCCGCTGCTAAAGTCATCTCTAAAAATATTATACTCTGGAAAATCTAGTTCAGTGCTTGTAAATTCAAAATAACTATAATTATTTTCTTCCATTGGATCAAAACAATAAGCTTCCAATTGAATAGCTTCATTTCCAAATAATTCAACAGATTCTTGCTCTATTCTATATATACTACTAACAGTCCTAAGGGATTCTTCACCTGTAAAAGTTTGATTTTTATATTCAATGTTTATAGTATATGAATTTTCAGTATCGTAGGGTATAGTATCTATAGGAATATAGTTTCCACTTTTTTCTTCAGTAAAATAATAAATTTTTCCGTATTCATCCTCTATATATACATTAGCTCCGGTTGCTGGCTGAAAAGTCTTTTCAAAATAGGGACTACTCAAAGACAGATTAACTTTTTGCTCCGTTTTATTTGTTTCTTTTATCCAATTAATATAGGCATCAACAATTAAGATCTCTTTCGAATCATTTAATGAGATTTCGACTACATCTTCACAGCTGAAAAAGATAAGATTTATAAGTAATGCTAAAAATAACTTTTTCATGATTAAAACTTAAAATTATAAGTAACCGAAGGAATAATCCCAAAAATAGCTAATCTAATAGCTTCGTTAGTTCCATTATTTATGTTTTGTTGAAATCTAACTGAAGCTGCATTTTTCCGATTGTAAATATTATAAATTCCAAAGACCCATTCACCTGCTTTATTTTTTGGTTTATAGATAGCGGAAATATCTAAACGATGATAAGAAGGAAGTCTACTGCTATTTCTTGTTTCATAGTTTGGTATTGAAAAACCCTGAAATTGATATTGTGCATTTGGATAAGTTATAGGCTGACCAGTTTGAAATATAAAATTAGAATTGAGATTCCATCTAGAGTTTATTCTATAGTTTGAAACCAAAGAAAAATCATGAGTTTTATCATATGGTGTAAAATACCAATTACCGTTATTAATTCCTGTCTCTTTTTCGGTTCTTCCAGGAGTCCTTTGCTCTGATTTGGAAAGAGTATAAGCTACCCATCCAGTTAGCTTACCTTCATTTTTTTGAAATAAAATTTCAATTCCAGAGGCTCTTGCTTCACCATTTAGCAAAACTTGTTCAATAGCATCATTGGCTATTAATTCAGCACCATCAATGTAATCAAGGCGATTTTTAATAGTTTTATAAAACACCTCAGCCTGAAGGCTGTAAATTTTATTATTGAAAGTTTCAAAATATCCAACTGCTACTTGATTTAGTAATTGTGGGTCTATGTATTTTCCACTTGGAGCCCATACATCAATAGGTGTTGGTGAATTGGTATTTGAAATTAAATGTAGGTATTGAGCCATGCGATTATAGCTAATTTTAAAAGATTTGTCATCAGCAATTTCATATGCTAATGAAAAACGTGGTTCCAAATTAGTAAACTGTTTTATAACCTCACTTTTAGAATATTCAATAAACCCTAGAGGAGTTGCTTCTTCATATATTTGGACTGAATTAATAAATAAAAGAGGGTTGTCGTTTTCATAAGTGTTAATTTTTTGTCCAAGTCTTAAAAAATTGCTAAGTCTCAGACCAAAATTTAATTGAAGTTTAGGTAGTAATTTATAGTCTAAACTACTGTAAAAGGCACTTTCCACAGCAAATTTATCCTCTAGTTTTTTATTTTGAATTGTAGAATTGTCAGTTGTTGGTTGAATTAACCCTGGATCAAATTTGTAGTAGATACTATTTACTCCATATTCAATTTTAAGTTTTTCATTCAAATAATATTTTAAATCATATTTTAAATTAAAATTAGTTATCCCAAGATTCCAGTCAAATTCTGCAAGACCAAAATCTAGGGTGTAATCATAATCTGAGTATATCATTGAAAGATTTGAAAATAACTTATTAGAAAATAAATGATTCCACCTAAAGTTTGCCACCGAATTTCCATATGACAGGTCAAACAAATTGTCAATATCAAAAACATCTCTTCCGAAATAACCAGAAAGAAAAATTGTATTTTTTTCGTTTACCCTATGACTTAATTTGGTATTTAGATCATAAAAATATGCCTTGTTGTTATCAACAGATTCAATTAAGGGTAAAAATAGATGTGCGTAACTACTTCGTCCTCCAAATAGAAATGAGGTAGTTTCCTTCTTGATTGGACCCTCTAGGAGTAATCTAGAGGAAATCAATCCTATTCCACCCTGACTATTAAATTTATTCTTATTCCCTTCCTTTTGAAATATATTCAATACAGATGATACACGTCCTCCATATTTTGCAGGAATTCCACCCTTATATAAACGAATATCTTTGATAGATTCTGGGTTAAAAACAGAAAAAAATCCAAAAAGATGTGAAGAATTAAAAATTATAGCCTCATCAAGAAGAATTAAATTTTGATCAGCTCCTCCACCTCTAACATTAAAACCTGATGCTCCTTCACCAGCATTTGTTACTCCAGGTAACAATGTTATAGATTTAATTACATCTGCTTCCCCTAGGACTGCGGGGATTTTTTTTATTGTACTTATAGAAAGCCTGTTAACACTCATTTCTGGATTCCTAAGATTAATAAACTCAGAACTTTCTTCTATAACTACTTCATCAAGGACTTGAATCTCTTTTTGTAAATTGAAATTTTGACTGAAATCTGATAAAATAATTAAATCAATTTCCTGATTTTTGTAACCCAAGAAGCTTATTTGAAGTTTATAATCTCCTCTAGGTACGGTAAGTGAAAAAAATCCATATTCATTCGTTGTTGTTCCAATTTTAAGATTTGGAATTATTACATTAACTCCTATCATTGTTTCATTATTTTCAATGTCTGATACATACCCACTAAGTGTTACTTTCTCTTGACAGTATAATCTACTTTGAGTATAAACAAAAACAATAAAAATTAATTGAAAATAAAAATAGCCTCTGCTAAAAGATAGATTACGGAAGTTATTCATTTAAATTAATCGTATAAAACTGAGATTTTCATATGATTTTATAAAACCGAACGTTTTTAGCGTTAATCTTTCAATTAATCTTGTCTTAAAATGATAGACCAAATCCAATATTACCTATAAGTATTCCTCCGCTGTTGACGCCAGGTATGGGCGGAATCTCTTCTGTAAAACTATCTGAGATTCCATTTGCAGTTGCATTAAATTCAACAGTTTTTTGTATACTCCCGAATCCATACCCAACTTCAAAACGAAAATAAAAAGTGCCTCCTGTTTTTATTCCTGTTTTGATGTTAGTAGTACTAAATTTAAGGTTTGTTGAAGCATCACCTATTGTGCTTTGACCATTTTCATTGAATTCTAAATTATAAAAATTTAGATCAGTGTTGAATTTTCCTTGCCCAAGGGATATAAAAAATCCGTTTCCTTTTTCATTAAAATAAAAATTGGCACCATATTCTAAATACGAAAAATCTGTTCCAACGTCATCAATATCAATATTAAGTCCACTAAAATCTAAGAAAGGTGCTATTTTATTATTTAATATAGGAGGTAGTATCTCAATAGAACCCCCAATCACATTTGGAATACCGAGTTTTAATCCAAAATTTATTCTTCGAATCTTAATGCTATCTTCTATTTCATTTGTATACTCTTCGTTTTGAGATTGTAAATTCTGGCTAAATAAAAATCCAATTATAATGATTAATAAATTTATTGATCTGCTTACCATTTTAAGTCAATTTTAATTTTTTCCCCTCTGTTCGCTAGTTCCCATGCTGTATGAAAAATTAGTCTAGTCCTTTTCTCTAATGTTGAATATAGTATTTTATCTGCTGTATCACTTATTTTATGATAATCTTCGTGAGTACCACTAAAATAAAAAATAACGGGGATGTTATTTTTTGCAAAATTGTAATGATCACTTCTATAATAAAATCTATTCGGATCATCGTCTTTATTATATGTATAGTCTAATTCTAATTGAGTATATTTTTCATTCATCTCCTCTGAGATATTATGCAGCTCCATACTTATTTTATCTGATCCTATTAAGTAGATGTAATTTGGATTATTTGAATTTCTTTTTGGATTAATTCTTCCAATCATGTCAATATTTAAATCAGCAATTGTAGAGGGTAGGGGATAAAGCGGATTTTCGGTATAGAATTTTGAACCAAGTAGGCCTTTTTCTTCCCCAGTAAAATGAAGAAAAATAAGACTTCTTTTTGGACCTTTTCCATTGTCAAAGGCTAGTTTAAATGCTTCAGCAATTTCTAGCAAAGCGACAGTTCCAGAACCATCATCATCAGCTCCATTATAAACATCCCCATTATCATTTGTCCCTAAGTGATCTAAATGCGCCGAAAGAATGACGTATTCATTTGGAAAATGACTTCCTTTGATGACTGCTGCTACATTTTCAGTTTTAACTTTTTTCTTATTAATTAAAAGCTCCATTGGTTGAAAATAGTTTTTCGTGCCTTTAGCTGGATAAATATTATTTGATTTGTAGTAGTCCCTCAAGAAATCACAAGCCCTTTTTTGACCAAGTTCACCTGTACCCCTTCCCTTGAAATAGTCAGATGAATAAACATATAAAAGCTCCATTAATTCTTTTCCAGTAATGGTGTCTGAATAATAGTTTGAGTCAGATGCTAATTTCTGTGAATTACACCAGAATTGACATAAAATAAAAATTAAAAAAAAATTTCTCATTTTAATGTAATTCAATATTTAATTAATTAGCTGTGACTAATTTACTTTTAATTCTTATTGAGGAAAGAATCCCATCCCAAAGGTTAATACGGTTTTCTAAAGCTTGTTTTGAATACGAAAGAGCTTCTTCCCATTTAGTTTTGTCGTTCTGGCAGAGCTCTTTTATCATTTCTAGTGCCAATGGCCCATGTTCTCCTGAATCTACTTCAATGTGTCTTTCAAAGTAGTAGATCAAATCAGAAAGATCTTCATTTGTCGAGGCTTTTAAATTTTTTATAATTTCAATAAACATGTCAGGTATCAAATCTTCTCTACCGAATGTAAATACAGCAGCGATGACATGTGGTTTTTCAGTTTGAATAACTTCAAAAGTAAAATCCACGAAGTTTTTTACATACTTTGGCAATGACGATTTATTAATTATATCAAAGATATCATTACTAGACCTGACTTCATTAATTAGATGGTTGATCTCTTTTGTATTTGCCTTAATATTTTTCATGGCATCCAAGTACATTTCAAAATGACTCATAGGGATACCATCTTGATTTACATCTGACTCTTCTCCCCATACAATTTCATTTATAAGTCTAGATGCCTTAGGAAATCCAGACGGGTACCATGGGATCTGGTTACAGCTAAGAATACTCTGTAGTTTTTTCAAAAGGGACATAAAATCCCAAACTGCAAACACATGAGACTCCATAAATATTTGAATATCACCTAATGATTCAATTTTATTATAAATGGAGTGGTTTTTTAGCTTAATTCGTAATGGAAGCAATTCGCTTTCTAATCTTTCTATCATCTTCAAAAACTTTATTCTAATTGCAAATATATCGATAATTTTACCTTTAATGGATTTAAACACAATTTTACTTTTCCTTATTAGTAGTGTTGTTCTTACACTATCTCCAGGACCTGACATTTTGTTTGTAATTTCTACAACCATTTCGCAGGGTTTCAAAAAGGGATTCAAAGTCTCCTTAGGGTTGTGCTTAGGACTAATTATCCATACTTTTTTAGTTATTCAAGGTTTGGCGACTCTACTAGAAACCTTTCCAGAGATCTTTCGCTCTATTGAAATACTTGGAGGTATATATTTGATTTTTATAGCATACAATAATTTTGTAGTTGATAAAAAAATAGAAAATCAAAAAAGAAGAAAAGAAAGTTATTTTGTAACAGGATTCATAATGAACCTAACTAACCCAAAAGTAAGCTTGTTCTTTATTAGCTTTTTTCCAGGTTTTATTTTCTCATTAACTTTAAGTTTAAAAACTCAATTTGCAATCCTTGGTAGCTTATTTATAATACAAGCACTTATTATATTCTTTATAGTTTCTTTTATTTCTCATCATTTTGGCAAACGCATTAAAATAATGAGCCAACATAATATTTGGAACAGAATCCAGGCATCTATTTTATTTCTAATAGCCGTTTTTTTATTGTATCCATAAATATTATTTTTTTTAACGTAAATAAAATCAATCTTTTTAAACTTTATTTAAAATAATTCTAAATAATTTTTTTTTAAAAAAATAATATAGCTAGTTTTGTTATTTATAATTAGTCTAAATTAAATTAAATGAAATGTTTTCTAAAATTTATAACGTCCACTATTTTATTAACTAATATTATTTTCAGTCAAAAAAAAACTTTAGACAGCATTCAAAAATTGGATGAAGTCATCCTAAAGGCAAATACTATATTAGGAAGTAAATATGTAGCTCAAAACAGAACTGGGGCATCATATTATTTATCAGATGATGATTTAAGTAAATTTGGAAATACAGATATTAACAGAGCTTTACGCTCAGTACCAGGTGTTAACCTTTATGAAGAAGATGGTTTTGGTTTAAGACCAAATATTTCTTTAAGGGGTACTTCTCCACAACGAAGTTCAAAAATCACAATAATGGAGGATGGAGTTTTAATCTCACCTGCACCTTATAGTTCACCTGCTGCATATTACTTTCCAACTGTCTCTCGAATGGAAGCTTTAGAAATACTCAAAGGGAGTAGTCAAATACAGTATGGTCCGTTTACAACTGGAGGTGCAATTAATATGGTTTCCACTATTATCCCAGATTCACTTAAGGTTAAAATAAAATCTAGATTTGGAAATTTTAATACTGGACAAGTTTATGCTGCAGCCGGGCAATCAAATGGCAGACTTGGTTACCTTTTGGAATACCACAGTAATAAATCCGATGGATTTAAGAAATTAAAAAATCTTAATACTGGCTTTGATATAACTGATTTGATGGGGAAAATACGTTTCTCTTCAAAAAAAGAATCGAATATTCCGCAATATATTGAGTTTAAATATCATTATTATGATGAAGTATCAAATGAAACGTATTTAGGTCTTACATCTTCTGACTTTGAAAGTGACCCTTATCAACGTTATTTAGGCTCACAAAAGGATCAAATGAATGCTGAACAATCACAATTTATGATTACCCACGTTATTGATATTTCAAATAATATTAAAGTTATCACAAATGCTTATCAAAATAGTTTCTCAAGAAATTGGTATAAACTGGATGATGTAATATTTGGTGGTGTAAAAAAGAAGTTATCAAATGTTCTCGAAAATCCTTTTAATTTTTCAAATCATTTACAAGTTTTAAAGGGAGAGAAAAACTCACAACCAGACGCATTAAAAGTAAAGGCTAACAATAGAGTTTATTTTGGCAGAGGGATACAAACTAAATTTGACTATCATTGGTATGATTCGAGTGGGTCTTTTCATGATATTGAAATAGGAGGTCGTATTCATTATGACGAGGAAGATCGTTTCCAATGGGAAGATGGGTATAGTATTTTTAATATGGATATGACCCTTACTTCAAACGGCTCGCGCGGTGCAGAAGGAAATAGAATTTCAAGTGCTAGAGCAATAGCATCGTACATTCTATATAAATACAAATGGAAATCTTTGACGATTACTCCAGGTGTTCGCTACGAGAATATTAAATTGATAAGAGATGATTTTGGTAAAAATGATCCAAACAGGACTGGGAAAGAATTAAAATCCAGAGAAAATAGTTTAGGTGTAATTATTCCAGGATTTGGTTTCAATTATAATTTACCAAAAAACCTCTCTTTATTTGGTGGTATTCATAAAGGTTTTTCACCTCCTGGAAATACTCCTGGAGAACTAGCTGAAGAAAGTGTTAATTATGAACTTGGAACCCGATTCTATGCTCGCAGATTAAGAGGCGAATGGATAGGATATTTTAATAATTATTCTAATTTATTGGGATCAGATCTGGCTGCTACAGGAGGTACGGGATCATTAGATCAATTCAATGCAGGAAAAGTTCATGTTAGTGGTTTTGAATTTCTTTTAAATTTTGATCTGTTGAATGAAAGTTCTAAGATTAAGATTCCACTTTCTTTCGCTTACACATTGACCAATGCTTTTTTTAGAAATGATTTTGGAAGTACTCAGGGAATTTGGGGTGATGTTAGCTTCGGAGATAGAGTACCTTACATACCTCAAAACCAGTATAATTTTAGCTTAGGGATTATTGATTCATCGATAGAATTTAATTTTAATTTTAGATATAACGGTTCTTTTGATACTCAAGCATCGAATAATGGTATGAATGATACTATGACAATTGATTCAAACTCTATAATTGATTTGTCTCTTAAATATAATCTTGTATCTAAAATAGATTTAACACTCAATGCTATAAATCTTTTAAATAAAAAATACATCGCTTCTAGAGTGCCTTCTGGATATCGCCCTGGTCATCCTTTTGGAATTTA
>CEOK01031326.1_pt1 | contig 10226 bp, 10 predicted proteins | sample 427001 | NCBI WGS metagenome assembly CEOK01 (sample SAMEA2591108, study PRJEB7988) | marine metagenome | isolation source: saline water (ENVO:00002010), including | reverse complement strand
ATTGTATTTGTTTTTTTAAAAAGACTTAACTTTATTTAGTATTTAAAAATCCAAAATGGGTTCCAAAAAGATTGTTATAGCATTTATTTCCATCACTTTATTTGGGTGTATGAGCGTAGCTCAGGAGGAAAAAGCTAAAGAAAAAAAGACTTATCAATATGAAAAGACAGATGAAGAATGGCAGTCTGCTTTACCTAATATGTCTTATATGGTGCTGAGAAAAGCGGCTACGGAGTATCCATTTACTGGTATATACAATAAACACAAGGAAGAAGGAACATATCTCTGTGCTGGTTGCAACACTCCCCTCTACAAATCTGATTATAAATATGAGTCTAATTGTGGTTGGCCTTCATTTGACCGAGCTGTTGAGAGCAATATTGAGTACGATGTGGATTATAAATTGGGCTATGCTCGAACAGAATTAAAATGTAATAAATGTGGAGGACATCTTGGTCATGTCTTCAATGACGGTCCAAAGGAAACTACTGGAAAAAGGCATTGTATAAATTCTGCAGCCCTTAACTTTGTACCTGATGAGAAATAAAAATAATTATCCCTTAGAAAAATCTGATGAGGATTGGAAATCAGAACTCTCGGACGAAGAGTACAGAATTTTAAGGCAAAAAGGGACTGAATACCCTTTCACTGGAAAGTTCAACGACCATTATCAAGAAGGTACCTACCTATGTAAAGGTTGTGACGAACCACTCTACACCAGCGAGAGTAAATTTGATAGCCATTGTGGTTGGCCTAGCTATGATAAAGCAATTGAAGGATCATTAGAAGAGGTTCCTGATCATTCGTCAGGTATGATTAGAACTGAAATTGTCTGCGCTAATTGTGGTGGTCATCAAGGTCATGTTTTTAATGATGGACCTACTTCAACGGGATTACGCTACTGTGTAAACTCAGCAAGTATTTCTTTTAAAAAAAAGAAGGAATAGCCAATAAGCAAAAAAATACCTTTCAGTTTCTTAAATTTGCAAAGAATTTAAACTTCAATCTTGATGAAAGAATATGATGTAATCATTTTAGGTAGTGGTCCTGGAGGCTATGTAACTGCAATTCGCGCCTCCCAACTCGGACTAAAAACAGCCATTGTTGAAAAAGAAAGTCTAGGTGGGGTATGTCTTAATTGGGGCTGTATCCCTACTAAAGCACTTCTTAAATCCGCTCAAGTATTTAACTATCTTAAACATGCAGCAGATTATGGACTGACTGTTAAAGAGTATGATAAGGATTTTGATGCTGTAGTAAATAGAAGTAGAGACGTCGCTGCGGGGATGAGCAAAGGAGTTCAATTTTTAATGAAAAAAAATAAAATTGATATTCTCACAGGGCACGGTAAAGTTTTGGCTGGCAAAAAAATAAGTGTCACAGCTGATAATAAAACAGAAGAATATAAAGCTAAAAATATCATAATCGCCACTGGAGCTCGATCAAGAGAATTACCTAGTTTGCCTCAGGATGGCAAAAAAATAATCGGATATCGCGAAGCGATGACGTTGGAAAAACAGCCTAAAAAACTTGTTGTTGTAGGTTCTGGAGCCATTGGAATTGAATTCGCTTATTTCTACAACGCAATGGGAACAGAGGTAACAATTGTAGAATATTTAGATAGAATTGTCCCTGTAGAGGATGAGGAAGTTTCAAAGCAATTAGAAAAAAGTTTCAAAAAAAGTGGCATAAAAATTATGACCAGCTCAGAGGTCACTGGAGTCGATGTTTCAGGTAAAGTAGTCAAGGCAACTGTAAAAACCTCAAAAGGAGAGGAAACAATTAGTGCAGACATTGTTCTTTCCGCTGTTGGAATCAAATCCAATATTGAAAATTTGGGCCTCGAAGAAGTTGGTATTGCGGTTGACAGGGATAAAATCATGGTAAATGACTTTTACCAAACAAATCTCCCTGGTTATTATGCCATTGGAGATGTCACTTCGGGACAAGCACTTGCTCATGTTGCCTCTGCTGAGGGAATACTTTGCGTTGAAAAAATAGCTGGACACCATGTAGAACCAATTGACTATGGTAATATTCCAGGGTGTACCTACTGTTTCCCTGAAGTTGCGTCTGTTGGATTAACCGAAGCACAAGCCAAGGAAAAAGGTTTAGAGATCAAAGTTGGGAAATTCCCATTTTCGGCTTCTGGAAAAGCCCAAGCTGGCGGAAATTCAGAAGGATTCGTGAAAGTCATCTTTGATGCTAAATACGGCGAATGGCTTGGTTGCCATATGATTGGCGTAGGAGTAACTGACATGATAGCTGAGGCAGTTTTAGGTCGAAAACTTGAGACTACTGGCCACGAAGTATTAAAAACTGTTCATCCTCACCCTACGATGAGTGAAGCAGTTATGGAAGCCGTTGCTGATGCTTATGATGAGGTGATTCACCTCTAGGGTTTTAATAAGGCTTCGATTCCCAAACGGTAGCTATCGAGGCCAAAACCAACTATTATTCCCTTTGAAACCGGAGTGAGGTAAGACTTATGCCTGAAATCCTCACGAGAAAAAGTATTTGAAATATGGATTTCAATTACAGGAGTATCTACTGCCTTGACAGCATCACCGATTCCAACTGAGGTATGAGTATAAGCGGCTGCATTCAAAAGGATACCATCCGAGGAAAATCCAACTTTTTGGATTTGGTCAATTAATTCACCTTCAATATTAGATTGAAAATAGTCAAAGTCTATGCTGGGATAAGCTGCAAGTAAACTTTTTAAGTAGTCTTCAAAAGTTTGATGACCATAGACGCCTGGCTCTCTCGTTCCCAAGAGATTTAAGTTCGGACCATTTATTATAGCTATTTTCATTTCAAAATTTTGTCAAAATTAACCATTTTTTTTTGTCAGGTGAATTTTGAATTTAATCTACACCAAACTTACATTTATATTGTTAAAATTAAACTTATTTCATCATGGCTTACCTATCTTAGCTTTATTCCCAAAAATAAAATGCTATGAGATCTATTTACAGTTCTAAATTTCCACAAGATAAATAGTAACACAACGCAAATTACAGTGATTAAGAAAGGCTTAAAGGGGCTGTATTAGCAAATATCCATACTAAGCCCTTTAATCATTTACAATAACATCCAAGTAAATAGATTTATTTAAATTTACATTGCTTTGAACTGGAATTCTCTTATTAGTGATTTCGAATTTTACCTCAAGATAGAAAGAGGTCTATCTGAAAATACAGTAAAAAATTACTGTCTGGATATTGTTTCTCTGGCTCATTTTCTAGAAGAAAATAAAATTGTGCAAACACCTAAAAATTGCACTAGAGAGACGCTTCAACAGTTTATCTACAAACAGTCAAAATCTATTGGTAGCAGCAGTCAGGCAAGACAAATTTCGGCTATAAAAAGTTTTTTTAATTTTTTAATTTTTGAAAATCACCGTGAAAGTTCACCTGCTGATTTGATAGAAAGTCCAAAACTGGGTAGAAAACTCCCTGAAACACTCAATCTTCAGGAAATAGAAAAAATTCTTGACAGCATTGAATTGAATCAAACCCACGGGCATCGCAACCGTGCAATTATTGAAACGCTGTATGGAAGTGGATTGAGAGTTAGTGAGTTAGTTGAGTTAACCATGTCAAATGTATTTTTCAAAGAGAATATTATACGAGTAACTGGAAAAGGAGATAAACAAAGATTGGTGCCGTTAGGAAGTTACTCCAAGAAATATATCCAAATTTACGTTGATGAAATTCGGCAGTTACAAAATATCAATCCACAAGACAATGATGTTTTATTTTTAAATCGAAATGGAGGAAAAATTACTCGTGCTATGATCTTTACTATCGTTAGAAATACGGCAAAAAAGGCTGGTATTAAAAAGAAAATAAGCCCTCATACTTTTAGACATTCCTTTGCTACTCATCTACTAGAAAATGGAGCTGACCTTAGATCAATACAAATACTACTTGGTCACGAAAGCATAACTACTACGGAAATATACACGCACCTAGACAACAAGCATCTAAAAAATGTGATGCAAAAGTTCCACCCGCGAAATCAGTAATAATTAATGAATTTTATTCGGATACAACTAACCTGAATCCCTCTCCGTGAATATTTAATATTTCCACGTTTTCATCCTTTCTAAGATACTTTCTCAACTTGGCAATGTAAACATCCATACTTCTAGAAGTAAAGTAGTTGTCATCCCTCCAAATCTTGTTTAGCGCCATTTCTCTCGTTAAAAGATCATTGATATTTAGGACCAGTAATTTTAGAAGCTGGTTCTCTTTAGGAGAGAGTTTTACAGGCTCACTTTCATCAAAATTTAAAAAACGTAATTTAGAATTGAATATAAATTTACCTATCACAAACTCATGATTTTCAGACTCAGGAATATTGAAAAAATTCTTGCGATTTAAAATAGCTTTGATTTTTGCCAAAAGTACATCGGAATCAAAAGGCTTTGTGATATAATCGTCCGCACCAATTTTAAAGCCTTTTAAAACATCTTCTTTCAGATTTTTTGCAGTTAGGAATATAAGTGGAATATTTTCATCTTTTTCACGTATTTCTTTAGCCAAAGAAAACCCATCTTTATAAGGCATCATTACATCCAATATACACATATCATAGGTGTCTTTTTGGAACTTTTCAAAACCCTCAATTCCATTTTTAGCGAGGACTACAGCATAATCATTTAGCATTAAGTAATCCTTGAGGATACTTCCAAAGTTAAAATCGTCCTCAACAATCAATATTTTTTTAGATTCGCTCATATTAGGCTAGATTTTAAGGTTTATAATCGGGGTAACTTAATTACAAAAGTAGTGCCAACTCCTAGTTTGCTATTTAATAAAATATCGCCCCCGTGAATTTGAACAATTTTTTTAACGTAAGACAAACCAAGTCCATGTCCTTTGATATTGTGAATGTTTCCACTATGTTGCCTGTAGAATTTTTCAAAAACATGTTTTTGGGTGGCCATGTCCATGCCAATACCCTCATCACTAATTCTTAGCTCAAGAGCGTCATCAACGTCGGCAGTGCCAATTTTAATCACAGGTTTATCGTCAGAATACTTGATTGCATTATCAAGTATATTAACAATAACGTTGGTAAAGTGATTTAAATTACCTCTAAACTTTGTTTTTGTTGCATTTAAAAAAGTGCTTATTTCACCTTTTTCATGTTTGACAATTAAATCGATATGACGAACGGCATTTTCAACAGTATCATGAAGATCGATTTCAGTTAACTCTATTGGAGAGGTACTTTTTTCTAAACGAGAGATCATCAATACGTTTTCTATCTGTGACAACATTCGTTGATTTTCTTCCCTTATCATTTCAACGTATTTACCAACTTTATTTCCAGAGCTTTGTACTCTAGGACTGGAAATAGCATCTAGAGCTAAATTAATGGTTGCAATTGGGGTTTTAAATTCATGGGACATGTTGTTGATGAAATCGGATTTCATCTCTGATACTTTTTTTTGACGAATAATCTGATAGATGGCGGTTGAAGAAACTATAATAATGAAGACGGTTAATAAAAATGATAGTCCGGCAACACTTAGTATAGATGAAAAAACAAATTGATCTCTATCTGGAAAAGAAACGACCAGTTTGTAGGGACTACTACCATCCTCATCAAGGGTAAAAATAGGCGTCTGATATTTTGGTCCTTTTTGTGTCTCAGAATAATTATTTGACACTACTTTGGTGGACAGACCGTTGTTGTATATTCCAAATTCATAATTGGTCAATATGTTTCTTGCTTTAAACTCCTGATCTAATAATAGCTTGAGTTCTTGAGAATTTATTCTCACATGGATTGGGATTGTACTTGAGTAATCTGCAAAAGCGGAACGATACTTTGCTTGATCGTAGAGCGACATTCGTTCCACGGTCTTCAATTTATTAATAGACGTAGCAATCCTGTTTTCTCGGTTAAAAATTTTGTCTTTACTTAAAACAGTAGTGGTTTTAACCTTTTTATAATCTTTAATGTTATCATCAAAGAATCCGCTGTTCGCCTCTGAAAGATTTATATTGTAATCTTCCTCCAAAATACCAAATGCATAAAAAGAGGTGAGATTGGAAGAAATATCTTCATCCATAAATAGAAAAACATCAGTAAAGTTAGAATCATTGGGTGTTCCAACAGAATCAATAAGCTGCTGAAATGCCATAATGTAATCAGACATTTCTTGTTCTTGCACTTTGACGGAAACAGACTGTAAAGATTGACTTACTGCAAGACTAAATTCCTCTTCTTTGTTTTCCCAAGCAGTTGATATCCAATAAGCCTGAACGACAGTAATAGCAACTATAGAAGTTACCATTAAACTAACTAGAATAATAAAAAAGTTCCTCTTCAAGATTCGAGTAATCTTAATTTAAAGCAAATTAATTAAAATTATAGCACTTTAAAACTTAATGGATTGTTAATATGCCAATTCTCAGTTGTTTGAAGACAGGTGATGGTGGATTTCTTTTATACTTTTTAGGGTATTATCCCAATCTATATTTTCAATAACATAATCCGCTAAAGGGATTTTCTGTGCGTCATCCCACTGATTTTGCATTCTATTTAAAATATCCTTTTCACTTATTCCACCTCTTTTGAGTACTCGATCTAATCTCACGGATTTCGGCGCTGTAACTAAGATCACAAAGTCACAATTTTTACTCGATTCGGTCTCCAATAAAATCGCGGCTTCTTTAATCAAATAAGACCCTTTTTGTTGCATTTTAAATCTTTCAAAATCATCAGCAACAGCAGGGTGAACTATCGCATTGAGTTGGGCTAGGTTTTTTTTATTATCAAAAACTATAGCTGCAAGCTTTTTTTTATCAAGCTGACTTCCTGAATAGATTTCTTCGCCGAAATTAGCCTTTATAGCCTCAATTATATTTTGATCCTCATGCATTAACTTTTTGGCAGTTTCATCTGCTTGATAACATGGAACGCCAAGTGATGCAAACTCATTTAAAACCGAGGTTTTACCGCTACCAATCCCGCCTGTTAATCCTACTATTTTCATTGACGAATCAGATAATCAAGTTTTTTAGGTTCCCATCTAACATTCCGTACTCCATCTGGTTGATCAATAAGTTTGACTTCCAACGAGTTTAGTTCTCCACTTTGTGTGTCTTCAAAATCACAATAAAATAAAAAATCGCTTGATCCAATTCCCTCTACGCTATCTATCAGTGCTAAAAAAGTAGTTTTGACTGATTGCGGAAAAAGCTTGATGATAAGAGAGTCTGGTAAGTTTCTGATGTTTACAAAAACTTCGAGTGTTTTCTCGGTAAACTTGTTGACATCAGCAGTTACTTTTACTTCTTTAACCGCTGGTTTTAGCCCTTGAATTGATTTGAGACTAACCAATTCAGATATTTTTTTCTCAACCTTCTTTTTTTGAATCGTTTTTGTTGGATAGTTGTTTAGTGTATCTATGATATTGGACGGTCCAGCAACCCAAATGCTGTCAGGATAAATTTTCCAATCCTCAGCTCTTTCATATCCAAGCTTATAATCGATTTCCGTCACAGCATAGACCGGTACCCTTTTTCTTTTTAGTTGATCAAAAGCAAAAGTCAAGATTGAGGGTTGAAGTTGATTTAAGATGGTATTTTGGAAAAGTTGTTGTTGAATGTAAAATCTTTGCTCTAATAAGTCAACTTGAGCAATATCGGAAATAAAATCTCCATCTGTTGCTGAAATGTTAATTTCATCATTTAGAAAGTTATAAAGTAATAGCTGAAATCCACTCGCATTAATATCTGCGGAAAAAGTCAATTCTTCTATGTCTTCGGGCAGGATAAAGTCTGGTATATCAGTTAATACTGCCTTAAAAAAAATCGTTTCGTTATATATATTTGAAAGTTTTGTGATGATCCAGAAGGAAAGGGATAAAATAATAAAAATGAAAAAAATTCGAAACTTCTTTTTTTCAAGAAATTTATTTTGAAGTTTTTCGAAGGATTGATCCATTTTTGCTATCAATACTTATTAAGGGTAGTATTCAGCCATTATCCAAAGCATCAATTATTTCCTGACTAACGCCAACATTTGAGAACCCGCCATCGTTGTAAAGATTTTGTAGGGTTACTCTCTTGGTGTAGTCTGAAAACATCATCACTGTATAATTTGCACAATCCTCGGCAGTGGCGTTTCCTAAAGGAGCGGTTTGCTCTGCATAGTTTAGGAAACCATCTAGTCCTTTAACCCCCTTCCCTGCCGTAGTTAGGGTTGGTGATTGAGAAATGGTATTTACCCTGACGTTTTTTTCTTTCCCAAAGAAATAACCAAAACTTCTAGCAATAGACTCTAAATAAGCCTTATTATCTGCCATATCGTTGTAATTAGGAAAGGTTCTCTGTGCCGCAACATATGACAATGCCACAATGCTCCCCCACGGATTCATCGCGTCTTTTTTGTAAAGTACCTGCATCAATTTATGAAATGAAACCGCTGACACATCCCAGCCCTTGGTCATCCAATCGTGATTTAAATCCGTATAATGTCTGCCTTTTCTTACATTGACGGACATTCCAATAGAGTGAAGGACAAAATCTAACTTCCCATTGAGGTGTGACATCGATTTATCTATTAGATTTTCTAAATCATCAATTTGAGTAGCATCCGCTGGAATAACTATTGATCCGGTTTTTTCAGCCAATTCGTTAATTGCGCCCATTCTCATTGCTACCGGAGCGTTAGTTAATACGAATTCACCGCCCTCATTTTTTACTGATTCGGCAGTTTTCCAAGCGATAGATTGATCATCTAATGCACCAAAAATGATTCCTTTTTTCCCTTCTAAAATACTGTGGGACATACCTGATTAGTTTTAAAATTATTGCTAAAGATACAGTTAATTGAGTAATTGTCGCGCATGATCTACCGCGGTTTGAGTCAAGTCCTCGCCAGAAAGCATTTGGGCTAACTCAACTACCCTTTCCTCTTGATTCATCTCTTTAATCTTGGTCTGAGTTGAAGTTTCATAAACCTGTTTATAAACTTTGTAGTGTTGTTTCCCTTTTGCTGCTACTTGTGGTAAATGAGTAATGGTAAAGACCTGCATGTATTGTGCCATCTGAGCCATTATATTACCAATTTCATTGGATACTGTACCCGAAACTCCCGTATCAATCTCATCGAAAACAATCGTTGGAAGCTGCTTAAATCGTGAAAGTATAGATTTAATTGATAACATAATTCTAGACATTTCACCACCAGAGGCTACTTTTTTTATCGGTCTAAAAGCAGCGCCTAAATTGGCTGAAAACAAAAAATCTATTTGCTCTTTTCCATTGTTCAAAAATGTGTCCGAGGGATTTAAAACCACTTTGAATTTGGCTCGCTGCATTCCCATTTTAGAAATGATCTGTTCCATCTCACCACATAGTTTTGGAATGGCTTTTTGGCGGTTTTTATTGAGCTTTCCTGCCAGGTGCTCTAGGGTTTGCTCAACTTGATTCAATTTCGTTTTTAAGCCCTCAATTTTATCTTCTAGATTATGAGTTTCCTCCAACCTTTTTTCTAGTTCGTTTTTTATCTTGATCAAATCTCCAACATTGGCTACTTGATGCTTTTGAAAAAGGGATTGAATTTTATCAAGCTTCTGATTTAAGTTTTCTAAAAGCGTTGGATTGCTTTCAAGCGTTTCGTACTTGTTTGATAGCTCGTCGAGAACATCTTTTAAATCAATGTCAAGGCTAGAAATACGCTCGTACAAATCAGCGTAGCTTTTGGATTTATTGGCTGCATTATTTAGAGCTGACTTCAATGAATTAAACTGCGATGAAAGTCCGATTTGTTCATCTTCAATAATTTGAATGCTTTGTGAAATATAGAGTTGTAAATCCTCAACATTGGAGAGTTGATCAATTTCTTCCTCAATTGGCGATAACATATCTGATTGTAAATCTGCACTGACTAATTCATCAAATAAAAACTGGTTATAGTCGCCCTCTTTCTTGGCATTATCAGCACTTAAGCGAAAATCATTTAATTCCTTTTGGGTATTCTGAAATTCAGCAAGATTATTACGGTATTCCAATAAAGTTTGATCGTTTTCTGCCAATGCATCCAATACCAGAAACTGATATTCACTTTTAAAGAGCGATTGGTTTTCGTGCTGTGAATGAACATCTATTAAAAACTCACTCAACCGATTGATCTTGTCAAGTGTAACTGGTGTATCATTGATAAAAGCTCTAGATTTTCCACTGGGAATAATTTCTCTT
>CEOK01067143.1_pt1 | contig 10233 bp, 7 predicted proteins | sample 427001 | NCBI WGS metagenome assembly CEOK01 (sample SAMEA2591108, study PRJEB7988) | marine metagenome | isolation source: saline water (ENVO:00002010), including | reverse complement strand
CCCTCCATTTTTCACTGCTTCAGGAAATCCTGCTGAAGTCAGAGGGATCAATAAAGTGGGTCTACAAAGAGCTGAATTTTCTGAAGAGGCTATCAGTGGAGTTCGTAAGGCCTATAAGCAAATTTACAAAAAAGGACTGAATCGTTCACAGGCAATAAAAAGTATTGTCGAGTCAGAGCTTTTTCAAATTAAAGAGGTGCAAGAATTAATTGCCTTCATTGAAGCGAGTGAACGGGGTATTGCGTAAAGTAAATTAAGCAAAAAAAACGACTGCCAGTGCAGTCGTTTGAAAGAATTTGAATTCAGTTGAGATATAGGACTAAGCTTCCTCTTCGGAATCTGCTGTGCTAGTTTCGCCAGCATCATCATTTGCTTCTTCGCTCTTCTCTAATGCAGCTTTACGTGAAAGCTTCACTTTTCCTTTATCCAGACCGATACATTTTACGACCATCTCATCACCTAATTTGCAGATATCTTCAGTCTTATTCACTCTGAAGTCTGCAAGTTCTGAAATGTGGACGAGCCCTTCTTTACCAGGTAAGCATTCGACGAAAGCACCGAAGTCCTTTATCCCTCTTACAATACCTCGGTATGTTTTTCCAATTTGGATTTCAGCTGTGCAAAGCTCAACTTCTTGAATCGCACGGTCCATAGCAGTTTTGCTTGTTGCAAAGACGAGTACTTTACCGCTGTTGTCTTCATTGATGTCGATTTGGGCACCTGAGATTTCTGTGATACGACGGATGTTTTTACCACCTGGGCCGATCAAGGCACCGATCTTATCTGGATCGATTTGCAAACTATGAATACGAGGTGCATGCTCTCTGAGTTCAGATCTTGGAGCACTTAAATGCTCAGACATGATACCGAGGATCTTATTACGTGCCTCTTTATTTTGCTTTAAGGCTTCAAGTGTAATGTCAAAAGGTAATCCAGGAATCTTGAGGTCAAGTTGGAATCCTGTGATACCTTCAACAGTTCCTGCTATCTTCAAGTCCATATCGCCAAAGTGATCTTCTGCACCAAGAATATCGGTCAAAACAACATGTTTAACGATCTTACCAGAATCATCTTTTTCTGTGACAAGTCCACATGAGATACCCGCACAAGGATTAGATACAGGAACCCCTGCATCCATAAGTGCGATAGAACCACCACAGATACTTGCCATTGAAGTTGATCCATTAGAGCTCATCACTTCAGATACTAAACGAATCGCGTAAGGGAATTCATCTTCTGGTGGAAGTGTTGGAAGTAAGGATCTTTCTGCTAAAGCACCGTGACCAATTTCACGACGGCCAGTAAACCCAAAGCGTCCAGCTTCACCGACAGAGAATGGAGGGAAGTTGTAATGTAAGATAAATGACTTGCTAGTAGCACCACCAGTTAAGCCATCGATATCTTGAACATCTTTACTAGTTCCTAGTGTTGCAATAACAAGTGCTTGAGTTTCACCACGATTGAAAACAGCTGATCCATGTACTCTTGGTACCAGTCCGCTATCTGCAGAGATGGTTCTCAAATCTTGAGCGCCACGTCCGTCAACACGTTTTCCAGTGTCTAAGATATTTTTACGATATAGCTTTTCTTGTAATTCATCAAAGGCACGTGCTACATCATTACTGTCAACGTTGCCTTCACCAAATTTTGCATCCAGTGCTTCGCTTGTCTCGCCGATGATCTTTTCAATCGCAATCTTCCTTTCAGTATAACTGTCAAAAGCCAAAGCTTCGATAATTTTCTCTTTTGCTTGTTCTTCACAAAAGTCAGTCACTTCCTGTGGGGTGATTACCAATGGGAATTCTTTCTTCGCTTTACCTGCAATTTTAGCAAGTTCCTTTTGTGCAGCAATTAATGGCTGTATAGATTTTTGTGCAAATTCCAAAGCCTCATAAAAGCGTTCATCAGAAATAAATTCTGCTGAACCTTCAATCATAAGCATTTCATTTTCAGTACCGACGTAGATCAGATCTAAGTCTGAATCAAGCATCTCATCATTTGTTGGGTTAACGATGAATTCGTTGTCGATTTGTCCGATACGAACACAACCAACCGGGCCATTCCATGGGACATCTGAAATCATCAATGCAGCAGAGGCGGCATTTACCATCAAAATATCTGGCTCATTATTTCCGTCTGTGGATAAAAGAATACCAATCACTTGGACTTCATTCATGAAGCCTTTAGGGAAAAGAGGTCTAAGTGGACGGTCACAAAGACGTGAAGTTAGGATTTCTTTTTCTGATGGTTTACCTTCTCGTTTGAAATAACCGCCTGGGAATTTTCCTGCTGCGGAAAATTTTTCTTTATAATCTACGGTTAATGGGAAGAAATCTTGACCAGGTCTTAAGGCAGAAGCCGCTGTAGCCGATACGAATAGACTGGTTTCGCCTGAGCGAATGGTTACGGCTCCACTAGCTAATCCTGCAAGTGTTCCGGTTGAGATTTCTATATCTAAGTTGTCAACAATGACATTGTGTTTTTGTTTCATATTTCGTGTTTCATTTTTGCGACCTAGTGGGGATAGGACCCGTTTCTAAAATTGAGCTAAGTCAGTTTACTTTTTGTAAAAAATAAAAAAGCCGGACCTAATGTTTTAATAGATCCGGCTAGTAAAGTGTTCTATCGACGCAGATTCAGCTTCTCTAAAATATTAGTATAGCGAGTGAATGCAGTGCGTTTAAGGTAATCAAGTAGTTTTCTACGTCTTGCAGTAAGGGCAATAAGTCCTCTGCGTGAGTGGAAATCTTTTCTATGATCACGTAAGTGTTCAGTAAGATGTTTGATGCGAGCACTAAGAAGTGCGATTTGAACTTCGGACGAACCTGTGTCGGTTTCGTTGCTTCCGAATTCTTTGATAATTGCTGCTTTATCGATAATTGAGTTTTCTGACATATTTTAATTTGATTGCACGACTGTGGATTTCGAGTGTTCGAAACCGTTGGGTAGCAAGTGCCACACCAACCGCTAGACCTATAAGGCAGTCGAGAAGTTGACCCTATATGAAAGGATGAACTTTAGCGCTAAGGGACACAAAATGAATTTCTTTACCACTTCTGCAAGTAAAAAATTAGTTTTCTAACGCTTTTAATTGCCAGTTAGCACAAAGATATTCAGGCGTGTTTTTCTTTGCTCGTTCTATTGTTGTTTCAAGTAAGCGCTTTTCTGTCAGTAAATCCTTTTTTGCCTTGGCTACTTGAGCCATAAAAAAGGTCAGGCTGGCACTACTACTATTAGTTAGAATATAATCCGTGGAATTTTTTTTGTTCACATAGTTTTCAAAAAAGACCCAATCTAAAGATTGTGGCTTAGCTATATTATTTGTTGAGTCGCTGTCTTTGAGTAGAAGATCGATATAATGTGCGTTGATATGTGCGACATCATCCGTTAATTGGAAATAACAATCCAATGTTTTCTTAGCAAAAGGTAAGTCATCGACGGTATAGGCTAATTGAGCAGAAAGGAGTAAAAAATTACTATCTTCCTTCAAATAGGGGAAGACTTTCTGAAAGGCCATATTGGCACCATCTAGTAGTCCCATTTCGAAATGAATTAAGCCTAGGATATAATTGAGTTCGCCCAGTTCGGGCGCTAGCTCAATCGCGGCCTGAATATCGACTAAGGCTACTTTATAGTTTTGAGCTATTCGGTAAGCATTTGCGCGTAAAGCAAGAATAGATACTTGCTCAGGTTCGAGAGTGAGTGATTCGTTGAATGACTTGATTGCCGAAAAATATAATTCCTTTTTTAGGCAGGCCCGACCAAGAATTGCACCGACTCGTGCATCTTCTTTAAGTAAAGATTCTGGATACGAATTTAGGTATGTAATAGTTGTTTGTGCGTCGGCAAAAAGGGTATGAAATTGTGCTAATTGTATAATCTCTTCGAGTGATTCAGCGGTGAAATTATTCTTCATTGCTTTTTCATAAGCATTAGAGGCTAGATCGATTTGTTTAAGTTTTTGTAAACAGAGTGCTTGATAAAAATAGATATGACCTTGTATGAATTGTGTGCCTGATGGTCGTTCTTTTGCTGCCTTGTCAAAAGCCCTTCGGGCGGACCCTAATCGATTATTAGCGAAGGCAATACGTCCAAAAAAGTAGTGTGAGAGATCCTTTAAATAGGGGATAGCCTCCATTTTTTCGACCAGTGTATTTAATTTCTGCCATTCCGCAGTATTGCAATAAATCGATGCCAACATAATTAAAGCTCTTGGGTTGGTATCTAAATCAAGGTTTTCTAATAGAGTAATAGAAGCATCTACTGAACCTTCAATAAAGAGTGCCTCTGCCTCTTGTATCGTAGCAGAGTCTGAAGCATTCAAGGAAAGCAGACAAAGTAGCCCAAGACTCACCAAGGCCAAAAGCTTTTCTGCACACCGCCATGATTGATATAATAATAAGGACATAAAAAAATGTATCTAATGATTGGAAAAATTAAAAAAACTATCTAGCGTATGCAATTATGGTACAACAAAAATTTTCTTTAGCCGATGCAATTTACGGATTTTTAGGGCATATCTTTCCGAGTTGTAGCGATGCACTCAAACTCGTGGAAAAAGGGCAAAATAAGCCATTAAAATGGCATGAAAAATTTGCCTTAAAGTATAACTCACCGCTTTGCTTACACTGTAATTGTAATCGTGAGAAATTTGATAAAGAATACGAAAAATTAAAAGCGATTGAATCAAATCGATCTAAAAACTAGTTTTCTTCTTCAGTATCAATCTCAGCGTAACGCATGACTTCTTCCACAGTGGTTAAGCCTTGCTTCACATGGTTCCATCCACTTTCGGTCAGTGAACGCATTCCTTGCTCGATCGCTGTTTGGCGAATCGCTCTAGCCGATGTCTTTTGAACAATCTGTTCGTGGATTTCTTCACTAACTGATAAGCATTCAAAGATTCCAATACGTCCTTTAAATCCAATATTTCGACATTTTTCACAACCATTTGCCGTGTAGATCGGGTGGTTTAGATTCTCCTCTGTCACAGGAATATGCATCAACTTGAGGCAATTTTCTAAATAGCCAGCTTCATAGTTAGCGGGTTGTGCACAATCTGGGCATAGCTTACGAACTAATCTTTGAGCGACAATCAATTCTACAGAGGAAGCGATTAAGAAAGGCTCGATGTCCATATCGATCAGACGTGTCAACGCTCCCGGTGCATCATTTGTATGCAAAGTACTCAGCACTAAGTGACCGGTCAAAGAAGCACGGATACCAATATCCGCAGTTTCACGATCTCGGATTTCCCCCACCATAATCACATCAGGATCTTGGCGAAGCACGGAACGAAGTGATTGAGCAAAGGTTAAGCCGATTTCTGGATGCACCTGAGTTTGATTAATCCCCGGCACTTCATATTCTACAGGATCTTCCACTGTGATGATTCTGCGTTCCGGTCGATTGATCAGACGAATAAAAGCAGTTAAGGAGGTGGACTTACCCGAACCCGTCGGACCTGTGACCAAAATAATCCCGTGCGGTGAGCTTAAGACTTTTTCTAGAATACGCTCTTCGTGGGTAGATAGCCCCAATTCTTTCATGGTTAAAGGCTTGGATTTTTGATTGAGCAGACGAAGACTGATACTCTCCCCATACATAGTTGGAAAGGTAGAGATACGAATGTCCAATTCTGATTCACCAGAAGAAAAAGTAATGCGACCATCTTGAGGGCGACGCTTCTCTGAGATATTTAATTTCGCCATGATCTTTAGGCGTGAAATGATTGCGTCTTGGAATCGAATCAAATTATCAGGCACTCGAATCGAAATTAATTCACCATCAATCCGATAACGAATCTGAAGTGAATCTCGCAAAGGCTCGAAATGAATATCAGTCGCTCGGTCATTCACCGCTTTGAAAATCACCTCATTTACGAAACGAATAATCGCCGCATCCTCATCTTCCACCGCATCTTCTTCGGACACATCTTCAATTAAGCTCGACTCATCTAAGCTATCCGCTCCCACACCAAAATGCTGAGTGATGGTATCTTGTATCTTTTCGGGATCGCCTAAATACCATTTCGGTCTTTTACCACAGCTAGCAAAAATCCAACGATCCATCTGCTGATCAGGAGGCCACAGCGTAACCAAAGCAATAGATTCAGACTCTTGACCTTCATGACTTGTATCTTCAATAGGCACACAGTGGTATTCGTGTATCAATTTCACCGGCATGTGCTGAGAAGGATTATCAATCAAGCTAAAGGAATCGAGCAAAGGTAATTCTGTCGCTTCAGCTATTTCTTTTAAGGCATCCTTAGTCGGTAAATTTTTTAACAAAGCAAGGTGTTCCATTTTTTCATCACGAGGCAAGAGATCGATCTTATCAATCTCCTCAGGAGTTACATCGGAATAGAGTGCCTCTAAATTCATTTGCTTGGTTTTAGATACTGTAGATTTTGTGAGATTAAATGTCCTATTCAGTTTAGATCAAGTGTTTCTAGATATTCCTTTAGCCATCGACGATGCGGACCTGATAATAGGATGGAATTTATTTCGTTAAAATCAATCCAATTCAATGCACCATGTATGTCTAAAGAAAGCCCCTCAGTTTTCACACGAAAGAGATGCTCTTCAATCGATTGATTGGAGATCGCCCGTCGCCGAACCGATACCGCTTCCACCTTATCCGAATCGTGCGATAAATTGAGGGCTTCAAGACAAGGGATTTCAAAATGCCCCTTTAAGCGTTTCGCCTCAGTGTCTATCTTTTGCAGTAAAATCTTCTTTTTATCAATGGCTAGCCCTCGATGCAGACGCACCTTTTCTCGCTTCGCTCTCTCAATCTTCGGCAAGTCAGCCACCGAGCCTTGAGCAAAGCCAAGACAAAAACTCTGAAGTGGGCAGAGCGTACATTTCGGATTACCCTTTGTGCAGACAGTCGCCCCCATTTCCATCATCGCTTGATTCGCATCTCCTGGTGACTCTGGGTCGAGTAATTTATTCGCTAGAACTTTAAAAAAATCGACTGCCTTACCATTGTTTGGAAAGACCATTTTCTCATTAGTTAAACGAGCCAAGACCCGTACCACATTACCATCAATCACCGCCGCAGGAACACCTTGAGCAATCGAAGCAATCGCCGCTGCTGTATAATCTCCAATCCCCGGTAAATCTTTCCAAGCTTCCACTGAATCGGGTACTACCTCAGAGTCTCGTATCCACTGAGCCACCTTATGTAAATTCCTCGCTCGATTATAATAACCCAAGCCCTCCCAATGCTTTAAAACTATTTCGCTCTCCGCATTTGCTAAAGCGGTGAAATTAGGAAAACGTTTCATCCAACGATCAAAATAAGGCAGAGCTGTTTTGATTTGGGTTTGTTGCAACATAAACTCTGAGACCACAGTTCTGTAGAGACTCGGCTCAGTACGCCACGGAAGACTTCTTTGGTTTTTCTCATACCAAATTAACAGAGCGGAGCGAAAAGCTGTATGGTTATTAATCAAGAGATGTGGGCAATCTAGAATTAAGTTTTTCTAAGTTTCACACGACTTAGAGATTGCTTAAAGAATAATAAATTTAAAAGATGGCAAACATGGATGATAAAGAAAAGAAGCGTTCAATGTATACTCTCGAATTAACACCCGAGCAGATGGACAAGCTTCAAGACTTAATTGAAAGCGGACAACTTGGACAATGGAATCCCTATACCGTAAACTATTCACTTTTTGCCTACAAAGCTGAAAAACTCAATGTAGTTGGTTACAAAAGCGGAAAGCTAGTTATCTCAGGAAAACGTACCGAAGAATTTGTCCAAATGACCCTCGAGCCACAAATCACTGGCGAAGTGCGACTCGGCTACGATGAAGTCAACCACCCCGAATGGTTTGAACTCCATGCCGGCTGTGACGAAAGTGGAAAGGGCGATGTCTTCGGTCCTTTGATTGCCGCCTGTGTGATTGCCGATGGTGATATGGTCCGTGAATGGCTCAAAGCAGGAATCGCCGACAGTAAGAAAATCACCGATAGCAAAATTTTAAAACTTGATAAAGTGATACGAGAGACCAAAGGCGTGGTGGTAAAAACTGTCTTCGCTCGTATGGTAAAATACAATCAGCTCTACGGAAAATTTGGGGAAAACCTCAACAAGCTCTTGGCATGGTATCATGGACGAGCCCTCAACGAAGCCCTGAAAGTTCGCCCAGCACCTTGGGGCATCCTCGACCAATTCTCAAAGCAACCCTTGGTCGACCCTTATGTAAAAAAAGAGCATCCGAAATTCAATCTCATTTCCCGGACCAAAGCCGAGTCCGATCCCGTAGTCGCCGCCGCATCCATTGTCGCCCGTGCCACCTATGTCAAAGAAATGAAAGCCCTCTCCATTCAAGCAGAAATGGAACTCTCCAAAGGAGCGAGTAAAGAAGTGCTTAAACAAGCCACTCAGATTTTTGAAAACGAAGGTGTCGATGGACTCGAACAAACCGCCAAAATGCATTTCAAAACTGTTTATGAAGCTCAAGGCCTTAAGCCTCCCGAAAAGCCCAAATTTATTAAGAAGCAATAATCTTTGGGTTTTAACTTTATTGTTCAGTGGCTTTGAGGCGGTAGAAAGTCTGGCTTCGATCCTCAGTCTTGAAGTTGGTGATGGTTGCTTTCATAGGATTGCCATCTCCGTTGTAAGTGGCTTGGTTTTGCCATGAATTTCCAAATGAATCGGTGCTTTCAATTGTGTATTGGTATCCTTGATTAGCTGTGAAATTAAATTCTAAAGTGGAATCTGTAATTTGCAGATTATTTAGTGAAAGGCGATTTTTAAAATCGGGGGTATCGGAGGCTAGTATGGGGTTGGTCTTGTTAAGGAATTCTTCTTGGTTGGAGTAGCCGTCGTTATCATTGTCTTGGGATTTATTATAATTAAGGGTATTGAAATGGTCCATCTCCCACCAATCGGGTAGGTTGTCTTCATCCGTATCGACAATTTTGCGTAGATTAAGAACACCTCCTGTGACCACTTTATCGCTAAGACTGGATAGCGTGACCACGTTGCTAAGAACACGCGCTCGTCTTTGGCCCATAGTTTCATTAGGAAAATTATGGGCGGCAAAAGCGACTGCGGCTGTTACGAATGGGGTTGCCATAGATGTGCCTGATTTGTAGTCGTACTGAATATTATTTGGGTCGATTCTATTAATAGTGGAGTATATATCTACACCAGGTGCGACTAAATCAACTTCCTTGAGCCCGTAGTTTGAATATGATGCGAGTTCTCGATTGTTGTTGATTGAGGCTACGCTTATGATGTTAGGTAGGTCGAAATTATTGGGATATACTACATCTAAAATACCGTTTCCATTCAGGTCTTCTTCTGCATCTAAAAATCCATTCCTATTTAAATCTTCTTCAAGATCCAGGTTACAGCCATCATTGCCTGCTGCAGTGCATAATATAATACCATGATCAGACAGATTCTCTACTGCTTCATAGCCTAGTTGACTGTATATATTAGATCCAAAGGAAGCGTTGATGGCCACGATATTATACCCCCTGTTTTTTAATTGAATGATATAATCTATAGATTGTAATAGTGCAATAACACTAAGGTTATCCTCTCCAATAGAACAAGCTAAGGCAATAAATTTAACATTTGGAAAGGCCCCACAGATGCCCCTTAGGTTATTTTTTTCTGCAGCGCAAATTCCAGCTACATGGCTTCCGTGGTCATCTTCTCCATTAACATTAGGGCTGGAGTTCGCAAAATCAAAGCCGTGAATATCGTCTACATAACCGTTGCCATCATCGTCTATTCCGTTGTTGGGAATTTCTTCTTCATTTACCCATAGTTGATTCATTAAGTCTTGGTGTTGGATATCAAATGTTGAATCTGCAATTCCGATGATAACCGGACCATCTGGTGTGCTTTTTCTAGATAAAGCTTGTGCATTTAAAAAATCGATATCGGTACCAGATGCAGAGCTAGAACTTTCCAGTGCCCACTGTTTACCAAAATCAGTATCATCTGGCAGGTCGCTTCGTTCGAATGTGATGCCATGAACTTGCATAATGTAGTTGGGTTCTACGTATTCAACATTTGGGTCGATTTTAAGCTCTTCTAAGAGAAGTTGAATATTTTCGCCTTCAATTATAACGACATCTATCTGTCCTGGATAAAGCGCAGTGTATTTAAAAGAAGGTGACACATCAGGTGAAACAGTTGCTGAAGGTGCGTTTGTAGATGTAGCTAAGGGGGAAAAACTTGGGTCTTTGTATTTTACAATAATTT
>CEOK01380994.1_pt1 | contig 10245 bp, 17 predicted proteins | sample 427001 | NCBI WGS metagenome assembly CEOK01 (sample SAMEA2591108, study PRJEB7988) | marine metagenome | isolation source: saline water (ENVO:00002010), including | reverse complement strand
AGTCTAGGGCTTTAGACAATTTTGGATATTTATCAAGGATGCGCTGTTCCTGCCTGGGCGCGATGTTGTATCTTCTGTCATTAGGTTCAAGATTAACTGCATCTACTCTATTTGTAAGGAATATAAAATTAGTGTAGCTGTGAACAAATTGTTGGTTTTGATACATCTCTCTTACATTTATTTTTGGTTCAGTAATATCGCTTTTCAATTGATCTGCAATTTTAGTAACTCGTGAGTTTGCACTTGCCATATGAAACTCATCTACAATTAAAAATATTGCATCTCTCATGTATCCATTATATTTCTCATCGATATTAACTAATGTTTTCATAGGCACATGATTAAAGCCAAATAGCGGACTTAGAATTTGTGAATAGAAAATACCTTTACCAGTGCCTTGTGTTCCTTGTAACACCCAACAGGTACCACTTTTTTGCCTTGTTTGGTAGATATAGGAAAGCCAATTTATAAACCGTTCAAACTCTTCATCTCCATCACCAAGCATATGATAAATAACTTTGTATATAGTTGGGCAAGCAGTTTTTATATTGTAAGTTGAATGTCCTAATTCCAAAGTAAGTTGGGGGTTAGGATCAACAGGGTTTTTTACGTAATCAGTGGTTTGATAAGTATTAACATGGTAAGGCTGTCTAAACAAATCTATGCAGGGTTTTGTGCTTGTTGGATCAAATACAATTTTCCCATCTGGTATAAAATCAGGAGCTATTTTTCCGTGATTAAAAAAGAAATCATCAATGTTTGCTTTTTTAATTGGGGTAAGTGGAAACTCTTTATCAAATTCATTTGTGTTTGGGTCATATACACCATTGAAAAAGGTATCAGTATAGTAATCACGAAAAACTACAGGTTTTAATGCTTGTCCTATTTCTTTTAATTTTTCTTCAAATTTATCTTGAAGTGATAAGAAAAATTCTTGGTCGGCTTTTTCAATTTCAAATATTGGCTCACCTTTAAAGTTATGCATATAAATAGGAGATTTCATATTAAAATAATATGCACAAGAGTCTCCGCCATTTATGTTGCATCTTATATAAGGAAAATTTGAATCATCAACAATTGCAATTGACATTTTATCTGGGTTTGTAATTATTTCTATTGATTCATTGTCAATTGTAGTAATTCTTGTTTTAAGTTGTTTTTTACTAAAACCTGCTTGTTCACGCAATTTATCTTTATGTTTTTGTGACTTTTCAAAACATTTTTGCGGAGATACATCGTGCATCAGAGCTGCCAAGTCTATTGCATCTTCCGTTTTTGTGACTCTTACTATTCTATCTTTATCGTTTTTAAATGGATTAAATGATTTTTTAGAAAAAGTTGGGGGTGCAATAAATATTATTTTAGAATTGTCAGCTACTGATATATCTAATGGGTAACGTAATGATTGCCCATTTACACTTAATGATAATTGTTGACTAAATATATCTGATTCAAAGTTTGCATCTTGCAACCAAAGTTTTACAGATTTGGTTGGCATTGCTACTTTTATAAACATAAATATATGCAAAGATGTTTTGTTAGATTTAAGTCCTAAAGATGCTGATGCTTGAGCGATATAACTTGTATTTTTAAATTCGAAAGGTAATTCATTAATAACTTGTTCAGCAAGATTTGTTACATAGCTACTTGTAATTTTGTTATTGTTAAAATTGGATGTTTGGGGGAGGTCAATTCCGTCAATATCAAGCACAAGTAAATTTGTTAATTCTGTTTTACTTGTTTGTCCCGCACGAGATTCGTCAACAAGATCCTTTTTAAGATTACCTTTTAATAGGCAATGACCTTTATCAGCATGATCTCTAATTAAAGATTCAAGTTTTATTAAACCTGATTTATTTGTTTTTATTTCGTATGAGTGGGAAGTTACTGATTTAACGTGTGGGTAGTTATTAAAACCTGTTTTATCATCAAAATGTTTACTAAGAGTAAGACCGTTACTTGATTCTAAAAAGGTTATGTGCATAACGATCCTCCCTGATTTATGAGATGCAGTGTGTTAAGTTAAAATTACTTCGGTTTACTAAATATTTCTTTTCTATCTATTTTAATTTCTTCATCTGCATCAAACGATAGACGCACTTGTTTACCATCAATTTTAGAAATCTTTATGGAACATAAAGGGTTTTCTGGATTTTGGTAAACAACAACTTCTTCATTAAGTTTTCTAGTAAGCACAAGTCGGGACATATCATTTAGCGTAATAAGCACCAAAAACTCCTTCTGCGTCTAGCGGCAAATCCTTTGCCCAATCGGGTGATACACACATATCGGTTAATATTTGTTGCAGTGTATCATCGGGATCTGTATTAGTCGAGCTAATAATTATTTCATCATGAACTTGTAAGGCGACATCAAACTTTTTACTTAGTCTTAACATAGAATCTGTAATAACAATTCGAGATAAAGCCTGAATTACATTTTCTGTAATACGACCACCATAGGTGTATTCTGTTTTGTTGCGAGACTCATACATTAAGCCTTGAGATAAAAGTCTTAAATTGTGATAACGAAGAGCCATTCCATTTGGTAATTTTAAAGAACAATTACCAACTGTCAGTGGCCCGTACATAATTCCATAATTAGGTTTGTACAAACTTTGTTTTAAAAGTATTTCTAATTTATTCCAAAGCATTGCAATTTTTGGATAGGTTTGTCTGTATGTTCTTACGATTGAGTTTGCTTCTTCTAATGTGAAATGCACAGGTGGGCCAGCTACTCCTGCTTCTAATGTATCTTTAAACTTCTGACCGCCCATACCATAGCCGAGTCCCAAGATCGCAGTTTTACCTACAAATCTTTCTACAGGATCGTTCTTTTTGTTTATTTTTCTTTGATAAATAATAGATGCAAAAACGCTGTATATGTCATCACCGTTTGCAAATTGTTGGAGAAGATCCGTCTCACCAGCGAGCCAAGCGAGCATCCTTGCTTCAATGTTAGAGAGGTCGGCAACATACAGCAGGTTTGTGCTGCCAGGGGCACAAATGCATCTTCTAAGTTCACCGCCACGAGGTAAGTTTTGCATGTTAAGTTTTTCAGTCCCTCCGAACCTGCCTGTGTGGGCGGCATAATATCTTAGTGGAACTGGTAACGAGTTATCAGGTAAAGCAGCATCAAGAAATCGTTTAGCGCGAGTTTCGGTAAGTCTACTTTTAACTGCGGTACGTGCGTTCCATATGTGCCCCAGCTCAGGATGCATCTTCTGCATTTGATTAAATGCTTTATCATTTTTGCCAAGGGCGGGTATTTGTTTTCCTGTAGTGGGAGATTTTTTAGTTGGAGGTGCAATGCACAATACATCTTGAATGTACTTTGCAAACTGTTGGTTGCTTGAAAGAATCTTACGATCTACACCAGAGTCTTCAATTAGTTTTTCAGCTTTTTCGTATTCGTTTTTGTGATATGAAGTAAGTCGTTTTCTGTCAATATGCAAAGTTGGTTCGCAAAACATTTTGCACGTTAGATTAATCAAATCCATTTCGGAAAGCGGCATGTCGCATAACATCTTCTTCCATATAAGATAAGTAAGTTCAACATCTTGAATGCAATATTTTCCAATTTCTTCGTCAAGTTCTGGCGATAAATCTATTATGCCTTTAGCATTAACTAGCTCTTCCCCTTTGCGCTTTGATTCGTCATCGGGGAAGAGTCTTACAGCACAATCACGAAGACGGGCTGATTGACCCGGATATAATCCGCGTGACATTGCAGCTGTGTCAACGTAGTAACTAGGAATGTGTTTGTAATACTGAGTCAGGATGAATGCATCAAATGGCGTGTTATGACAAATTAAATGAGATTCATCCCACGGGATTTCATTTAATGCATCTTCTACTTCGTCAGCGGTGTACCACACAGCAGGGGCGTGGTCTATTTTTATACCAACACCCCACACTTTGAAGCGTTCATCTTGAACATACTCCATTGTAGTCATTTTGGTTAATGAGAACTTAACGTCAAAATAAGTCTCAAAATCGAGAGTGACTAACATTAGAATGGTATGTCATCAAACTCGTATGGTTGACGAGTTTCGTGATCATTTATCATGTGTTGTTCCATGATTTCACCTTCAAGAAGTTGGAAACGGGATGCAAGTTCAGCGTATGCTTCGGGCATTCTTGAACGCATCCATACAGTTGTAAAAGTATGAAACTCAGGATTTATATCGTCTTTTATTAGTTTAGGGAGTTGTTTGAAATATTCGTTTGTGTCCATTTGCCATCCTCCTGATGGTATGTGTTAATAACTAGAGTGCGTTTTTGTTTTCGCCACGATGCTTGATCATCTTCTAAATACTTGAAAGGTGCAGTGGCAAGGGTTTCTTTTTTTCTACCTTTACGGTCTTTTCTTAATTGAGCAAGATCATATTTAGTTAATCTCATAGCTGTAATTCAATTAACTTATCAAGATACCAACGGGCTTTACGAAGGTCGTCAATTGGAGATGCATCTTTATAACGCCACCTATGGATATACTTCTTGACGTTTCCTTCGCAATAGTAAGACGCTCCTTCACGACCCATGTTATCGATGATGTAATCAATACATTCGATGTTGCCATTGTTGTAATGGGGAGGGTTATTAACTTTTGTATTGATTGCTACTGAATCGTATGGATCAATATAAGATGTTTTTCCTTTAGAATTTAAATTGTTCCACTCAGCAGGGGTTATATCGTCAATACTATTTTGTTTGCGGTTTGGCATAAGCAAATAATACCTCAACTAATAATTTTAATCCAGAGTAACTCTACAATATTGACCCCACGGAGGTTCTACATTTGTGGTTGCACACCACAAAACTGGATAACTTCTTGGATCTCCAAAATTACCGTACATGTCAGTAAGATACACAGCTGCATCAATTTCAGGACAGTGTTCGTCTATCCAATCAAAAGCGGGTTCAAAGTCTGTCCCTCCACCGCCATACACTTTATCTATAGGAAACTCATCAAATTTATCGACATGTCTTGTGAATGCAACTTCTGCATCTGCATGAATAATGGTTAATTTTTCAGGTCGAAGTTCAGCATGGATTGCTTTTATCTCAGCCATGAAGGGTTCATATTCATCCATACATGATCCGCTTGTATCAATTATCACTGCAAAATGTCCTGCACCTTCTGTATATAAAGAGGGAAGATACTCATCTTCGGAGATGTAAGCTCTGTTTGGTTTTCGCCATGAGTAATCATCATTTGTGATTGATGTGCAGAAAGGCCATAAGATTGATCGCCAAGGTACAACAGGTTTTACAATGTCACGAAGATGCGTTTCCATGCCCGCTGGCAACTTGCCTTGTTGTTTTGCAGTTGATAAGGCTTGGTTTACAGATACTTGCCAATCTGCTTCTATTGCTCCGGCAGTTTTTGGTTGATCAAGTCCACCATTTGGAGCATCGACTACCAGCCCCCAGGGGCATTGTTCTGCATCTTCTTTTGGTAAAGCGTTGTATATTGCATCAGCTGTCATGTCTTTGTAGTCGCCATCAAGCAATCCATCTTTTGGAAGAATAAAATGGCATTCATGTACAAGATGCCAATTAATTGCGTAGTCGCAAGCAATGTTCCATAACTTTGGATCTCGGTTATGTCTTCTAGTCATATGATTCCAAACACAATGAAATACTTCGTGTGCAATTAATCCTTTAACTTCTGGATTGGATAGTTTTTCTATAAACTTAGAAGCATAAAAAAGATGCACACCATCCACTGCAGCGGTACGCACGTCTTCTTTTTGTACAAGTTTTAGTTTTAACGCAAGTACACCAAAAAATGGATTTTCCATGAGCAACTGTGCGCGAGCTTTTAGCATTTTGCTTTCAGCAGACATAATTAAGCTCCCATTAGTTTACTGGTTAACGCCACCTGTTTAGTTAGGGATGAATCAAACTCAATATTTTCTTCGATGTGTTCTGCAACTTTTGCACGAGTCATTTTGATATGCATTGCTTGTATCTTCTCTGGGGGTACAAAAGTTTCCATAGAAGGTTCAACGTCTAACATTCTGTGAACAGTAGTGCATTTATTTGTTAATTCACGAATACCATTGATATATTTTCGTCTTGTTTCATTTCTATGATTTATCTTATCTAAAGCATTTTTATAGTCAGCATAAACTTTTTTATATAAGTCATCTTTTTCGACTAAATAAATTTGTAAGGTGCTGTAATATGAATCTCTACCTAAGTCTTTACTTGGGTGATAACCATAAAATTTTGGGCAATCTTTTACATTAAAACTAACAAATTTATCTGCATGCCCAGCAGGAGCTTGAAGATTACATTTAAATCTTGTAATTTCGCTCACTACTACATTGTTTTCTGCACCTACAGGCTCACCTACTTCAGCATTAAGTTTACTTGCTTTGGCATGTGTTTCTTTCCAAAACGTCTGAAGTTTACTTGATGTAAAAAGATCAATAATTTCATTTACATGTTTTGGTTTGTATTCTATTTCAGGGTTTGCTTTATCAAATGCATTCATTGCATTGCTTATAATTTCGTCACGGAGTATTCCGGTCATTCGTACACTAGCCATGATTAATCTCCTATAAAAGTACTTCTGCGTTTTTTGCTGTCCACGCAGTAAAGGGTTGTTCTTGAGTTAAGGTTGGATCTTTGCTAATTGAGTCACGCACAACTACAACTTGATATTCAGGTGGCATTCTATCTGCGTACCTCAATACATTTTTAAAGTTTGTTTTGTTTACTCTGCTTGCAAGACCACCACAAACAGCAAATAAAACTGATGTGTTTGTTGGTACTTTTGCTGTACCGGGATTTTTAATTACATCATCAAGATCAGGAACATCTTTGTAGATATCACGAAACGCAATAAACTCACCTGCCGCGCCATCGCCAACTAGGGACGCAATACCGTAAAATGGATCACGCATAAATGGTAATTTTTTAGATACAAACTCCCATGTGCGCGGTGTTGGAAAAGCGTTGTGTGTTGGTTCAATATCTGACAATAGATTAGGTTTGAATCGAAGGAATGCAATAACAGATTCATCAATACCGCTGACTAAAGCCCACTTTACCCAATCATCAATGTTTGACTCGATAGTGTAATGAGCAAAGCGGTTTTTTACTGGAGTAGGCATCTCATGTACTGCGGCACGATCTTCTGCTCGGTTACCAGCTGCAATGATTGTTGTATTGAGGGGTAGGGTGTAGGTTCCAATTTTCCTGTCTAAGATTAATTGCAACAAACCATTTTGTGTAGCTTTTGGTGCATTGGGTAGTTCATCAATAACAATGTAAACATTCCCTAAGTAGTTTGTATCAGGGTAATCTTCTGGAATACCGTAGCGTGTTTTGTATGTGCCGTCTTCTTGTTCGACAACTTTTAAACCGCCACGTATGTCAACGGGGTCGAATAAATTTGCACGGATTTCAAAAACTTTTGCATCTTCTTGTTGGGCGGCTTGGTAACAGATTTGTGATTTACCTTGACCGGGTGGCCCCCAAATCATGGTTGCTAATCCCGCAAGTGAATTAGCTTTTATCTCGTGTGCCAAATCCTTTGGTCTTATCGTTCTCATAAGATTGTTCCTCTTTTAGTTGGTCAGTGGAGTTGTGGTAATGTTGGAAAAGTGGATCGTTGGGATGAAGGTCTTCAGGTTCACATGGGCCTTCTTCGTAAGGTGCGTACACACCTTTTTGTTCTATGTAATCAGAGTAATCGTAGTAGGGGTCATCCGACACTCTGCAAGGCATACGGTTTGTCATCTTTAGTTTCCTCGTAATAAAACCAAACGGTTAGTACATTATTTTCATTGCAGAAATACGCAGGAATATCCTCGTCTTCTAGTATTTCTACTTTGAGTCCTTTCTCAATTACAAAATCTATAATGAGTTTTTCAATTTCTTGTTTAGTCATCTTCACGCCTCTTTTTATAAAGCTGTTTTTCTTTAGCTGTTAAGCATTCGTAATGGATATGAACTGATTGATCTGGAAATTCTTGTGTATCTTCTACGTAGACTTGATCAGCCATTACGTCTTCATCTAAATAAATTTGTTTACCGCATCGGTCACATTCAAATCCTCCGCATTCAGCACAAGCATAGCCATTGCGGTATTCATCTTCTGCGAAGATACAGTTACCTGCTGCATCGGATACACCGTAGTCTGCATCTGCTGAGATACGGTTGACAAAGCGCCCGCTGCCGAAAGATGTATCTTCTCCGCAATGCACGCATCTTTGGTCTATATCAGTCATGGTGTATGCCCTCGGCAACATGGTTCATAAAGTTCCATTGCTTTTCATCAAAACGGACATCAACTGTCCATACATGATGGAAGCCTTTATCTGGATCTTCATCGCCTTCGTCTTCTCTTAGGTCACGAGCTACAACTCTTGCGTTGTAGATTAGGTCAAGCACATCACGTACTTGTTCTTCAAAATTACACATAGGTTTCTCCTTAGTCGTCACAGTCAACGCATCCCTTGCGTGTCCAATCAAATACACATTGTTCTTCTGCTGCTGGGGGATTTGTATCTTCTTCCTCTGTAGAAGATGCATCTTTTTCCTCTTCTTTTTCTTCTTCTTCTTCAGGTAGTAGTGTGCATATACCAAGTGCTATGTAACCTCCATAGTCTTTCATCCACCAAGCATCAAGATTGTTTTCAGCAATAAAGTCTTCGATAAGTTTATAAGTTTGTTCGCGTGGTAAATGTGTTTTAGAAGATGCAACTGTGTTTTCTGCTGGGGGGTTTGTATCTTCTTTGTTCATTGTTGAACTCCAAGTGCTTGTTTAAGTCGTGTCCATGCGGCACGCAATTCATTTGCATCTTTTTTGGTGTATGAAGACCATTCGCTAGACATGGCATCGATTCTTGATTCAACGGTTATCTCTAACATGCTTATGTCATCGGCACGCTGACGTAGAGACATGTAGAGTGGGTCTTCCCAGGGACGCACACATGTATCTTCCTGAAGATTTTTGTCTTTTAGTGACAATGTTTGTCGGGTTAGCTTTTTGCTAATATCTTTTGATGTAAGCACAATATTCTCCTAAGAAGATACACGTTTGACTGGGTGTGGATTGGATGCCGATTTGCTTGATGGTTATGCGGCTACCCATCGGAAAGATCGGTATGGAAATCCATCAATTTTTACAAATCGCAACTTTTCTTGCGGTATTACTCTGCGAGCAACAAACAAGAAGATACTGATGATTGCACCTGCCATAAGACCCGCCATCATCCCTGCGAATGTTCCTGCAAATATCCAAATCAAGAAAAATGTAACCGAGATATCGATTAAGATTTCATGCTTCAGGATACGTCTTAGATTGAATTTCAAAAGTAAAAATAAGATTGCACTTGCGGCAATCAAGCCTGTGATAAACATTACTGCCTCCTATTGGTTTGCTAATATGATTTGTTTTGCTTGTTCCATACCTTCTAATTGTCCTTCGGTATAGACCCTTTGAACGAATGTTTGAAACATTTGTTTTTCAGTGACATTTGATGGAAAAGATACATTTGAAAAAAGATCCATACCTTCTTCAACAAGTTCGAGTTGTGTTTTTGTTTTTTCCATTTTTAATACTCCGATGGCAACATGTGGGTTATAGATTTGTTTTGGGGATTGCGAACTGACCAAATTGTTATTTGTTCAAGAGGGAAAGTGCAAAATGTTAAAGATTGTGTGAAACAAATTGTGTCGTTCATATCATCAATAACGATAAGTCCTTCTTCTTTATCTAAATCTACTGTTAATTTGCTTTGAAGATACAACTCGTTCTTCAGGTTTTGATTGAATCGAATTTCTGCATCTAGCAAATCAAACAACCAAAATGCTTCACAGTTTGTTGCGACATACTGCGCTCCATCGGTAAGAACACTGTTTGATAAAGAATTCCACTTCCAAAAGTTTTCACTTCCCCAAAAATGGGCAATGTCGTTTTGGATAGTTTGTATGTTTTTTGTTGTTGTCATTACATCCTCCTGATGTATTAGTTGAGGTAATATTAGCATGGCTAATGATAAAAGTTAATAGAAGAAGATTTACGGTTTGTGGGGGGCACGGTGTATCTTCTACCACCATTGCCAATAAAAAACTTCTGCATCATCACCGTGTGTTTCAAAAGCGGTTAATGCTTCTGCACAGAATTCTAAATCTTGCTCACGATAATCTTCCTGTGATTCCTCTTGAAACTGCCATCCGTTAAAAAAGCCGCCTTCACTATGCGGTAAGTTGCGATGCAGAATGT
>CEOK01190534.1_pt1 | contig 10253 bp, 8 predicted proteins | sample 427001 | NCBI WGS metagenome assembly CEOK01 (sample SAMEA2591108, study PRJEB7988) | marine metagenome | isolation source: saline water (ENVO:00002010), including | reverse complement strand
ACCGTCTCTTGAAATTTTTTCGATTACATTATCCTTGAGACCATTTTGGTAAACCCATTCACTCACCCACTTCCTGTTTCTCATGTGAGCTTGCTCTACATCATCTCCAAGATTTAACCTGATTAATTGAGTCATCATGCCATTTCTGATATATCCGTCATAAGAGGTTTTACCCACTGATTTCCAATCATCAACTAATCCTAATTCTTGAATTTTTGAATTGTAAACATAATAAAGTGCCAAAAGATCAGCCCTTCCTTCCTCCATAGTAGACCTATATGTCTTTAACGTTTCACTAGGAGTTCCTACCCCAGGCATCAATTGACCAGATGCATGTCCAATCACTTCATGCAACGCAGTATGCATATCGTCTGATAATGCTCCATACTTCATTTCAAGATCATATTCCTCATCATCATTTACAAACTCTTTTAATCTTCCGCTACTACCAGCGTTATTATATGCATTTTTTATGTTACCTAAAGAAACAGATTTGCTTCCGACGGAAGCTCTGATCCAATTGGCATTTGGTAAATTAACTCCAATTGGTGTACTTGGGGATGCATCTCCTGCTTCACCTGCTACAATAACAGATTTGTAGCTAACTCCTACTACATTAGCTTTTTTATGTTCTTCCATTAATGTTGTATTGTCTTCAAACCACTGAGCATTTTCAGAAAGAACAGACATTTTTCTTGATAAGTCAAAGTCGTTTATTTGAACTATATTTTCAAAGGAACCCCTTAGCCCTATTGGGTCATTATATACTTCGATAAAACCATTAATATAATCTATGTTACCTTCTGTTGCTTTAGTCCAAGCAACACAATAATCATCCCATATCTTTAAATCTCCTGTTCTGTAGTATTCTGCTAAGATTCTTAATGCATCACCTTGTAGTTTATTTTCAGCAACCTCAGCTGCTTTGTTAATCCATTTAATAATTTCTTTAATGGACTTGCCATAAAGTCCAGATTCACTATAAATAAGTTCTTTAACCTCACCGTTTTCCTTAACTAATTTTGAATTTAGTCCAAATGAAAGCGGTTTTGCTGGGTCAGGTTGTGTTTTAGCAGCATAGAAATTAGTAACATCATCCATTGTCACATTAGGACCGTAAAAGTTAACTGCTGACTCTAATATATTGTCAACTCCTTTTCTTTTATCTACCATCTTTGAATCTACATCGTTAAATATAACTTCATAAGCATTACCTTCAAGTTTTGTTTTTGTTGAAGACATAAGCTCATCTAAATATTCTTTAGAAAAACCAGGTACCATTTTATCATTTGAATAATGATGATGTATACCATTACTAAACCATATCCTTTTTAGATAAACTTCAAATTTAAGCCAATCTTTTGATTTTTTATCACCACTAAATTTTCTGTAAATATTTTCAAGTGCAGATCTAATTTTAAGATTATATCGATACTTTTGATCCCATATTATATCTCTACCAGCTAATCCAGCTTGAGTTAAATAATATACGAGTTCTTTTTCTTTTAGCGAAAGCTCATCCCAGCCTGGGATTTGATACCTTAGAATAGCTAAATCAGCGAATTGATCAACTTTGAATTCAAAGGAATCTTCGCTTTTAGGAATATAAAAATTACTGTCTTGGGTATTACAACTAAAAAATAAAGCTGAAATAATTAATGCAAAAAATATTGATCTGGTTTTCATAAAAAAAATTAATTTAAATTGGAATTTAAATGTAAAGATTTTTTTTTGTTCTTAATAATTTTGATTAAACTATTAAGCTTAAATTAGTGTCACATAATTATGAAAAGTTTTCTGTTAGTTTTCTTAGGTGGTGGTTTGGGAAGCGGTCTAAGATATTTAGTTACCGCTGCAATGAACCAATATTCAAAATTTTTACCCTATGGTACTTTTACTGTGAATATCTTAGGGTGTCTGTTGATTGGTCTAATATTAGGATATACTCAAAAGGAAAGTACACTGACATCTAATCAAACCCTATTATTAGCGACTGGATTTTGTGGTGGATTTACAACATTTTCTGCTTTTGCAAATGAGAATCTTGAACTAATAAAAAACGGACAAATTTTTAATTTTTCTGTTTACACCATTGGATCTATTTTAATCGGGATTTTAGCAGTTTTTATCGGATTATACCTAACAAAAAATATTTAAAATTAATTCTTAATAAAATTTTTAACTCCCGCTTCGATTCTGGTATTTAAGAAATTTTTTCTAGGAACAATTGGACATGAAAAATTCTCATCATAAGCGCACTGAGGATTATATGCCCGATTAAAGTCAATTAAAATTGAATCATTATCGTATTGATATAGATCTATATATCTACCTCCTCCGTAAGTTTCATTTCCGTTAGTTTGATCTAAAAACGGAAGAAACAAATAGTTTTCATATCCCTCTACTCCATCATATTCAAGATTTTCATAAACCGTTAATTCAAATTCTTTATCTATTATCTGAAAAAATAAATCACCATATTTTCTTACATGAGCAGGAATATCAGTGGTTGTTTTCATTTTGAAAGGTAAGCTTTCGGGAGTTTCCTGAATTTTAGCATAAACAACATATAAAGAATCAAACTCAAAAAAATCAAGTCCTTTAAAATTTTTCAAATCCCTTGGCTTAAGTGGAGAGACAGAGGCATCTTTAAAATAATTATTAACCTGCTTTTGATAATCGGTCAAATTTAAATTTTCATATCTCTTTTCAACTCTGCAAGTAAAAAATAGACAAATGATAGAAAGTAACACTATTCTCATATGGTAAAATTAAAAATATAGTATTAAAACAAATCAATAAATTTTAATTATTAAATTTATGATTCTTCCAAAATTAAGATTATGAGATTTACATTGATATTTTTTGTATTTATTATTAGCCTAAGTTCAGTTTCGGCTCAGGATTATTTTTTAGAAAATAATGGACCTTATGAAAAATCAATTCTAAACCCAGAACAATACCTGGGATATGAAATTGGTTTTGAACACACTCGACACGATTTAATCGTTGCTTACCTAAAGTATTTAGCAAATGTTTCTGAAAAAGCACAAATTGTAAAATATGGAGAATCACATGAAGGCAGAGATTTAATTATGCTTACAGTTTCATCAACTGAAAATTTAAATAATTTAGAAAATATCAAGGATGATCACCTAAAGCACACTATTCCTGGATTGAAAACTGAAATAGATAGTAGCCTACCTATAATTATAAATTTAGGATATGGTGTTCACGGAAATGAACCTTCTAGCGCTGAAGCTGCAATACTAGCAGCCTACACCCTAGTTGCGTCTAAAAACAATAAAATTAAAAGATTAATTCAAAACTCAGTTATTTTTATTGATCCAACAATTAACCCGGATGGTAGAGACAGACATTCGCAATGGGTAAATCAATATAAATCAATTAATCTTGTTGCTGATAGTAATGATGCTGAACATAATGAAATGTGGCCAAAAGGAAGAACAAATCACTATTGGTTTGATTTAAATAGAGATTGGTTGTTAGCAATTAACCCAGAGAGTAGAGGAAAACTTAAATGGTATCATAGTTGGTACCCAAATGTGGTTACTGATTTTCATGAAATGGGAACAAATAGTAATTACTTTTTTGAACCAATGAAAAGAAATGCTTCTTTGAAACCATTAATTCCAGATGAAAACTATAGCGTTTTAAGTCCAATTTTTGCAGAATACTATGTGAAAGCCCTAGACAGTATTGGATCATTTTATTATACTAAAGAATCTTTTGATGAAACCTACCCTGGTTACGGCTCTTCATATCCTGATGTTCAGGGAGCTGTAGCTATCTTGTTTGAACAAGCAAGTTCTAGAGGACATCTACAAGAAACAAATTACGGTACAATGTCTTTTGGGTTTACAATAAGAAATCAATATTTATCAAGTATCGCTACTGTTGAAGCAGCAGTAGACAACAAAGATCTATTAAGAGATTATCAAATGAGATTCTTTAATTCCTCAATAACAGAATTTAAAAATGAAAAGTTTAAAGCCTATGAGTTTGGTGACATGTATGATCAAAATAGAAACAAAGCCTTTATTGATAAATTATTATTACACAAAATCAAAGTATACAACAGTAAAGGCAAATTTGTTGTGCCTGTTAATCAGCCACAATCTAGAATGGTCAAAAATTTCTTTGAGACACACAGTAAATACGTTGATAGTGTATTTTATGATGCATCTGCATGGAGTGTTTCTAACATATACAATATGAAATCTAAGAAATTAAAAAGTTTTTTTGGAGAATCTGAAATAAAAAGTACAGAAGATTTTGTAAAAAATTTAAAGCCAAAAAATTCTAATTATGCTTATATACTAGATTGGGATGATTACAATTCTCCAGCAGCATTAAATCACCTTCAAAAAAAAGGTATTGTAACATATTCGGCATTCAAACCTTTCACGATTAAAGTTAATGGAACAAATTCTTCAAAGAAATTTAATTACGGTTCAGTTTTAATACCAGTGAGTAAACAAAAAGTGTCATCAGAAAAACTGTTTGAAATTATAAATGAAATTCTGAATAAATATGAAGTGCCAATTTATAACTCAGAATCAGGGTATAGTATTAGGGGAATAGATCTAGGGAGTAATAATTTTAAAATCAATAAACCTGTAAAGGTTGCACTATTAATTGGTGAAGGGATTAATGCATATGAAGCTGGTGAAGTATGGCACCTTTTGGATACAAGAATTGGAATGCCTCTGACTAAATTAAGATTTAATCAATTTTCAAATACTTCGATTGATAAGTATACAACTTTAATCATGGTTTCAAGTGACTACGAAAACCTTTTGAAAAGAGATATTAATAAAATAAAAAAATGGATTTCCAACGGTAATACATTAATAACTGTAGGAACAGCCTCAAGTTGGGCAATTTCAAATAATATAATCAATGAAAAATTGGTAGAATTAAAAAGTGATTCAATTCATAATAGAAAAAGATATGTTGATGCTAGTGAGCATATTGGAAGGGAAAAAATTGGTGGTGTAATTCTTAATGTTGATTTAGACTTGACACATCCCCTTGCATTTGGTTATAATGATAAATCAATACCTGTTTATAAAAATAATAATGTTTTTATAAATAAAAGTAAAAATGAGTTTTCATCAGTTGCAGTATACTCTAAAAAATTTCATATTGATGGTTATATTTCTTATTTAAATAAAAGTAAGTATATTCCAGGTTCTGCTTCTTTGATTGTTTCTGAGATTGATGATGGTAGAGTAATATTATTTGCTGATAACCCCAACTTTAGAGGGACATGGTATGGAACAAACAAATTATTTCTAAATGCTATTTTTTTAGGTGATAACATTTCTATGCCGTCAGAGGACAAATAAATTTTTATGTAAAATTGGGGATTAAAATAATCTGGAATTAAATAGTTTTAATGGCAACCGTATCCCCACTTTTTTAACCTATAGTAATTATATGGTAATGGAGTTATAAACCCTACAAACAACATAATTGGTATAACCCACCATGTTAATTTTGCACCTCCTGTAAGAATAACGTCAATAATATTCATAGATGCTTCCATAGCTATCATACTTATAAAACTCATACCAATTGCAACCTTGAAAGCTTCCCTTAAATTCATTTGTCGAAAAAGAATAAATGTTTCAAGTAAAATACTAGTCAATAGTCCATTTGTTATGGCTAATCCCATGATTTGCCAGGTTAACAATGAATGTTCAACTGACTGAAAATAAAATATTGTACCAAAATCACCTATGCTACAACCTAGCAAACACCAAAGGGTATTAATAGAAGCTTTTTTCCAGGTGTGTTGACAATTCCAATTCATATTTTTAAATTAATTTATAACTAATCAAGAAATAATTTTAAACCTTTTTGTGCAACATTAAATCCAAAAGTTTCGATATTGCTTTTGATATTATTTTTATTTGTCAATATAGGATTAGTATGATTAATATGAATGAAATAAATTTTATTTCTTTCATTCAAAGGTTCGTTTAAAAATAAACTGATTGTTTCTTCAATCGATGGATGTGGGATTTCACTCATATCACGATTAAGTTCACTACCGTTATAAAAAGTACCATCAATCAGTGCATAGTCAACTTTTTTCACTTCCTTAATAATATCTCTTTCCCATTCACTCCATTTGTCAATATCTGGAATAAATAATACTTTTTTTGTTTTACCTACTATTTTATAACCAACTGTTTCAGAATATTCATCTCTATGAGGAACTTTTATCGGAATAACTTTTAAATCTTTGGAAAGATTTACCGGTTGTAAATTTTCCAAACTATTTAGTGAAATATTTTTTAACTCAACCAACTGATCCCATGGACCATTATTTTGTAAGAAATTAGACATTCTTTCAAGTGCAAAAACATTTATCTCATTACCCCCTAATCCCTCACGACCTAAGTACATTAACCCCGCATAATGACCAATATGAGCATGTGTTAAAAAAATTCCATCAACTATATTATTACTTGTAGGGAAACTCTCTAATATCCTTAACTGATTATGTAAATCTGGTGTAGCATCAAACAAATATCTTTTTTTACTTTTTTTATCAACTAGCCCAATACAACTGACAAAATGTTCACCGGGTGAAACTCCCAGGCAACAATCTTTTTCACACCCAATGTGAGGAAATCCTGCATCTTGAACAATACCCAAAACATGTATGTAATCTTGATCATTTGTGTTCTGAGAAAATGAAATGAAAGTAAAATGAAGAAAAGCTACTGAAAAAATGAATGATTTCATGAAAAACTATTTTTCTTTAGTAAGAATTATTTTCATTTTTTCTTGAAGCTTAATTGCTTCACTTGCGGCTTTATCAGCAAAGTTTTTTTCTTGAGACGCATAGATTATAGATCTTGAAGAATTAACTAAAACTCCGACATTATCATTTATAGCGTATTTACATATTTCATTTAAGTCTCCTCCCTGCGCGCCAATGCCTGGCATTAACAAAAAATGATTAGGAATTAATTCTCTTATTTTTTCTATATACTGCGGTTTTGTTGCACCTACAACATACATCATATTCTCTTCGTTGCCCCAGTTCATAGAAGACTTAATCATCTCGATGAAAACATAATCTTTATTTGTTTTTTTCAACTGAATATCTGTAGCGCCCGTGTTTGAGGTTAAGCCTAACAAAATAGAAGTCTTGTTTTCAAATTCTAAAAAAGGTTTTACTGAATCAGATCCCATATATGGATTAATCGTAACACTATCAAAATTCATATTTCCAAAAAAAGTCTGAGCATACATCTTGCTGGTATTACCAATATCCCCTCTTTTTGCATCAGCAATAGTAAACATTTTAGGGAAGTTATTATTTATGTAATCAATTGTTTTTTTCATTGATACCCATCCAATGGTTCCTAAGGATTCATAAAATGCAGTATTGAGCTTATAGGCAACACAATAAGGGTTTGTGCTATCAATAATAGATTTATTAAATGAAAAAATTGGATCTTCTTCTGTAAGAAGAAATTCTGGAATTTTATTAATATCAGTATCTAAGCCAATGCACAAAAAAGAATCCTTATTTTTTATTTCAAGTATTAGATCACTAAGTTTCATTTTTAATTATTTGCTTTTAAAATTTCAGAATTTTCGGCCAACATTAACTCATCAATAATTTTTTGAATATCTCCGTTAATGATTTTTGTTAAATCATACAAAGTTAAACCAATTCTGTGTTCGGTAACTCTACCTTAAGGATAATTATATGTTCTAATTTTTGCACTTCTATCTCCTGATGAAACCATACTTTTCCTCTTCAAAGAATCAGCTTGCCGTCTTTTTTCAACCTCTAATTCATACAATCTTGTTCTAAGTACCTTCAGGGCTTTATCAAGGTTTTTATGTTGAGATTTTTGATCTTGACAACTAACAGTTATTCCTGTAGGTTCATGATGCAATCTAATTGCTGAATAGGTGGTGTTAACCGATTGACCTCCAGGACCAGTGGAGGTAGTTCTTTCTATTCTTACGTCCTGCATATCCAGCTCAACATCAAACTCTTCTGCCTCCGGTAAAACAATAACAGTAGCTGCACTTGTATGCACTCTACCTTGTGTTTCTGTCTGGGGGACTCTTTGAACACGATGAACTCCAGCTTCAAATTTTAAATGGCCATAAACATCTTCCCCGTTTACTTCAAAAATCACCTCTTTGTATCCGCCCGAAGTTCCTTCACTAACATCTACCAAATTAACAGACCACTTTTTAGTCTCTGAAAATTTTGTATACATTCTGTAAAGATCGCCAGCAAAAATACTTGCCTCGTCTCCGCCGGTTCCAGCTCTAATCTCAACAACAACATTTTTTGAATCGTCAGGATCTTTAGGAATAAGTAATAATTTTAAATCTTCTTCAATTTTAGGAATAGCATTTTCTGCTTCTTCTAATTGCATTTCTGCCATTTCTATCATCTCCTTATCATCTTCATTAGAGATAATATCTTGCGCTTCTGATTTGTTGGCTAAAATATTTTTGTATTCGTTCCCTTTTTCAATAATCTTTTTAATCTCTTTATATTCTTTGGAAATTTGAATATATTTTTTTTGGTCTGAAATAATATCAGGCTGAATGATCAAATCATTTATTTCTGTAAATCTATTTTCTACTAATTTTAATTTCTCTAACACCTATATATTTTTTGATTCAGTAGTGGATGTAATTTAATAATTAAACACACCAAATTCAGATTTAATTGACAATTTTTTAGATTTTGATTTTTTTACTCTTCCTATAATTTTTGCTTCAATATCGAATGACCGGGAGATACTAATAATTTTATCAGCAAATTTAGGATCTACGTAAAGCTCCATTCTATGCCCACAGTTAAAAACCTTATACATTTCTTTCCAGTCTGTCTTTGATTCCCTTTGAATTAACTTAAATAAAAAGGGAGGTTGGAACAAGTTGTCCTTTATCACATGTAAATTATCTGAAATAAAATGTAGAATCTTAGTCTGTGCACCTCCACTGCAATGGACAATTCCATTAATATTTTTATTACCAATTTGTTTTAAAATCTTTTTAATTACAGGTGCATAGGTTCTTGTTGGTGATAAAACCATTTTTCCAGCGTCAAGTACTACTTCATCAAATTTATCAGTTAATCCTTTAGTGCCAGAATAAACCAGTTCCTCAGGCAAACCTGGATCAAAACTTTCAGGGTATTTTTCGGCTAAAAGATTTGAAAAAACATCATGTCTTGCAGATGTTAAACCATTGCTACCCATACCGCTATTATAAACTTTTTCATAGGTAGACTTACCAAAAGAAGCTAACCCAATAATAATATTACCATCTTGGATATTTGAATTATCAATTACATCTTCTCTATTCATTCTTGCTACGACAGTGCTATCTACAATAATAGTTCTTACAATATCTCCAACATCTGCAGTTTCCCCGCCTGTCATGTGAACATTAATATCATTTTGATTTAATTCGTCGACAATTTCTTTAGTACCATTTATTATAGAAGAAATTACATCTCCGCTTATTAAATTTTTATTTCTACCTATAGTGGAAGAAAGCAAAATATTGTCTGTTGCACCAACACATATCAAATCATCAATATTCATTATTAGTGCATCTTGAGCAATCCCTTTCCATACTGAAAGGTCCCCAGTTTCTTTCCAATACATATAGGCTAATGAACTTTTAGTTCCGGCTCCATCTGCATGCATGACAATACAGTGGTCTTCGCTTTGAGTCAAAAAGTCTGGAACAATTTTACAAAAAGCTTTGGGGAATAATCCTTTGTCAATATTTTTAATCGCATTGTGTACATCTTCCTTTGAAGCAGAAACTCCACGAAGCATATATTTTTGAGATGAATTATTCATTAAAATAAAGATAATTAGAACACAAAAGTATTAAAGAAAACATTAAAAATTTAGTAACTAAGCAGATAAGATTTTCAAATTCAAAAAAATGAAAATTATGTTATTAACAAAACCTGCTTAAAAATAAAAAAAATACATTATTTATATGAATAAAGTAGATTGTTTGAGATGTTTATAAAAAAGTTCTAAAATCAAAAAAAAATTCTTAATGAATTTCAAATTAATTGATATATTATGCAATCGTTTAAAACAACAATTAACATATTATAATTTTTTAAAATGGACAAATCAAAATTAGAGTACATTTGGCTTGATGGTTATAAGCCAACTGCTAATCTTAGAAGTAAAACAAAAATAATTAAA
>CEOK01198418.1_pt1 | contig 10263 bp, 11 predicted proteins | sample 427001 | NCBI WGS metagenome assembly CEOK01 (sample SAMEA2591108, study PRJEB7988) | marine metagenome | isolation source: saline water (ENVO:00002010), including | reverse complement strand
ATTTAAAAAATTAGTAAGATCATGTGAATTCACTAGCCCATTTCAGGTTGCGTGGCAACAATGCTGGCCCGAGATGAAATAACCGCGTACCATTTTGAAAGCTCAGGTTTTTCAGACCGCCAATCGCGGTTGTTAAAGCGAAAATCCAGATAGCCCAGCGCGCAGCTCAGCGCCAACTGCCCCATGTTCAAATTACCATAAAGCGCCGTAAAGCCCCGCGCCTCTAAGGCCTTGAGCGCATGACTGATCTTATCCCACTGTGCGGCAACCCAATCTACCGATTGTTGGGCTTCGGGTCGTAACCGCGTCTCATAAACCATCGAAACTCCTGATTCCATTATTCCGTCAGCCAGAGCTTCAAGCGTAAGAACCTCCCAAAGCTGATCACTCGGATACAGATTCGCACCGGATAGATCGTTCAAAAAGCGACAAATGACCCGGCTGTCTATCAGCGTGCGCCCATCATTGAGGATGAGCGCTGGAATTTTACCCAAAGGATTCGCAGCCCTGGCGTCAGGGCTGGTGTTCAGTGCGGTTGTTTGCACTGAAGCTAAAGTGACCTGTTCACGCAGTCCAACCTCGTGGATCATGACATTAACCTTGCGTACAAACGGCGAAGCCGCGGAATAGATCAGTTTCATAGGCGACATCTTTCTGAAATCTGCGGCCACGAATAGAAGCTCTCAGGCCAATGTTTTGATACAAGTATTTGTGTAACAGCATTTCTGTACCTATGTTTGGGCAGAAGCAACCCTAAAGCCATTGCACTCCACGGACATCGGCTTTCAGTCATGGCTGTGATTGGAGCCCTCTGCTGCACGCATCAATGCAGCCGATGCAATCGTTTCCGACCCAACCCCAGTTTGCTCCACCGCATCAGCAGCGGCCAGACGCGACATATCTGTTCTATTTTGATTCAATTTCCAAGTGCTTTGAATATCTTCAATTTTAAAACTACATGGCACGATCTGCCGCAGCATTTTCTGCAATAACTCTGGGGTCATTTTGCTGGATTTCCATGCAGGTTTTGGAGCAAGCTGCGCCTCGAAATGAGCTGAAAGCCGATGTAGCAAAGCAAGCAGTTGATCATGCTTAAGCATACGCAATGTTCCGCTCAAATGCACCGCAACATAATTCCAAGTGGGGAGTTGATCTTTGACACCATACCAATCAGAGGAAATGTACCCATACGGCCCAGAGACAGATAATTTCGCCGGCGTTTGGATATTTTGCAAAAGACGCGCAATCAGGTTTGAGCGCACAAGATGCAACTCTATCTCGTCTCCCTGTTGTCCCTGAAGGAACGGAATATGTGCCACCAAAGGGACGGGGTCAGCTGAGACCATGCTCTGACCAAACCCTGCAGCTAATGCAAATTCAAGACTGCGCTCAGCTTAAGTTTGGCGATAAATCGGGTTGGGGTGCATACAACTGTCCCTTTTTATGTCGGATTTGATCTTGTAAATTATGAAACAATAGCCCATCTATAAGCTGTTCTCAGGGCGGGGTGCAATTCCCCACCGGCGGTATGTGAGGTAAGTCACGAGCCCGCGAGCGGCCCAACATGGGTGACAGCAGATCTGGTGAGATGCCAGAGCCGACGGTTATAGTCCGGATGAAAGAGAGCGATAGGTGCACTGTATATCATACGGTGTAACCATGTCGTGAGCCTTGGGTGACGTGTTGTTGAACCAAGGAGAAGAATGATGACACACACCCGATACGCCTTCGTCAAAGCCAACTGGCACGCAGATATTGTGGATCAGGCTTTGGTAGGTTTTTTAGAATTAATTCCAGCCGAACAGGTCGACATCTTTGATGTGCCCGGCGCCTTTGAACTGCCGTTGATGGCGCGGGATCTGGCGGCCAGTGGTCGCTATGGCGCCGTCGCCTGCGCAGCTTTTGTCGTCGATGGGGGAATTTACCGGCATGAGTTTGTCGCTCAAGCCGTGGTTGACGGCTTAATGCGGGCGGGGCTAGACACCGGTATTCCGGTCTTGTCAGTGTCTTTGACGCCGCATCATTATCAAGAAACCGATCATCATAATGCAATTTATCAGGCCCATTTTGTCGAAAAAGGGCGCGAAGCCGCACAAGCCGCGCTTGCCATTTCGGGCGTTCGCAAAAATGTGCAGATCGCGGCATGAAATAGCGCTTTGGTGATAGGGGTTTAACGCCCTACCGTCATTTTGGGTGGAAACCAGCGATCGTTTCCACCGCAATGACCGGTTTCTAACGGTTCGGTAAAAACCGGTTTGAGTTAGTTCTGGTCTAAATCCCTGTCGACATACGGCGGCGGCTAATTTAGGAGTGCCTCAAGACGATGATGCAGCCTTGCTGGGTCAAACGAATCAGAAGGCGAACACTATCGCATTGAGCGTCATCAAACGCCACATATTATCATCAGTCGCTAAAGGTGCGGAAAAATGGCCAATTCAACATTCCCCGACATTTTGTATACCAAGGTAGACGAAGCACCCGAACTTGCCAGCGCCTCGCTTTTGCCCATTATCCAAAGCTTTGCACGCGCAGCCGATATACATGTTGAAAAACGCGACATTTCTTTAGCTGGACGAATCATCGCAGCCTTCTCAAATGATCTTACAGATACTCAACAGCAAAAAGATCATCTGGCAGAGTTGGGTCAGCTGGTTAAGACGCCAGCAGCTAATGTGATAAAACTACCTAATATTTCAGCATCAGTCCCCCAGCTGATCAGTGCCATTGCTGAGCTCCAAGAACAAGGATACGCCCTGCCTGATTATCCTGAAAAACCACAAACAGAAGCAGAATCCGCAATTCGCGCCCGCTATGATGCAATCAAAGGAAGCGCCGTAAACCCGGTTTTGCGCGAAGGCAATTCTGACCGTCGAGCCGCAAGAGCCGTCAAACAACATGCCATGCAAAACCCCCACTCAATGGGCGAGTGGATCGCGTCATCTAAAACCCATGTGGCGTCCATGTCATCGGATACATTTTTTGCCAACGAAAAATCTGCAACGCTTAGCGAGGCACAGGCCGGACCTGCCAGGATTGAGTTTATCGACAGCGCGGGACAGGTTTCCGTTTTAAAAGAGGACCTGAACCTGCAATCAGGTACCATTGTTGATGCGACATATATGAGCACAGCCGCCCTACGGACATTTCTCAAGGCGGAAATCGCCGATGCAAAAGCCAAAGACGTCTTGTTCTCGTTACATCTAAAATCAACGATGATGAAGGTGTCCGATCCGATCATCTTTGGCCATGTCGTGGCAGTGTTTCTTGAAAAATTATTTGAAAAACACGCTGCGACCCTCAAGGATCTGGGCTTTCACCCAAATTTTGGCATCGGCGACCTCCAGACAAGACTTGCCACGCTCGGTTATGACAAACGGGCCGCGATCGACGCGGATCTTGCCAAAGTATTCGCCGAACAGCCGGCGCTTTATATGGTTAATTCGGATAAGGGCATCAGCAATCTGCACGTCTCGTCCGATGTGATCATCGATGCCTCAATGCCAGCCCTGATACGGGCCGGTGGTAAGGGCTGGGGACCTGACGGCGAAGAGGCTGATTGCAAATGCGTAATTCCAGATGCCTCTTATGCCTGCATTTACGATGAGACGATCTCATATTTTAAACAAACCGGAGCTCTTGATCCTACGACAAGTGGCGCGGTCTCAAACGTCGGCCTCATGGCGCAAAAAGCCGAAGAATACGGATCGCACCCAACCACCTTTGAAGCCGCGGCAGATGGCTGCATACGCTATGTCTTACACAACGATGAAATTTTGCATGAGCACAAGGTTCAAAAGGGCGATATCTGGAGGTCTTCAAGCACCAATCGCGCGCCCGTCGAGGACTGGGTTAAACTGGGTATAGCCCGCCAAAAAGCCACCGGTGCCGCAGCAGTTTTCTGGCTGGATGATACTCGCGCCCACGATCTCGAAATCATAAAATACGTCAAAAAAGTTGTAATCGCCGAAGGCGCAGACAATTTGGGCCTTCAAATCATGGCACCGCGCGCAGCAACCCGGTTCAGTCTTGAAACCATTCGGACCGGCAAAGACTGCATCTCGATCACCGGGAATGTCCTGCGCGACTATCTCACCGATTTGTTCCCTATTTTGGAGCTTGGCACCTCTGCCAAAATGCTGTCAGTGGTGAAATTGATGCAAGGCGGTGGTTTATTTGAAACCGGTGCTGGTGGATCAGCGCCGAAACATGTTCAACAATTGATGGAAGAAGGACATCTGCGCTGGGACTCATTGGGTGAATTCTGCGCCCTTGGAGAGTCTTTGAGCTTTGTGGCAGAAACCAAAGACAATGCCAAAGCCGCACTGCTGGGTAAAGCCGTAGAACATGCAACCCAACGTCTTTTAGAAAATGACAACTCGCCGCGCCGGCGGGTGGGCCAAACTGACAACCGTGACAGCCATTTCTATTTTGCGCTCTACTGGTCTGAGGCCCTCGCGGCACAGACAGAGGATTCTGATCTGGCGGAATATTTTGCGCCCATTGCGAACAAGTTGTCCGAGAGCAAGACAAAAATTCTTTCAGAGATGGCAGCCTTGCAAGGCATCCCTGCAGATTTGGGCGGCTACTATCACACCGACCCCGCGAAAACGGCATCCGTCATGCGGCCCAGTCCAACCTTTAACACCATAATTGGTTAATCCCGGATTTGTGCCCCTGCATAGTTTTTGTAACTACAGGGGCACAGTCTGCTTTTAACCAACGGTTACTAGGCCCCGTTCGGTAAATAAGAAACTGTTCTTTTGGGACGCCGCCAAAAATAACCAAAATCCAAACTCTGTATCGCGGGCCATAATGGCCTTTCGCGAGATTGAGTCCGTCGGCAAAAACCAATTTCATTGTGTCTTGTAAATGTTCGATACGGGTGTCTACCAAAGCTAAAGGCTCTGATACCCGGCGAAGATGTGGCCGCCGAAAATGGCCCTGTAAACTTTCGAATTGATGTAGTTTCAATCATCCATAATTTTGTGGGCAATAACAAACATTAGAATATTAAAAATATAGTGTATCTCATCCACCCAGCTTATCACTTGATTGTAATAGGCCCCTGGCCATGAGAAGCAATGAAATTAAATCCAAAAAGTAGACGAACCGACGAGCAAGTCGAAGTCATAGTATTGTATGCATTTAAATACCATGTTTCTATTTGCAAAAAAAACACGAGTGAGTACTACTAACCTTAAATAGGCGGAATTTATGACGCGATTCAAGGAGATTTTTCGATGCATGTGTCTGAAATTATAAACAATAAAATATCCAGAGTTCGGCACGTTATGGAAGACACTGCTGAAAAATCATCTGTGTCTCTGAGCACCACAATCAAAGACGCACTTTCTCTTATTGCGACCAGAGACAATAGTGCTATGGCAGTGATGGATAATAATGATGTGATGGTCGGCATCGTCACAGAAAAAGACATCATCGTTGCTCTGGAAAAGAATGGTAGCGATATCCTTTTGCAGCCCGTTGAAACAATCATGACCTCTAATCCGGTGACTACAGATCCAGAAGCTCACTGCAAGGATGTCCTTATACAGATGATCGACGGAAATTTCCGAAATATGCCAGTTTTTGACGGCAATACCTTTGGTGGGATCGTCCAAACGCTCGAGGTTGCGGAAGGAAAACTGTCAGAAGTGCTCGAGGAAAACCGGAAGTTGCGAGAGTTGATTGGCAGGTTGGTGCCCACCGCTTTTTATTGCACCACAACCGATGATATAGAAAAAGTCCATGATAAGATGGTAAAAAATAACTTACCGTGTGTGCCTGTTGTTAATAGCAATCGGGTTATGGATGTTATTGCCGATTATGAATTTCTAACTCTTATTGGGAAAGACGATCTTTTAAGAGCCAATGTGAAGGAGGCAAGTTCAAAAAAGACATAGGTTCCAGATTGGAGTAAGAGAATGGGATTCGCCCCCGACTGGGTTTTAGGTGCGACCTGTGGTGTCATCACTCATAAATATGTGATTGGTGATTTGCCACTTCAGGCATATACAAATAAATTCTCAAAGGGCCTGTCGGAATCGTATGACGATACTTCAGGCGATAAACTAATGGCAATCACCGAGGAGATGATGCAGTTTTTAGCATCAGTGGATGGGGACGGTGCCATGTTAATTAACTCTGCTTACATCTTCAACATTGTAAATTTTGATGAAACCGGCGGAAAACGCAAAATAAAAGGACTATTCAAATCAGCCTTGGCGGCACAAAAAAAAGAGGTGTCCATAGATGATGTGCTGAAGTCATTTAGGACATTTGCGTTTTCAATGAGGTCTAATTCTAGCCTTTTAGCGCCAAAAAGCTGGAATATTTCTCAAACCGCAGATATCGAATGGCTGACTGAAATTTTTGATCAACGCGTTCGTATTACCGATTCATTTTGAGCTCTAAATACTGTAATTTTAGTCATAAGCCGTGGAAAATTGTGGCAAAGTAGCGGGTCAAGTATGCGGTGCATGCAAGGGTATGTCGTGCAGGAATAGAACAGGCCAGACTAAACAATAATACGCCGTATGAGACAAAAATCCTGAGACCTGATTTAAAAAATTAGTAAGATCATGTGAATTCACTAGCCCATTTCATAAGTTGAACGGGCGCTTTATCGTAAGTAATCGAACGCTTGCAGAATAAAGACTACAAAAAAAACAGGCGGCAAAATTGATCTACTGCAACGTACCTTCCTAGGTTAAACAGACCGTAATAATTCAGGACAAAGAATAGGGCATCACAATATCAGGTGAGCGAGTATTGACGTTCTTGTCGGACCCACAAAGGGCATAGCGTTGTCGCGTTCACACTCTATCATAAGGCTACTGATATATGAAATATGCACCAATCTGCGTGGCATTGCATATATCAAATCCGGACTGGATATAGCGGCACCAATCAAGCCTATCCCAGCAGCTCTACGACCAAAGTTGTATAGGCATGAAACTATATCAAGGATAAAATCAACCATTTGGGGCAAGATTTGACACCATAGTCTGCCCCAGCAGAAGGGAGCGACGGTTTGGAGGATATTTATTTGGCCGGCACTGTCTGCAGGGCCCGCAGGGGCCGGTGAAATGTGGATCACCAATGAAAAAGATCACACCGTCAGCGTTATCGATACCAAAACCCAATAACTGAAGGCATCCTATATTGTTGGCTTGCGGCCACGCGGAATCATTTTTGCAAAAGACTTTTCGGAACTTTATATGTGCGCTTCGGATGATGACCGAAGCGATGTGTTGGATCCTTAGACCGGCGTGGTTATCCGCAGTATGCCCAGCGGCGAGGACCCTGAACAATTCGCGTTGCATCCGAACAATCGCTATCTCTAAATTGCCAACGAAGAAGACGCTATGGCCACAGTGCTGGATGTAACTAGCGACGAAGTATTGGCCGAGATCAATGTGGGAATCGAACCGGAAGGTATGGCTGTTTCGCCAGACGGCAAAATTGCAATAATAACATCTGAGACCACCAATATGGTCCATTGGATTGACCCCAAGGCACAGCGGCTCTTTACCAACACACTGGTTGGTCAACGATCTGGGTATGGAGAATTCAATACGGATGGTTCAAAGCTTTGGGTCAGTTCCCAGATCGGCGGCGCGATTACAATCTTGAATGTTGCAACGCAGCAAATCGAACACATTTTTCATCTTAAAATCCGAGGTGTCAGTAAAGACTTAATACAGCCCGTAGGCATTCGACTGACAAGCAGATGGCAGTAAAGGCTTTATCGCGCTGGGTCCCGCAAACCATGTGGCCGTGATAGACGCCCGGACCTATGAGGCTTTAGATTTTGTCTTGGTGGGACGCCGGTTTGGCATCTAGCCTTCAATGAGAATGAACTTCACATTTATTCAACCAATGGAATCTCTGGTGACGTGACGATCATCAACTTGGCAAGCCTAAGACCAATCAAAACCCTTAAGGTTGCCCGATTTCCATGGGGCGCCACTTTCAGACCAAATTGAACAGGGCTTGGTGATTTCCATCTCTGGAAACCGTCGAAAAAATTACCCCTACACATTGATAGTCATCATCGTTCACAACAGAAATCGCAGCGCTCTTCAGCCACTTTCAGCGTAGCTTCGCAAAGTGCCATTCAGCAGCCATGTCCGGCAAAATACCACCAGAGGTCTCACCGGAAGGTTGCTAAAACCACAAAAATCAACACTTCTATCACTCCTTGATACCCTGAAACATCAGGACACGCAGTTAGGACCATCCCTTGAGAGGTGGACGCGCTATGTTTTCCTAAGGCCGGATATCCAGTTCTTCACCCTCCCCCCGCCAAAAACTCTGAACATGTATTTTAAGGCCATATTATGAATTACTGCGTGTGATAAATTTTACAAGCACTTGGCCTTGAAACGCTTTGTCAGTGGTCCTTTTATCCCCTCACCTCCGCAAAAATAGCTAGAGATGCTCACCCTGTCGACCTGACCACTTTCTCCATCAACAGAACACCAATGAGCGGGGAGGAGCTATGACTGAATCTGGTGTTTGGGGAGTTTGAAGGTGGGCGGCATATCTGGGTCATTTGTTGTTGAAAGACAGCAAGGCAACCGAAGGGGATACACCACTATGGAAACGACTTACATTGTTGATTTTGCGCGTCGAAACGAGATCACGGACGCGCTGACGGATTTGCTGAGAACGGGGGCGCAGCAATTGATCGCAACACCAGTTGAAGCTAAGCTTGCCGGTTATCTGGCTCAGTTTTCCGACGTGCGCACTGAGGCAGGTCATGCGGCTGTCGTGCGCAATAGGCATCATTCGGCCCGCCCATTCCAAACAGGTATTGGCCCTGTGAGCGTACACATTCCGATCTGCCTTAGTACCACCCTACATGCGCCGCACCAAGACCTTGGAAGCCGCTTTGCCCTGGCTGTATCTAAAGGGGATTTCCAGTAGCGAGATGGGCGCGGCCCTCAAGGTTCTTCTTGGTCCGGATGCCGCTGGCTGATCAGCGAATACGGTCTCATGCCGTGAGCGCGATTGGGCTAACGAATACGACGGCTGGAGAGACGCAGACCTGGACGATAAACCAATAGTCTAGATCTGGGCTGATGGTGTTCACAGCGGCCTTCGGGGCGAGAATGACAAGCTTTGCGCGATTGTGATTGTTGACGTCACGGCCCGTGGTCAGAAGCGGTTGCCGGCGATCAAAGACGGGGTGCGCGGGTCTCCGCAAAACTGGTGAGAGGTTTTGCTCAACCTCAAACGCCGTGGCATGAACGCACCAAAACAGGTCATCGGGGAAGTTGCCATGGGGATCTGGGCCGCGTTCGACGAAGTGTATCCTGAAGCTCGCCAGCAAAAGATGGAATTGGAACCACAGACCCAGACCGCATCGCCGCATGACCCAATTTCTCAAACACAAGATTTGGCAAAAGATCAGCTGCATATTTGATCACCCTATGCAGACCTGCCAAAATGCGATGCATGTAAATGTAAAAAGATTACTGGTAAGAAATCCATAGATTTACCAGAAGTTATCAGGCATAGTTTGGTGCATCCAAAGGTGAAAATCCCATCTTCAGTGACGCCCTCAAAAATGGAACAGTTGAACTATAAACAAATCAAAAAAGAGACCAAAGTGAACACGGCCTGCAGATCAAACCCAGTTTCAGAAGGTTTAAAAGCATCATTAAACCCAGTTATCAGCGAAGACCTTGCCTTCTTAACTAAACATAATCTGAAAAGTTGCGGCGGAAACTACACGCAGTTCTCGGTATAGATTACCATTACAGACCAAAACTTTGCGAACGCATATTGCGTCGAGATAAGCACCCGCAACCGCTATAAGTAAAACTGGAAAAACTGCGGCCACGGGCGCCCGGGAGTACTCGATGTATACCATACAGGCGGGCACTCTACAAGATATAGTGAGCCAAGCACAAAATATGCAAGCCGTGCAGCCGTATGCCTTAGTGGGTCAAAATGTTTTTTTTAAAAAATCCGTGCTTATAAGTCGAAGCTGCAAATTAGTAAGAGAAACGCTGATAGAGATAGCTTGATAAAAATTTCTCGGCCCGAGAATATTCTATTTTGCAGAAAAAATTTATCACATTATCACCAAATTAACTTTTGAACCCATGTCGCTTTAAGATACCGAAATTCGTCGATCTCCCTTGCGTCGGAGCCAACAGGCAGCTGGAGACTTGATTTTCCGCGATTTAATTTTCTTTTGGAAAAGGAGCGTTTTTCAACATGTATATCGGCTGCGCGTGCAAAGCTTTGGAT
>CEOK01168553.1_pt1 | contig 10267 bp, 5 predicted proteins | sample 427001 | NCBI WGS metagenome assembly CEOK01 (sample SAMEA2591108, study PRJEB7988) | marine metagenome | isolation source: saline water (ENVO:00002010), including | reverse complement strand
GGGGGAGAGTTTAGAGGGATTGGTTGTGTTTTTCGATTTCGAGGGCAACGCGGCGGGCCATGTAGTTGAAGTAGTTGAGGGCTTTGGCGCCGTAGCGAGTGGCGCTGGAGACGGTGTTGACGGCGCGTTTGCCACTGTGGGGATCAAAGGGGATGTTTTGTACTGGTTTTACGATGGCTTCGACTTGTCGGCGGTTTTTCCCGTTTTTAATTTTCTTGATGTCGGGAAAGGTGGCGGAGCGGAGTAAAAACCCGTCGGGCTGGCGTTCGACAATCACGACGCCGGTGATGGGTTTGAAGGATTCAATTTGACGGTAGGCGATGCCGATGGTGGCTTCGCCTTCTTTGTTGCAACCTAGCTGCATGAATTCAATGAGGTCGGAGAAGGGTTGTTTGGGTTCTAGTTGGCGGTAATCTTGCAGGGTTTTGGTGATGGTCTCCTGAACGAGTGGTTGGGCGGAGGCAACGGAGAATAGAGCCATCGTGAGGATGAAAAGGGTGAATCGCTGTTTTGATGACGAGATCATATGTTTTATATAAGACTTGTTTGGTACGCATTCAAGGATATTAGGCGTGCTTTCGGAATCACAACCGTGTGGTGGGTTCTATTTTCACGATGAAAAAAGAGTGGAGGGTCATTGACGGCTTTGGTTGGGATCGGTAGTTTTCGGTCTGTTTTGTTTGTTAAATAACCCGCAAAAAGAAAGGCGAGAGATGGCAACTAAGGTAGGAATTAACGGATTTGGTCGTATTGGTCGTATGGTATTTCGTGCGGCGGCGGCTCGGGATGATATTGAGATTGTTGGAATTAACGATCTGCTGGATGTGGATTATCTGGCGTATATGTTGAAATATGATTCAGTTCATGGCCGTTTTGACGGTTCGGTTGAAGTGCAAGAGGGCTCGTTGGTCGTCAACGGTTCGACCATTCGGATTACGGCGGAGATGGATCCGGTGAATTTGGCATGGGCGGATGTGGGAGCGGAAGTGGTGGTGGAGTCTACTGGCTTTTTCCTGACCGATGAGACGGCGCGTAAGCATATTGAAGCGGGGGCAAAGAAGGTTGTTCTTTCGGCACCTTCTAAGGATGCCACACCGATGTTTGTGTGCGGTGTGAACACCGACAGTTATGCAGGACAGGATATTGTTTCGAATGCGTCTTGTACCACAAACTGCCTGGCACCGATTGCGAAGGTATTGAATGACACGTTCGGTATCGATAAAGGTTTGATGACTACCGTGCACGCAGCGACGGCCACTCAGAAGACGGTTGACGGTCCTTCGAAGAAGGATTGGCGTGGTGGACGGGGTATTCTGGAGAATATCATTCCGTCCTCAACGGGCGCGGCGAAAGCGGTGGGTAAAGTGATCCCTGAGTTGAATGGTAAACTGACGGGTATGGCTTTCCGGGTTCCGACATCGGACGTTTCGGTGGTGGATTTGACGGTTAATTTGCAGAAAGAGGCTTCTTATGAAGCGATCTGCGCGGCGATGAAAGAAGCTTCTGAAGGCAGCCTGAAAGGTATTCTGGGCTATACGGATGAGCCGTTGGTGGCAACGGATTTCCGTGATGAAGTCTGCACATCGGTGTTCGATGCAAATGCGGGTATTCAGTTGGATGAGACGTTTGTGAAAGTGGTGTCATGGTATGACAACGAGTGGGGTTATTCCTGCAAGGTGTTGGACCTGATCAACGTGATCACGGGCTAAGCATCCGATCAGTGAAACAAGCGCTCCTGAAGGGGCGCTTTTTTTTGGTTTAGTGTTTTTTGGGTTTAGAGAAGGAGAAGGTGCGAATGAATAAGTTGTCGTTGAAAGAGATGGATGTTGCGGGCAAGCGTGTGTTGATGCGTGTGGATTTTAATGTACCCGTGAAAGAGGGTGTTGTGGGAGACGATACGCGAATCGTGGCGGCCCTGCCCTCCATTAACCATGTATTGGAACAGGGAGGCTCGCTGGTGCTGGTGAGCCATTGTGGGCGTCCGAAGGGGGAGAAGAATATGGAGTATACGTTGAAGCCTGCTGCGGATCGATTAGCGGAATTGGTGGATGCGAAGGTGACATTGGCGCCGGATGTGATGGGTGACGAAGTAGACGCGTTGGTTAAGGCGTTGGAACCGGGTCAGATTTTGGTGCTCGAAAATGTGCGTTTTTACAAAGAGGAAGAGGGCAAGGGGTGCACGCCCGAAGAGCAGCAGGCATTTGCCAAGCAGTTGGCAGCCTATGGTGAGGTGTATGTTTCAGATGCATTCGGAACCGCGCACCGAGCGCATGCTTCGATGGCGGTGGTAACGGACTACATTGATTTGTGTGGAGCTGGGTTCCTACTAGAAAAAGAGATTGCTTATCTAGGTAAAGCACTGGAGGCACCGGAGCACCCGTTCGTGGCGATTATCGGCGGAGCGAAGATATCGGGTAAGATCGATGTCGTAGAGAACCTTATGGATAAGTGTGACACGATTCTGATCGGCGGCGGCATGGCATATACATTCTATACGGCGAAGGGATTGGCAATCGGTGATTCGTTGCTAGAGGCTGACAAAGTCGAGCTGGCAGGTGAGATTTTGAAAAAGGCGGAAGCCAAAGGAGTTGAATTGCTGTTACCAGTTGATCACGTGGTAGCGGATTCGTTTTCGGCAGATGCCAATGTCAAAGAGATTGAGGGCGAGATTGAAGCAGGCTGGATGGCACTGGATATTGGTCCCAAGACTGCGGCACTCTATAGCGAAGCGGTTTCAAAAGCAAAAACGGTTGTTTGGAACGGCCCCATGGGCTGTTTTGAGATGGCGCCGTTTGCCAGTGGAACGAACGCCGTATGCGAGGCCGTGGCAGCCAGTGACAGCGTGAGCATTATTGGCGGTGGCGATAGCGGGGCGGCCGTGAAGAGTGCGGGCGTGGCGGATCAGATGAGCCATGTTTCAACCGGCGGCGGTGCATCGCTTGAGTTTATGGAAGGGAAGCAGCTGCCGGGTATTGTAGCGCTTTCGGACGCATAAGCTCACAAGAGAGCGATAGTAGAAAGCGCACCGAGGGGGTGCGCGTTGTTAGAAAGATAGGCTTACTTTTCCTGAGAAAAGGTTTTCTGTGTATTCACTGCCTTGAATTCGATCGAAGTCTACTTGGAATTTTGCGGCGTAAAAGTGCCAGTTCCATACGTTAAGACCTACTCCAAATTTGAGTAGGTTTTCTTCGCGAGATCGTACGCTTAATGTGTCTGATCCGATTGCACTTGTGTATGAGATATCGTCCATATCGGGACTGAATTCTCGTAACCAGTGCAGCCGAAATTCGGGAACCATAGCCAGTCCGCGATTGAACCAGTCGATCTGTTTGTTGCTGCTGATGTTAACACCGAGGCTCATCAGTTGTGAGTCAGTTGAGTAGGGATTTAGTTGTTTGGTGTCAATGATGCCGATCCGGTTATACCCATCTTGTTCATAGGATGATAGGAGGAGAGAAATCGCGGGCTGTAGTGCGAGGTAGGGGGATAGTTCTATTTTCTTTCCTGCTCCTATGTAGAAGCTGCTGAGGTCTGCACTGTAATTCTCTTCAACGTTGGAGAAGGTGCTGTTGGATATGTCGTTATCAATATCTGCTTGCGTGAAGGCAAGATCAAGGTAGCTGCTTTGGTTACCGATGGAGGCGTAGATGCTGCCTTGAATTAGATTTTGTGAAGCTCGGTACGCCGTGTTGCCGTCGATTCTGCTTGAGGAGGAACCTCCGGAGATACCAATCAGCAAGCTTCCGAAGCGTTTATCAAGACCAATCACGCTTCCGGTGGTATCGACTGAGTAACCGGTAAACTGATCAGCAGCATCTCGTGAAGCGGATGATTGGTAACCGCGAATCCAGCCCTGAAGGGTTGATTTTTGGGTTGATGGCCCTGCCACGCCAATGGGTGAGCGATCACGCTGAGTGGAAGAGGCAAAGCCTGTTTTTGCTCGTACTTCTGAGCTGCGGCTGGCGATGAGGTTTGCAACCTGGTGCTGGGTTTGCATGCTAACGTCAGCCGAATCAGCGGTTTGAGTTTCTGTGAAGCGGATCAGTTCGGATCCGCTTTGATGGGACATTTGGTTGAGCGTGGCAAAGAGTTGATTGCTTGTGGCCACGATGGCTGCTAGCTGTGTAGAGATATTGGGTACAAGGCTATCGAGGGAGATGTTATCATATTCAATTTGATAGGTGTTGGTGTTGAATTGAGCAGTTGTTAGCCAGCCAAGGTCAGCGTGAACTTTATCGGCTCCTGTGAGGGGAGTGCTAAGCGTTAGAAAATCAATTGCACCGGAGGGCTGGGTTGCTTTGCCGGTTACATGAAGGGATGTTCCGGGCTGTGATAGATCGAGTGATCCCGTGATATTAATTTTTCCGGTTCCTGCTGATGTGCCGTCGGTGGCTACGCGAATGGAGGAGCCATTAGAAAGAATTACATCTGCACCGCTGCTTATCTGCCCAGAGCCAATATCGAGCGTGCTACCGGAGGAGAGGGTGGCTCCTTGTCCAAATTGTAAGAGACTTTGTCCTCTAAGCTGTATGGAAGCGTTTTGAGCACTAATAAATCGGCTTTGTTGGAATTCATTCGTTCCGGATTCTAGATAAACGTTTTTGAAGAAGGCACCTTGATTTTCATCTGTCAGTGTAGTGGTGAGGTTACCACCGAATTGCTGGAACTGCCCCGTATACGAGAAGTCAGGTGAAACTTCGAGTGATGCGGTTGTATCGATGATCTGAATATCGCCCCGCGTCGATCCGCTATAGAGTTGCAGAGATGTTTTGCCCGAAACCAACATATTACCATGTACTTGTGCATCCCCGTTCATAGTGATGCGTCCGGCACCTTCTGACCTGATTGCATACCCGCTATACGCAACGTCATTTGAAGTGGATACGCCATCTGCTCCACTGTGGAAAATGCCGCCGTTGATATCTGCATTTGCATTCGCTTCAATATAGAGACCTACACCGGCGAGAGCAGAACTGGTGCCATCACGGTTATATGCTGTTCCGCCTGAGCCGCCATAGAAAGATCCGCCGGAAATGCTAGAATCACCGGAAGTTAGACGTAATCCGTGACCGCCATTGGCTTCGGCCGTTCCTTTGGCAATTTCAATTAAACCGCCGGATCCGCCATAGAACGTACCCCCTGTAATGTCGAGACCCGTAGCCGATGCCCCGTGACCTCCGTTTGCAGAAGCTGTTGTTGAGTTGGTGCCGACCACTTTAATTATACCACCGTTTCCGGAACGAAATATTCCATCATCAATGGTGCCAGCACCATTGTAAGCGACTCCTCCATCAGCCAATAATGTGTTGGCATCATCGGTCGTAGTTATCAGATCAGCGCTCCCACCATGCCCCGCTTCATAGATACCCGATACAACACGTCCTGAACCCGTTCCGTTGAAAGCATTACCACCGTTAATGAATATTGTTGCACTGCCGGCTGTAAAGGAGAGACCTTTCCCGCCATCACCCGCGTAGAAGTTACCATCAACAGTTCCGCCAGAGAAATTGCCAGAATAAGCATCCCCGCCATTGATCGTTAACGTATGACGGCCTGTCGAAGCATCATCCATACTCATGCGCCCACCATCACCGGCACGAATAATCAGATTTTCCACCGTTCCGTTTCCCGTTCCTCCGATAATACCGTTGCCACCACTTGCATTGAGCGTAACTTGCCAGTCATAATTGTCATACGCATTCTGAACAATTAAAACCGCCCCATCTTTAGCTGTTAGCTCACCATTATGAATCGATAGGTTTGCGCTGGTAGTCTGGATTGCATTGCCGCCATTCATTGTTACGTTAGCGTTACCTGAATCACGCGTAAATGAGATGTTCCCATCATCTCCCTCGCCGGCGGTTGCGTAGAGGTTGGTTGCAAACGTAGACCCTCCACTTAATCTGAATGCAGTTCCGCCGCCTCCACCGTTGGCCTTACCGCCTGTAATTTCGTTCGCGTTTTTTCCAATGACGTTATCGATAACGGCAATGCCATTACCCGTTAATCCCAGGCTTAGGCCTGTGCCCCCTGTGCCAGTGATCCAACTCTTGATGATATCACCACCATGAAAGCTCACATTCTTGAAATAAGCGTTGGTGATACCTTGAAGTTCAACGGTATTTTTATTTCCATTGGAAGTGGTGTCATTGTTGACTTCTTCTGAATCGTACGAGCCGTACCAAAGTTCAATGCTGTTATTTGACCCGGATACTTCTAGCGCTGCACCATAATGATCATTCGCAATTTGAGATCCGCCGCTCGAAAATATACGTATTTTCTGACTTCCTCCGGCTGCGATTGTAGGATCATTACTACCCACTCGCATAACACTCTTCCCGATATATATATCAAGTTCGCCGGTCTGATCAGCATCTAAATATCCATCTCCACCACTGGTCACATAGGTTCGGGCTGCAGAGTAAATAGGCTGGTTAGAACTGTTGCCATTTATCCATTGTCCTTCAGGCCATAGGGTGTAGGTAACATCGTCGTCAAAGTCATTCCAGTTGTAGGGATAGTCTGCGGGATTAAAGGTTCCCAAGTCAGTGTTGTAGGGTATCAAAGCAAAGAATCCACCTGATCGCTGATCATCATCTATTACATTTGCAAAAGTGCTGCCTGAAATCAGGCAAAAGAGACTTATGACAAAAAGGGTGCACCGACTAATAAAGCTTCTCATTTCTCAATTCTCCACAGTTTGGGTGCGTTGCAAGAGCTATACAATTACAAACACACGCTAGGTACGACCAATAATACCTACACTAAGGTCAAAACCTTATTTCATGTGTTCATTTCAATCAACCTCAATCTATGAGGATATGATGAGGGCGGGAGATGCTTGTCACAGAGCGAGAAGGCGGCTATGTTCTGCGTTTTTCAAGAACAGGGTGCGATATGTTTAAAGAAGTTTCGAGTCGGGTAGAGTTTCCGGAGATGGAGGAGGCGGTGCTGCGCCTTTGGGCGGAAGAGCATACGTTTGAGAAGTCGCTAACGGAGCGAGCAGATGCACCGGCGTATCTGTTTTATGATGGCCCGCCGTTTGCGACGGGGCTGCCGCACTACGGTCATCTGCTGGCGGGAACGATAAAGGATATAATTCCGCGCTATCAGACGATGCGGGGTAAGCGGGTGGAGCGCCGGTTTGGTTGGGATTGCCATGGGTTGCCGATTGAGGCGTTGGCGCAGGAGGCATTGGGACTGGCAGGGGCACCGGCGATTAAGGAGGCGGGCGTTGGTACATTCAATGAGCAGTGCCGGTCGATGGTGTCGACGTATGTTTCGGAGTGGGAGAAGACGGTGAGCCGGATGGGCCGCTGGGTGGATTTTGAGCATGATTACAAGACGATGGATCGGTCGTTTATGGAGTCGATCTGGTGGGTGTTTGCTCAGTTGTGGGAGCAGGGGCGCATTTATAAGGCGCATCGGATTATGCCGTATAGTTGGAAGCTGAATACGCCGCTGTCTAATTTTGAGGCGGGGCGGAATTATCAGGATGTGCAGGATCCGGCGATTACGGTGCAGGTGATGCTGCTCGATTTTGAGATCGAGGGCGCATCGGCGCTGCTTTGGACGACGACGCCGTGGACGTTGCCGTCTAACTTGGCGGTTTGTGTGGGACCGGAGATTGAATATAGCGCGGTGAGGGATGGGGAGAGTGGGGCGGTTTATCTATTGGCGACGGCGCGATTGGGGGCGTATTACAAAGATGAGTCGGCGTATGAGGTGCTGAAAACGTTTGAGGGCGCGGCGTTGGCAGGGGTGAAATATGCCCCGATTTTTGATGATTTTGCCGACCATGCGGGGGCGTTTCAGGTGTTGGTTGATGCGTTCGTTTCGACGGAGGATGGTACGGGGATTGTGCATATGGCTCCAGCTTATGGGGAGGATGATTATCGTATTTGCCGGGCGGCGGGCATTGAATTGGTTGATCCGCTGGATGAAGATTGTGTCTTTACGGATCGGGTGCCGGCGTTCGCGGGGCAGTTTTGTAAGGAGGCTGATAAGGCGATTATTCGGACGTTGAAGGAGCGGGGCTCGCTGATTCATCAGTCGACCCTTCAGCATAGTTATCCTTTCTGCGAACGAACGGATACGCCGCTGATCTATCGGGCGATTGATGCGTGGTATGTGCGGGTGGAGGATTTGCGGGAGCGGATGCAGGCGCACAACGAACAGATTCATTGGACGCCGGGGCATGTGGGCGAGAAGCGGTTTGCAAATTGGTTGGCGGATGCGAAGGATTGGAACATCAGCCGGAACCGGTTTTGGGGTTCGTGTATTCCGGTGTGGGTGAACGAAGAGGATGCGGAGGATATGATCTGTGTGAGCTCGGTGGAGCAGTTGGAGGAGCTTTCGGGCGAGAGGGTGGAGGATTTGCATAAACATTATGTGGATGAGATTGTGATTGAGCGGGAGGGCAAAACGTATCGCCGTACGCCGGAGGTGTTGGACTGCTGGTTTGAGTCGGGCTCGATGCCGTATGCTCAGCATCACTATCCGTTTGAGAATAAGGAGATGTTTGAGGCAAATTTTCCAGCCGATTTCATTGCGGAGGGGTTGGATCAGACGCGCGGCTGGTTCTATACGCTGACGGTGCTGTCGACGGCGCTGTTTGATAAGCCGGCGTTTAAGAATGTGGTGGTCAATGGTCTGGTGTTGGCGGAAGACGGGCTGAAGATGAGCAAACGGCTGAAGAATTATCCCGACCCGCTGCATGTGATCAACGCCTATGGTGCGGATGCGTTGCGGCTTTATCTGATTAACTCGCCGGTGGTGCGGGCGGAGTCGTTGCGGTTTTCGGAGGATGGGGTGAAGCATGCGTTGCGGCATCTGCTGCTGCCGTGGTGGAATGCGTATAGTTTCTTTGTGACCTATGCTAACGTGGATGGATGGACGCCGGATCAGGCGGTTGCGGAGCGGACTAATTTATTGGATCGGTGGATTCAGAGTTCGTTGGCGCGTCTTGAGCAGGAAGTTTCGGCGGCGATGGATGACTATGATCTGCAGGCGGCGGTGCGCCCGTTTGTGGCGTTCATTGAGGATTTGACGAATTGGTATATTCGCCGTTCTCGTCGGCGTTTTTGGAAGACGGATGATGATGCGGATAAGGCGCAGGCATATGCAACGCTGTATGAAGCGCTGGTGGGACTGTGTAAGATTGCGGCGCCGTTTACACCGTTTATTGCGGAAGCGATCTATGGAAATTTGCGGACGGAAGCGATGCCGAAATCGGTGCATTTGTGCGATTTTCCTACGGCAGCGGATGCCCAGCGGGATGAGGTGCTGGAGGGGCAGATGGCGTTGGTGATGAGTGCGGTGGAGCAGGGTCGAACGCTGCGTACGGAGTATAAGCTGAAGAACCGTCAGCCGCTGGCGCGGATGTTTGTGGTGTGTGATGATGAGCGACTATTGGCGAACATTCAGGCACTTGAGAGTTTGATTGCCGACGAGTTGAATATTCGGAGCGTAGAGTTTTCGACGGATGCCTCTGAGTTGGCGACGATCCAGGCGAAGCCGAATTTCAAGCAACTGGGGCCGAAGTTGGGACCGTTGATGAAACAGGCGGCGGGATTGATCGGCGGGCTGGAGGGTGATCAGATCAATGCGTTGTCTGCAGGTGGTACGGTGGATGTGACGCTGGAGCATGAGGTGATCACGCTGACGGCGGCGGATATTGAGGTGGTACGCCAGCCGAAAGAGGGCTTGGCGGTCAGTGCAGAGGGTTCGCTGGTGGTGGGGCTGGATACGGCCTTGAATGAGGATTTGATTCAAGAGGGATTGGCTCGTGAATTTGTGAATAAGGTGCAGACGCTCCGGAAGGAGCTGGATTTGGCGGTCACACAGCGGATTCATTTGCAGTTTTGTTCAGATGAGGCGGTTACGGCTGCGGTGGAGGCGCATCGCTCGTATATCGAGAACGAGACATTGGCGCTGAGCAGTGAGGCGGTGGAGGCGCTTCCAGCGGAAGAGGATCGCCCGTTGAATGGCCATCCCTTTATGGTTCGAATCACTTGTGATTGATCCTTGCCATTAGGTCATTGACAGAGAATGGGGTGAATGATAAACACGCAACCCTCAAATTCGAGATGGCAGTTATTTGGTTAGAAAGAGCGATAAAATGGCAGCAAAAAAAACAAATTCAAAAAAATCCGTATCAAAAAAGACTCCTGCTAAAAAGAAGGCGGTAGCGAAGAAGGCTCCGGCGAAGAAAGCGGTAGCAAAGAAAGCTCCGGCGAAGAAGGCGGCAGCAAAGAAGGCTCCGGCG
>CEOK01038863.1_pt1 | contig 10303 bp, 5 predicted proteins | sample 427001 | NCBI WGS metagenome assembly CEOK01 (sample SAMEA2591108, study PRJEB7988) | marine metagenome | isolation source: saline water (ENVO:00002010), including | reverse complement strand
GAGCAAAACAACATAGTATCAAAAAGTTCAAATGCCGACATAGTTCTAAAACCTTCGGGTACAGGAAACATAGTTTTCCCTGCACTCACTTTCGAAGACAACAACATTAAAACAACTAGATCAAACGATGATCTCAAAATTGTTCCCAACGGGGCAGGCAAACTTGTTATTGACGGAATCGGAATTGCAGGAACTTCAATTAGTGGAACAGACTCCAGCACTGTTAACATTAACGAGAATTTGGTTGTGGATGGAACAATCAACACTGGTGCCTCCACTTTAGATTCTGCAGTAACCATCAACTCGACGCTGGGAGTAGATGGTGTTAGCACACTGTCAACCTTAACTGTAACCGACGCATCATCATTCGTTGGAACAGTTACAATAGATAATTTAAGTTTCAATGACAACATCATAGCCACTGCCTCCAATGCAGATCTAAATCTTACACCAGGTGGGACAGGTTCTGTGGTGTTACCCGGCATCACAATAGATGATAACAATATTACAGGCACAAGATCAAATGAGGATCTGAACATCACTGCAAGTGGTTCGGGAGACGTATTATTGGGACCAATCAGAATCACTGGAACAAGTTTAGACAGTACAGACTCAACCACAATCAACATCAATGACGCAGTCATAGTTGACGGGACAATAACTGCAGGCACACCGACGTTCAATGGTGCGGTCATTGCCAATTCAACTCTAGATGTAACAAGTGATACAACACTATCAACCCTGACTGTGTCGGGTGCGTCATCTTTCGTTGGAACAACAACAATAGATAATTTAAGTTTCAATGACAATATTATTTCTACAAGTTCAAATGCGGATTTGAATCTATCACCAGGCGGCACAGGAGTTGTGAACGTTTCCAACCTCACTATAGACTCAAGCATTAACCTAACAGACAACATAATAAAAGTCACAAGATCTAATGATGATTTCATCCTGTCAGGTAGTAGCACAGGTTCGGTTCAAGTATCAAAAATCGATATGAACGAAGGAACCGTCGATAATGTCGTGATAGGTGGCACCACGCCAGCGGCAGGATCATTCACGTCATTGACATTCACCAATACCTCGTTTGACGCCGGTGGAGTTACAATTACGGACAACACCATCAAGGCCAACAGATCAAATGACAATTTAGAATTCGCGGCCAGTGGTAGTGGCAAGGTAACAATCAATGGATTCGATTTACCTGGATCAGATGGTTCAACTGGACAGGTTTTAAGGACGGATGGATCCAAAAATTTAACATTTTTAACATCACCTGTTTTACTTGGTGTGTCCGACATACAGGACAACTCAAATACAATATCATTCAGGGAGTTGACAACAATTAATCATGTAACCGCAGTTGGAAAACATAATCGTATAGAATCAGGTACTATTGTACAGGATGCCTGGGTGACGTCAAAATATGATAGCGTCTGGTACTTGGCAGTAAACAGAGATGATGCCAGCAATGAACTAGAAGTTACAAAACATTCGGTTGTTCACAACAACTCCGATGCTTTCGTTACAACATCCATCAATGCAAAAACTGGCACAAATAATCACGTCGTAACTACTGCGGACATTTCCAGTGGATCTGTGAGACTGTTAGGCACAGGAAGTAGTCCGGAAAACTCAGTATCTTTCTACAGGATAGGGTTAGGTGACGATGACTCAACAGGATACTCTGGTGAAGACGAAGCGGCGGTAGTTATCAACACAGACGTTGACAGTGCCAGTGAAGTAATAGATTCATTTGCTCATGCATCATTCAGGGGAGCAAAGTATTACATCTCGGTTAATAATGCAACTAAAACAGAATGCAGTAATATAGAATGTTCAGTAGTACACAATGGAACAACCGCCACTGTTTCGGTTTACAATGTTGTAAACACAGGAAACAATGATTTGATAACGCTTACCGCGGCAATAAATGGAAGTAATCTCGAACTGAAAGCGGCAGGTCTGGAACCAAACCTTAGGGTACATGCATATAGGATCATATTGGCGGATAATGAAGCGGACAGAAGTTCAACTAATATCAATGTGATTGGCAACGTAACAGTTTCAAGTTCTACAACGACGCTTGACACTTTTAGCACAGGCACCTATCAGGCGGCACACTATGTCATAGTGGCGCACAATGCGTCGGAAGGACATTCATCTATATGTGAAGCCGCGGTGGTCAGTGATGGAACAAACGCCTACATAGTCCAGTATGGATTGAACTCCACCAAGGGCACAGACCAAATACTACTCACAGTCGGACACGCGGGATCTACCACAACACTTTCAGCAACTTCAACTTCTGGGGGTTCCACAACAGTAAACGCATACAGGGTTAATCTTGCCAGAGGTGCTGGTGCATCCTCCGCCACAGCGACATTGGATTCAGTTAGTGCATCTACTTTTAGATCTGCAAAATACAATGTGCAAGTGGTTGATGCCACAGGTGGCAACTTTGAGATTTTCGAGGCCAACGTGATGCATGATGGCTCTACAGCCTACGTTAGTACATTCGGAAATGTAGGTAGTACAACAGGACTTATAACTGTTTCAGCAGACATAGACAGTGGAAATTTAAGACTAAGGGGCACAATAAATAACACTAACGACCACGTTGTTAAAGTGGTCAGAAGGGTGGTTAACGTTTAACATATGGCACAACAAACATTAAACATAGGATCAAACGCAAACGATGGCACAGGAGAAACTCTACGAGCCGCAATGATCAAAGTGAATGAGAATTTCACCGAAGTCTATTCCGCTCCTGGTTTCACCGTTGATACAATCTCATTTACAGGCAATGAAATAAGTGCATTGAGATCTAATGATGACCTTGTTTTTAAACCGGCGGGCACTGGTGCTGTTCAATTTCCGGCCATAAAGATCGACGACAACAACATTGTAGGAACAAGATCAAATGATGATATCAATCTGTTACCAAGCGGTACAGGTTCTGTTGTGTTTGGAGCAATCAAAATAAAAGGTACAAGCCTCAGCTCAGATGATTCCACGACAATCAACATCAATGACGGACTAATCGTTGACGGAACGTTGAATGTTACGGGCACATCAACACTGACAGGTGCCGCTGTCCTAGGTTCCACACTGGCTGTTCCATCAGGACTTACAACTCTTTCAACACTAAACGTAACAGGTGCAACCAGTTTGGTTGGCACAACAACCATCGATAATTTGACATTGAATGACAATATAATAGGTTCAAGTTCCAACGCCGACATAATCTTAACACCCGGCGGTACAGGTTCTGTAGTCTTACCTGCGGTCACCATCAATGATAACAACATCACAGGTACAAGATCTAACGAAGACGTAAACATAAACGCAAGTGGCACTGGCGCTATCAATATTGGTGCACTTAAATTTGCTGGTACAAGTATAAGCTCAGACGATTCCACAACAGTAAATGTCAATGAAAACTTAATAGTTGATGGCACCTTGACTACCACAGGAGCGGCCACTTTCACAGGAGCAACTAACCTAGGATCTACATTGGCTGTGCCATCGGCACTTACAACACTATCAACTTTGTCAGTCACTGGCAACACAACTCTGGCAGGTACAACAACCATAGACAACATCACATTAAATGACAACATCATAGGTACAAGTTCCAACGCCGACTTAAACTTGACCCCGGGAGGTACAGGAAGTGTTGTAATATCAAATTTAACCGTTGATTCAAATATTAATATAACAGATAACGTAATTAAAACAACACAGTCAAACTCTGATCTAGTAATTTCACCTGCAGGGACAGGTCAGGTTGTAATATCAAAAGCAGACATCAATGGCGGTGCTATAGACAACACGGTGATAGGTGGTTCCACTGCCTTAGCTGGAACTTTCACAACTCTAAGTGCAACACAGGCGGTTACCATAGATGGAGTCACTATATCGGACAACACAGTATCTTCTAATGCCTCAAATGCAAACCTAGAACTTTCTGGTAGTGGCTCTGGAGGTGTTACAATAAGCGGCTTCACTTTTCCAACGTCGGATGGTAGTTCCGGTCAGTTTTTGAAGACAGATGGCTTGGGTAACCTATCTTTTGCCACAGCATCAGCAACATTGAGTCACTCCGACATAGCAGACGGAACGACCACCTTATCTACATCTGCAACATCGACACTAAATCAATTTGATAAGACTGTGCATAGGAGTTGTAAGTATTTCATATCGGCCTCTGATGCTACTAACAGTAGATTTGAATTTGTTGAAGCAAACATAATACACGACGGCACCAATGCATACATATCAACATTTGGTTCGGTAAGTGACTACACTTCTGGACTCGCAACTTATACGGCGGATGTTAGCGGCGACAATGTGAGATTGAGAGTAACTAATATTTCCGCTGATCAAACTATTTTCAAATTCCAACGTATCGCAATAGATCTATAATAATTACATTAGGTTTACAAAATTTAGTATAAATAATTGTAACATAAAGGATTAATATAACATGGCAAGACAAGCAATCAACATAGGATCCAGTGCTAACGACGGTACAGGCGATCCATTACGAACTGCATTTGATAAAATCAATGACAACTTTGTAGAACTTTACGGTACGGATAATGATATCAACACATTAGACGCCAACTTAGATGTAAACAATAATGCAATAACAACAGGTGTTACCAATGGAGACGTAACTATAACACCTAACGGTACAGGTAGCATTAAACTTGGTGCCATGAAATTTGTTGGAACAACTATGAGTTCCGATGACTCAACACAGATTACTATTGCAGAAAACATCCAAACAACAGGCACCTTGGCTGTGTCTGGAGCGGCAACATTGTCAAGTACATTGGGCGTAACTGGAGCGGCAACATTGTCAAGCACTTTATCTGTCAGCGGTGCAACAACAATGCTGTCAGGATTGACTGCCACTTCTTTAACAACAAACACAATAGCATCAAATGGATCTAATGCAGATCTATCAATACAACCCAGTGGAACAGGTGATGTTTTAATAAGTGCATTAAGAATTAATGGAACAACTTTGGATTCAAGTGATTCAACAACGATAACAATAGCAGAAGGAGTAGATGTCACAGGTGCTTTGACTGTAGGCTCAACTGCCGCTGTCACCGGTGCATTGACCGCAAGTTCGACGTTGAACGTAAGCGGCGTGACCACTCTTACAACCACTACAATTGATAACTTGGCGTTAAATGACAACATAATTTCATCAGCCTCGAATGCCGATTTAATTTTGTCGCCGGGGGGTACAGGTAAAGTTGTAGTTGGCGCAATTGGTATTAAAGGTACCACAATTGATTCAGCTGACTCATCTATAATAAACATAAATGAAGCTTTAAATGTGGATGGAAATCTCACTGTCGAAGGCACCACAAACACAGCGGATGTTGCCACAACAGGTAATGTAACAGTTTCAGGTTCGATTACAACAGGAACTTTCGAAATAGGAGACCTTAACATTATTGCAGACGGTACCATTACTTCGGATACAAATGGTGATATAGCAATTGATCCTGCTGGGACTGGGGCCATTGTTTTGACTGGTCCAATCACACACACAGGTACGCAGACAACCACAGGACAGTTAAATGTTGACAACTTGAGATTAGACGGAAACGTTTTATCCGCTACATCAGGAGCAATAACACTAACACCTGCAAATGGCCAAAACGTTACTGTGAGTGGCACTAATGTTAAATTGACTGCCGCGGAGGCAAACTTCACATTGATGGAGGCAACAACTGCAAGGGCAGACACGATAGAAAGTGATACATCTAATGCAGACCTTGTTTTCAACACACAAGGTACAGGGGTGTTTGATTTTAACGCCGCGATTAAAATGGCTGAGGTAACAAAACCATCAGCAGTTGCAGACCATGGTTTCATTTATACAAAAAATGATTCAGGGACAGGTGAAGTATTTGTTCTTGATGGTGCAGATAACGAAACAAAGATTTCACCGCACAACGATAATGGTGAATGGGAATATTTTTCACGGAACAGTAGTACAGGAAAAACTGTTAGAATAAACATGGAAGCAATGATTCGTGATCTAGAGTCCTTCACAGGCAACAAGTACATCGAAAGCGAATAATACACACTTTCAAATTGTCTTACACAGACACTAATGAGGAAACGTTATAACGACCGTAATAGGCGCAAGTCACCACATTCCGAGATCAGACGCTTGGAGGATGCTATACGGCGTGAACAAGACAAAGTTAACCGTGAAAGCCTGCGCCAACAAATGGAACACTGGATACGCACACAGAATAATAGTCGGTAATTGCCAATAAATACCCTTGTAAGGAGTAAGTTTAATGGCAACACCAGTGTGGACAACCACGGCAGGTAAAATTGCAACTATAGACGAACAAGTCGCGTTTTCTCTTCAATTAGAAGCGAACACTAGCGATTCTACGGCTATAACTTACTCCCTGATAGCAGGAAGCCTACCCGCAGGAATGCAGGTCACTACAGATGGCTTACTGACAGGTACTCCGGCTGAGGTTGCCAAAAGAACTCTTTACACCTTCGTCGTGCGAGCCACGGCCGGTACCGCTATCACAGATAGGACATTCTCCCTTGACGTGCAAGGTGCAGACACCCCCACATTCACGACAGCATCGGGACAACTACAACTAGATGACTCAACCAGTGTCGGACTATACTGGGTCATAGATGGTGGTAGTGTGTCATTCCAAATGCAGGCAACTGATACAGACACCAGGGCCGGACAGGAATTAGTGTATGAAATTACACAGGGTAAATTACCACCAGGTGTAACCATGAGTAAATCAGGACTAATTTCAGGCATTGTAGAGTTGACCCCCGATGACAAATACGGAGCATACGGAGGATATGACGGAAGTGCAACCGAAGACGAATTCGATGGCACATATGATAGGACAGTAACAACCAAAAGTATTAGTAAGAATTATGATTTCGTTGTTCGTGTCTCTGATGGAACAAGTTTTATTGAACAGAATAACAGTATTTTTGTTTATTCGGCAGACTTTTGGAGAGTTTCAAACACAGCGATTACGATTGACAAAACCGAAATAAGTGGATCGCCACTGACAATGGATCTTAGTGCAAACAGGAGACCTGTTTTCAGGACAGGTTCTGACCTTGGAACATTCAGGCACGACAATGCCTTGGTTATTAAAATAGATGTTGAAGACTTTGATCCGCTACAAGGAGATCTAGAGTATTCAATTCAATCAGGCTCTTTACCACCGGGTGTCAATATAGATATTAACTCCGGTGAACTATACGGCCAGCTGGCAAGGCAATCTGCTGTTGAAGTGGATTACAATTTCACAATAAGGGCAAACAGAACAATACAAACAGACTTGAATGTGTTTACTGATCAAGCATTCACAATGAAAGTAATAGGTGAACTTGACATTGGAATAGCATTCACCACACCAGCGACAGTAGGAACATTGAAGGCAAATGTACCAAGCCTACTGAATGTTGAGGCAGTCACCGACGAAGACAACCGGGTTTTAAGCTACACTGTTACAGCAGGCTCTTTGCCAACGGGAATCACACTGTCAGAACAGGGAAACCTAATTGGTACCATAGACCCAAGTGATTTTACAGACTCAACTAGAACATACACATTTACAGTAACAGTAAGTGATCAATATCAGGACGCGGCAACTTCAAAGGAGTTTACAGTCAATATAGATATACCATTCACCCAAATTGAATATGGTAACATGTCAGGACACGCCACTTCATTTATTGATCAAAACATATTCTACAGCATAGCACAAGATCCTAATATCAACTCGATCGATAACATATTCAGGCCTGATGACCCAAACTTTGGTATGAAACTAAAACCCAACATGCTAATGATGTCTGGGCTTGAGGCACAGACACTGACTGCTTTCCAGCAACAGATGGAGCAAAATCATGCTCCCAAGACCCTATACTTTGGTGATATAAAAACAGCCGTTGCCAAGGAAGGCACAAACACAAAGTATGAAGTTGTGTACATAGAGATAAAAGATAGTCTAGAAAACAATGATGGTGTTGCAGTGTCCAGTTCAATAAAACTGAGAGATGCTGTTACCAAGCCACTATTAGGACCGAGAGCATCGAGTACGATTGCTACAACAGATTATGTTGATTACGAAGTAACGACCGACGGAGGCCTGTCTTTCAGCATAGCTGGATCTAAAGTGAGGTTTGCAAACCAATTGAGTGCAGATCTCGGATTTATTGAAACAGTGTTCCCAAATGCTGTAGCCAACATGCGGTCAAGGATGAAGAGTCTTGGACACAAGGAATATGACTATCTACCACTATGGATGAAAACAACACAAAGTGGCGCCCTTGCTCCATTAGGATACGTCAAGGCAGTTCCTATATGCTACTGTAAACCAGGAACATCAGAATTAGTCAAGAAGCGAATAAATGACAAAAATTTAAATTACAAAAATATAGCGTTCACAATAGACAGATATGTGGTCAGCACTAGTAAGGTTGCAACAGAAACATTCACTGCTGACGGAACAACTACAAGTTTTGTGGTTGACGAAATAATCCATGAAGAAGATATATTGGTAAAAGAAGGAACAAATAAAGTTTTTGTTGGCCAAGGTGTTACAGCAGACAACAATATATCACCAACCTATCTAACGGCAGATGGTACGATTAGATCGGCGGATCATGAACTAGGAATAACACTTACACATGATACAACAACAATGAAAACAACTATTACTTTTACCAAAGAAGTGCCTCAGGCGGGTACAATAATTAAGGTAGAGAGAAGTAACGATAAATATCTTAAATTTAGGGACAAAGGAATACAATAATGGCTAGTAACATAGTACCAGGAAACATAGATGCAACATTTCCAAAGGCCGGTCAGGACAATAGTTCACAAGGTTTCAGGGACAACTTTAGTGAAATAAAAACAAATTTCACAACAGCACAATCTGAAATTACAAATATACAGAATAACAAAGCAAGTCTAAATGGTACAAGTGATTTTGCAAATAACGAAATACAAAGAGCAAAATTAAAAAATACATCTGAAACTATATACTCACACGGTAGTGTATCAAGTGGCAATGTCACTTTGAACCATGAGAATGGGCACTATCAAACTTTAACCATCACTGCTAATACAACATTCACCTTCCTTAATTTTCCAACAGGAGCATTGGGCAGAATAATCCTCGACATTACTGTTGCTCCGACTTCAACAGGGTTATTGACTTTTCCAAGTGCGGTGATCAAGGCAGACAATGTGACAGGTAGCGACGGGACTTCAGATCAAATTACTATAGGGTTGGGCAGAGCACTTTTTGAATTTATGTCGCCAGATGGTGGCACAACTGTACTGATGCACCAACTGGGCAAACAGTACGTTTAATAATTAAGGAGTATAATGTACTTCCATCCATTACAAGAAGAAATAGGTAACCTTTCAGATGAGGAAATATCAAAAAGGATTAAAGATCTTTCAAGGAAAGTAAACACAGCGAGAAGATTTGGAAGGAATCCTGACATGTTGGCACAGCTAACACAGGCATTGAACACCTATAGAATGGCCATAAGGGAAAGGCGTATTGAGGAATGGCATAAGAACAATAAAAAATTGAGAGGTGAACCAGACCTCGGCGATCTAGTCAACATGGACTAGTAAATAGTTTTAATGCCAAATACATTTTCTTGGAATACAAAATTTAAATCAATTATCATAGTTGATGGAGAACTATTCTCCAACGAATACAAAATTAAAATATCATTGACTCCGCACACTGCAGATCTGCAAGAACAAACAAATTATTTTGAGAGGCTAAAAAATCTTTTTGAACAAATTTTTGCTAACACTATTACAACATGGAGAGATGAACCTCTCTATGACACATTAAAAACCAAAACAACAAACAGATTTATAGAACTTCCTAAACCTCCCTATGACCAAATCATGGCGGCCGTGTGCTTCTGCAAGGCGAATTCAGTTTTAGATTCGGTGATCACTATAAACAATATCGAATTGTCTTCGTGGCAGGGAGATGGTATTACCTATAAGGTTGACAAAGATAGCAAAGAGCTTATACTATTAGACAGGCCCGATTGGTTTTCAGCGAAATACGACAAGTTTAATCCATGGTGGTTAAGGGCAGACACGGCAACATATGACAGAGAACTCGACAAAGGAATTTACACAGGGCATTTCAGTTGGAACAATCAAAAGATTCCGGTTGACGAAAAGCACGAGTACCATGCTAAAATATTTGAGTTTCAACCAAAGGTT
>CEOK01195927.1_pt1 | contig 10304 bp, 15 predicted proteins | sample 427001 | NCBI WGS metagenome assembly CEOK01 (sample SAMEA2591108, study PRJEB7988) | marine metagenome | isolation source: saline water (ENVO:00002010), including | reverse complement strand
GGTGTGCAGCCAATGAGTCTGTTACCTTTGAGATGGTCTTCCCATATCTCAACAGTAAGTGGGTTCTTGACAAGAAATGATTTGGAATCTTGCTTGCCGTCTCTGTCTCTTACCTTACCAGTTAGTGTAGTCTGACCATACACATTAGGATTAGATTGAAATAACGAATGAAATTTGGTGGCGAGTTCTGTTAGTGGTATCATAGATAAAAACCCCAGGGGCTAGTGCCCCCAGGGAAACATTACATATCTTATAATTTAGAAAGGAGCTTCCGTAGTACTGGAAGATACCAATCTAGGAGTTTCCTCAGTTTGGAGCAGAGGAGTATCTGCAGCTGAAGAGTAAGTTTCAGAAGCTTGAGTAAGCAGAGCTTCGTCAGCTTCGAAGTCGAGAACAGTAGGGTTACTAAACGAGAAGTTATAGTAATCGTCACCGTTCTTACTTGTTTCCAACACTGTACTAATCTCCCAACTTTGGGCGTAGAGTGGTGGAACGATTGTGGAGTGTTCGCCATCATATTTGAATCTGTTAATATCTGAAGTTAGTTTCCTAGATACACGAAGCTGTGATGATGTAAACGGTATGATTGCTTGCTCATAAGTTCCATCTATCTCTATCATCACAAACCAATAGGTTGTGAAGCGTAGCTCGTTTTGTCCTAGCCATTCATCGTACTGTCTATCACGACCTTTCTCATAGTCTTTGTGTGATACAATACTCAAAGGATGTGTAGCTACATAGCCACCACCTTGTGAACGAGGAACCCATTCAGTATATACAGATGCTGTATATGTGGGAATAATCCTTGCTGGTTGTTGGACCGTTGACTTACTCTTAGCAAAGAATAAGTCACCAGCTTCTGCCCCTTCTACATATTCATCTTTTTGTTTCTTAAGTTGAGGAGACAGATCCTGGAGGATCCTAATGAAAGGCATAGCAGAACCTGAGTCCAGATTCTCTGTGCCTTGACCTGATACTTTTGTTATATCGAACGCCATTTCTTGTTTCTTGTTTGTTAGTTAACCTTAGCACGCTTGCCTTGGTAGATACCAAAGGCTTCACGAGGTAAGGATTCTGCAAGCTCTGGGTTATCCAGTGCATCTTTACAGAAAGATTTAAGAGTCATGTTGTGCACGGTTACTCGTTGATCTGCATCAATGTTGTACTCACGCTTCAACTTATTAACTATCTCTTGTGCTCGGTCGTCTTCGTTGCGACCAAGTGCGATAGTAATCTGGTTCTTAATGATCGACTCATTGTTAGTTTCACGCAACCAATCAAATGCCACGATTGGGTCTTTGATTCGTGCATCTACAAAGTCTTGTATTGCAATTTTCTTACCACTAGATAGCTTGAGTGTTTCTATACCAGCTTGTTCCATTAGTTGTGGCAAGTGTTCTTCTGCAATAGTTCTACGCTTTTGTTTAAGCTCCGATAATGCTGCTTCTGCTTCTGTTACAGCAGAGTCCAGCTCAACGAGAGTATCAGCAAGCTTAGTAAGCTCACTCATTTGTATGTCTCGTGGTTTAGTTTCTTCAGGCTCCGATGTTAGTTGGAAGTCTGAGTCAATTAGGATTGGATCTGGTTCGTTCATTGTTGTTTATAATTTGTACACAGGTCAGCACAGTGTGCATATCCTGCTATATCTATCCAATTATCTCTCTTGTTTTTAAATGCAGTTCGAGATAACTTTAGGGCGATCATCATTGCACCTACTTCACTAGAAGTCAAGTCTGTATTTAGTTTATTTTCAAGAAGTGCTGACCATATGGTCGCAATTCGTTTAAAGTCATCAGCTGGATGACCATAGTCTTGATGCCTGTCGCCATCTACGAGGCGTGCAGCTTCTATTAGTATTGAGTTCTTCATAAATTCTAACACCAGGTAGGACCTAGGTCTATGTCTGCTATGACTGGTACTTTTAGTGGGATTGCTTGCTCCATAATTTCTTTCAATACATTACTCTCTTTCTCATCAGTGACCATAGCATTAATCTCATCGTGTACTGGCAGGCGTAGGTCTAGTCCAGCCTTGTATGCATTGACCATAGCAACCTTGGCTTGGTCAGCAGCAGAGCCTTGGATTAATCTGTTCAATGCTTTAGATGTAAAGGCACGGAATACTTCTTTGTCTTCCCACTTAGACTTAGCATGTCCATAGTGTTTGACTGGTGTCTCTTCAAAGCTGTGTGTCCAGAAGTCAAAGCGTGCACGACGACCAAGGATAGTCTTGATGTATCCTTTCTTGTTAGCTTTGTTCATTACATTATCAAAGAGTATCTTAAGGAAGGGTGCTTCCTGATTAAACTTACGCATGGTAGACTGGCACATCTCTTCTGATATACCAAGAGTCTTAGCCATCTTCTTCATACCCATACCATAGCTGATACCTAGACACAGCATCTTGCATGTGTCATAGGGTAGACCAGTAGCTTTCTCAAAGAAGGTATATAGTTTTTCACCTTTTAAGAATGCATCTAATGCTTCAATCGCTCCTGGGAGTGGTCTTCCGAATTGTCCGAGCAAAGCGTAGTGCACTTGAAGTCTTGGTTCTTGACTGCTGTAGTCAGCCTTGCACCAAAGCCTACCAGGTTCTGCAATATATAACGATCGTATTCGTTTTCCAATGTCCGAACGCTTTGGCACTTGTTGCATATTAGGATTCGATGAAGACAATCTTCCAGATCTTGTACCGCCTTCATCAGATGCGGTTTGTCGGAAGTCTGCGTGGATTCTGCCATTATGATTTTGATTAAGGATAATGTCTTCGATGAACACCTTACGAAGACGGTTAATTGATCTTGCCTCTTGGATCTTCTTGACCTGAGGGTGTTCGCAATGATTAAGAAAGTCTTTGGCAACTGAGTAGTTACCTTTTTCTGTGCGTGGTACCTTGAGTCCAAGGTTCTCAATGTACTTGCCCAGTTGTTGTGGTGACCAGATGTCTAGGTTCTTGAACTCATCTAGCAATGATACCTCTCTTACCTTGAGGTCTTTGTTGAATTGTTCTGCTGCATCCAGGTCAACAGGTACACCCTGCATTGACATGTACACTAGTACTGGTATGAGTTCACACTCTAGCTCCCAGACTTGCCAGAGTCCTTGTTCTCTGAGGATTGGGATTTGTTTTTGGTAGGCATCATATGTAAGTCTTGCATCAGCCTCAGCATACTTGCCGACGTGTCTGGCAGGGAGCTTCCACATATCGCTCTTAGCATTGATTCCGTAGGAATCTGCTGCGTTTTGTAATCCATCTTCTTTCTTTCCTTTCTTTAAATATTTTTTTGCTATTGAATCTAACGAGTATGAATACTTCTCTTCATCTATCAATGCTTCAGCTACCTGTATGTCACGGATAGGCTTACTCGTAGTAACCCCTGTACGAGCAAGCCATCCGAGATCATAAGTAGCATTAGCCATTATGATTTCATCACACGACATAATTACATTACTCACATATTGCAGGACTATATCCTTACAAAGATTGTCACCACCGAAGTGGTCAAAGGGTAAGTACACTGTCTGATGCTCATCAGCTAGTGCAACACCAACCACCTTACCATTACCTGTTTTGTAACCTGGACCAGCTCGCTTGATGTCTGGGTCATAAGTTTCTAAGTCAAGGGATATCGTGCCACTTAACTCAGGCAGGATGGCAGGCGGACGCCAAGTAGACTTGGGTTCAAAGAGTGGTATCTGCATCTTGTATTGCTTCGTTCTTTCTTATAATCTTATTTACTTTTAACCAAGGTTTCTTTTTCAATTCTTCATCTATCTCTTCTTGAGTTTTCTTTCTGATTAGTCCTTGTTCTTTTGCTCGTTGTGCAACTTTATAGTATTCATAGTATGGATCTTGCTTAAGAATCTCTGGTCCTTTGGACTCCATCATCTTAAACAGGTTGTTTAATTTTTCTTTAGGTGTCTCTTCAAACATGGGTAGTTGGGTTAATAAATTGGCTGGGTTTCCCCAGTTTATCTGGATAGTCAAACTGATTCATACTGCTTCTGAGTGTCATTAATGAGTCCAGACCACACATTTTCTCCTCTGCAGTGTGGCATCGCAGGGTTTCGATGGCGTCCGTTGTGGTTAGACCAGCTTGGAGGCGAGGAAATAGTTTATAAATTCTTTGAACCCTTCGTTATCTAATGTAAACTCTGTGTCAACGACAGGGTGTATGCCGTCGTCAGTAATACTAATGTCATTGTACTGTTGTACAACAAGACGCTTGGTCTTGGGATAGGCACAGAGTGTAACTACTACTGTGTCTGTTGGTATGCTGTTGGCTTTTATTTGCCACGCTTGTTGCTCTGGTCTGAGCCTAGTAGTTTCGAACTTACTTTCAATAAGATAAGTCTTATCTTGCGTGAGAATGAGGAGGTCAGGGACTCCATTACCTGTAGTAGTTTCGATGCGTTGCACCGTAATGTGTTTATTATATTCTTCATAAAATTGGTGGGTTATCCACTGGTTGAATTGTTTCTCGGTCTTCATCTGGGTATGACTCCAGTTCTTGGATGATGTCATTGTCCGATAAGATGTAACCTTGTTCTTTAAACATGTCAAGATGTTTGTTGAATGCTTTGAGAAAACTTTCATAAGATCTTGACAAGTGGTACTCAGAATTTGTGAGCATTCCGTGTAGAACTCTTGCATATTCTGTGTCCCAGACATATCCTGAGTAGAGGTCTGTGATTTTTTGTGATGATTGTTTTGGTTCATGTGCTTGATAATAGGTTTCAATACAAGACTCAATGTCAGTATCAAATTTAATAGAGAAAAGAATTTCATCGACGATGTCACCAACTGTAAGTTGTTCTTCTACCATAGAAGGGATGACTGATAGTGGCTTCGTATTTTTTTTTGAGTAAACAGGCAGTGTATATGGTGGCTTGTCTATGTTCTTCATCTGTTCAGTGAAGTCATATTTACTAAGATCAGGTAGGTTAGCCAACTGCTCATTCATATAGGCTAGCTCGATGACACGCATATCATCACTGAGTTCAATGCCTTCTTTAAATGGTGATTTTGTACCACCAATAGCAATAGATAAGTCTTCTAGTTCGTGGCATTCATTGTCAAGACACCAACGAAAGTGTACATCTATTTCATCTTTATCAAGGTGACCAATGGTAAAGTGAAAGCCTTCTCGGTTAGTCTCGTCGGCTTCATCAGTACCAGATTGGAATGCAGATGTACTGCAGTGGTGGTGTACAGTACCGAACATAATGTCTGGATACTGAGCACGTTGTGCTTGGAACTCTGAGTGTTCAGGGTTAGACTTGACAGTCATACCGTTTGTTATCTGAGGTGGTATCCAATAAGACCAAGGTTGTTTCTTTGTATCATCATAGTACAAGAACAACATAGTCTCCGACTTGAGTTCATCATAGCTCAGCTTCATGAAGGCAAGGATCTCTCGCCACATAGTGAGAGGGATCTTCTTACCGTGCCATTTAGGCGTAAGCTCTTCATATTCTGGTAGTTCAATTGGTTTATAGGTCGTGAACATTTTGTTCTTAACCTCCTCGTGAAGTTTGCTTTTGGATATAACATAATATTTCTTAGGCATAGGATGGTACTGTTATGTTTGCTAGGTCAGCAAGGGTTATAGTTTCTAGTTTACTGAAGGTAGTTTGGTACTCAACAGGATACCAATCTCCTCTCTCTTGATTGTCAAACAAATACGGTGCCCAATTCCAAAGCAGGAGGTTACCAAGGGATGCACTAACCTGGTTCGCAATAGCTAGTTGAGGCGTACTTTCGAGTGCATCTCCTTGGCAACTGATAGGGCTACCTGTGTTTGAAGTTTGTATCTCAGGGTAACGAAGCATAGGATTAATCATAGGGTACTGTGCTTCTATGTCTGGTATATACATCATAGCTTGACTAGTTGAGTACTCATTAGCCATGATAAGACAAGCCTTGTTAAGTTCCTTAGCTGCGTAAAGCAGGTCTCGTCTAGCTGGATGGTTGTCAACAGCACATATAAATATATCTGCACTAGAGAACCAGTACTTGTACTCAGTGTCTAGCATCTCGCTGTCAAAGTATTGTTGTACTACATTGCATTCATTCTTGCGTAGTGTGTATGTCTTAGCAAGTGCGACTGCTTTATTGAGTCCGACATGGTTGTTGCGGAATAGCTGACGGTCTAGGTTTCTTTTCTCTAGTACATCTCCGTCAACTAGTGTGACTTCTAGGTCAAAGCTGTTCTTGAGGGCAGGTAACATGTATGATGTTACACCACCACAGCCTACAATAAGTGCGTTTAGTTTTGGTTTAGCCATTGCGTTTTAGATATCGATGAAGTTGTTGACCAGTTACTTGAGCTGGTTTGTGTTGTGTTTCTTTGAAGTGTTTTATATACCTCAATATCGCACCTCTCTTACGACCGACACCAGTGTCAGATGGATAAGCACGAGCTAGTATCTTGTGCAAGATACGCATATCGTCTGCTTGTAGACCGTGATCAATCTCGTGTGTGTCAGCTACTATTTTGTTTGAGTTATCAAGCTCCTGAGCAATGTTTTGCATATGATGTGGTGCAACCATATTATCTGGGTTGTCATTTGCATATGAAAATGCATAGATCAAAGGTGCAGAACCATTTTCTTTATCAATTAGTTTGTTGTAGACTGTAGACATGATGCGAAATCTATAAGGTTAGAGTTAGTAATATCTTGGAAGAAAGCAGACGATGGTTTGTAGTCATCGATGTACTGTGTCATCCTAGATGTAGGTACGGTGGCGAAATCAGTATCATTTCTGTACCATAGAGCGTGAGCGTTGACTCGTTCGTGGTAGTACAAGTCACGATTGCACGGTGATTCAAACAGTGCCTTCATTAGATTAGTAACTGCTGTCTGCAAGTAACCAATAGGCATAGGTCCGTTGATCAGCTCTGGGTCTCTGAAGTCTTGACCACCACATATTCTGCCGTCATCATAGATGTTAGGTAGGTTGAAGGTCTTAATGTTTCTTGACTCTTTGTGTATGCCAAACAAGTAAGCTGTTGTTGTGTCATTGTAATGATTTAGCTTAGCGTCTTTAGTGCCAAGGTGACGACAATTAAACCTCATCATTACCCATATAGAATAGTCAGTGTTGTTGTACATAGGTATGTCAGATGGTTCAAGGACATTGTCAGGCATAGGTTCGCCTTCTCTTTCTCTTTGCCTTGGTACGAATAGCTCACATAACTCTCGATACTCAGTTGGTTGGAACTTAGCACCAGGTAATGGGAAGCCGTCAGCTAGATTGACGAATGCATAGCAATGTTCTGGGTTTATACCAGAGTTGTGTGCATAGTAGCAGTGATACTCTCTGTTTAGAACAGGGATTGATATAGGTATGTTAGACATACAGAGAGTATCGTCACGCATACAGGCAGTGATAGCTGTGTCTGCGTCAGCGATGACAGATTCTCTCGTTTCTCGCTTGATAAATTTGCCGTCAGGTCCGAGAATGATTTCCTGACGAAGCGGTAGTGTTGTTGGCATAATAATAAAAGAGGACCGATGGTATAATACCTACAATCTTCGAGTTGCATATAAGGTTTTCACATATACCATCGGTTGCATTGTTAAGCTTTACTTGATGCTTGTCGCTCAAGTGTGATTGATGAATAGTCAGCCACATAAGCATCAGAACTTAGTGTTTGACCATTAGAAACAGCAACACACCCCTCAGGAGCAGACAATGCACCTAAGATGGATGTGTCACGGAGAAGAGAACCTACTGTGAGGTTCTCGTCGAAGGTACGACTAACTGTGTTAGACATACCATATCTGATTGTTATTGTGTTGTTATCCATAAAGTTTTTGTTGACATCTTTGTCATATTCATTACTCTCTCTTTCATTGTTCAAGTTGTATATGGTTTCATAAATAATAAATAGCTACCCTTGCTGGATACAGGGGTAGCTATTGTTATGTACGACAATCTATCGCCTGCCTTTGTTTCTCTTGTTTGTTACTCCGTACCTGCACCGATTGATTACACACAGGGCAAGGTCGAGAGCGAGTGGGATTAGTATTGTCGCTAGTTGTTTTGTTATCTTCATCTTGCGTGCTACCATATGGAAATGAGAAGCGAGCTAAGATATTTGGTTGCATTAGCATAGATAAAAAGAAAGTAATTGCAGAAAACAGTACGCCTGAAATAAAAGCAGTAGCCATGCCACTGAAAGTACCAGTAAATAATATAGGTAAGCCGAAGGTAAACAGCACATCCCAAAAAACTTGCGTGCGACATATAAACTTGAGCGTAAATATCTTGCACAGTATGATGAGATACGACAAGGCACAGATAAAACTGAGGAAGAGTATTTCCATATCGTCAATCTCTCTCCTCTTGATGCTGGTGATTTGTGGTGCATAATAAAAGAGGTAGCTCACCATAAAGATGAGCTACCATACATATGATTACATATTACATTATGAGTTGGTTGCTTACGCTAAAGACTTTAGATACTTATCCCACTCTACTTGTTGAGCTTCTTCGCCACGCTTGATAAGATTAGTACGAAGCTTGCGACGCTTAGCTATCTTGACAGTCCACTGTTCATCTGATTCATCACGACGAGTGGGTGATGTCATAGCAAAGAGCATACGGATATCATCTTCATTGTTAGATGAGCGTAGTTGATTGAGTAAGACTCGTCGTTGGTCAGGGTTGCGATAGGTAGGCTCTGGTTCTAGTTCATACAAGCCATTGAGTAAACCAATGTTACCACGAGAACGACGCTTGCCATATGAATAGGACTGTCTGAAGATAGTAGCTTGACCTTTAGAATCACGCTCGATGTAGTGAGAGTCATCAGGGTCACACTCAGATTCTTGTAGATAATCAAGGCGTGACTCACTGCGATTGACATAGCGTTCGGTCTCGGTGATGTCATCAACATACTCAGGTACTACAGAGTCTGGCATCTCTTCGTAAATTTCATAAGGAACAGATGAGATGTTGGTGTTATTCTCCTCGTGCCATAGTTTCTTGAGTCGTTTAGATATATTGAGGAACTCTTTGCGTTGCTTGAGTGAAAACTTAGTGTTGCGTGCATTGCGAAGAGCAGTAATATATTGGTCACGAATCTCGTTGATAAACTCGTGTTGTTGTTCACGCAGAGCCTGCATACAGGACTTGTCGCCACAGGTAGCATCATCAGATGGATCACAGTGATGGATATATATCTCGTGTTCAAAGACTAGGTCATCAACAATAGATTTGATGATGATGTCACACTTGTGGTCAAGCCCACGACTACGAGCAATAGCTTTGGCGTGTTGAAAAATACGAAGCCAACCAGCTTTGTATGCGTCAGTATATCTCTCTGCTGACAGAGTATCATTGATAAGTTTGTGTATATTCATAATGTAATAGGCAGTTTAGGCACATACCTAGGTGGTGTAGATAATGGTTAAGACTGAAAGAAATCATCAGGTGCAGTAGTTACTGATGAGTAGTATTCATTATCATTACCACGAACTTTATTCTCTCCAGTTGTGACAATGATTTCGACTATATCTCCTGCTGAACCAAGAGGTTTGTTATCACGAGACCAGAACTTATGCTCTGATTTGTCTTGAGTAATAACTTTAGTAAGTGCGAGAGGTTTCGTAGGGTTATCAGTTACGATATCTTGTGAAGCCTCGAGTATAAGTACTTTAGCAGTACTAGTAGTATTAGGTTGATTAAGTATAATATTCATATCATTTATCCTCGCTCTCTAATTTATTGCGAATGTTTAATGTTAGATAGATAAAACCACACAGGAATATAATAACCAAATGTGGAAACAGTATAGATGCTACTGTGAATCCAAGGATACCTATTGATTTGATTAGGTCTTTGGATTGGAAGAATTTAATTAATTGTTTCATATTTATTTAGATTTGTTTCATATGCATACCACAAGTCATTGACTCTTTGTAATGGCTACGAGCTTGGTATATGTCTAGAAATTGAACTTCAGATTGGTTACTTCCGATAGTAGTAGAGACTCGAATGGAATCTGGACGACTAGAAGAAGCATAATCGATACGGATCAAACCGTTAGATATAGAATATTTAAATTGTTTCATAAAATGTAATGATTAGTAAGATTGATATTTGATGCACTTGATTCCTCTCTCCTCACACAGAGAATAAGGTTGGATAAAGGAAAAAAGAAAGACACAGATAAAAAAGAAAAACATAAAAAAGGTGAGCCACTCTTTCGAGTGACCCACCGATAAGGATTATTGATTGACTATTATCTGTGGATACTCCGAATCAGGATTGATAATATCAACCTGGACGGTCGA
>CEOK01041856.1_pt1 | contig 10306 bp, 7 predicted proteins | sample 427001 | NCBI WGS metagenome assembly CEOK01 (sample SAMEA2591108, study PRJEB7988) | marine metagenome | isolation source: saline water (ENVO:00002010), including | reverse complement strand
GAGTTTTGGTTTGTTAATCATGGCACGTGCAAAAGAAGCCCGTTGTAATTCACCCCCAGAACATTCAGGTGGATATTGGTTAAGTATTTCTGTAATCCCTAAATAAGCAGCCGTTTGATTAATATAAGAAACATCTATTTTTTTTCGATCTAAAATAAGTGGTAATTTAATATTTTCAAATATGGTGAGATTTGGGATAAGGTTAAAAAATTGGTATACCATCCCTATATTTTGTAATCTAAATTCAGCCCGTTGATCAACACTTAAATCTGAAATAGTAACGCCATTAATAATGCACTCTCCATGTGTAGGTTGATCAAGGCCAGATAAAATATGAAGTAATGTTGTTTTACCTGAACCACTTTTACCATATAACAAAGTAATGTTATTCGACTCAAGATCAAATGAAATATCCCTAAGAATTTCTAAACGTTTATCTTTTAGCTGAATCGATTTTGAAACATGTTTTATATTAATCACAATATAGAATTATAATAGTATTCGTGAAATTAATAAATATTAAAGGTAAGATTTTTCTTACAATTAAATAAAATAAATAAGCTAAACCTTTATCTCTCTTGTATTAAAAATATATACCTAACCTAATAAAACTTATTTTACCCGTAAAATATGCCATTTTAAAAAATTAAAACATTAGTGACAAATTATAAAATAAAACAGCCATCTTTTATTTCGTTTTTTATAGAAGAGTTTGCTGATTCATCTAAAGCATTAGCCTCAGAAGTCCTATCTACTAAAGTGGATTTATCTTCCTCTGGAGTTCTAGTTAAAGTCTTTTCAATGTGAACTGATGCATGTAAAGCATCAGCCTCAGAAGTCCTATCCACTAAAGTGGATTTATCTTCCTCTTGAGTTTTATTTAAAGCCTTTTTAATTTCATTGGATAATTTATTTTGAGCTTTATCATTAAATTTCCATTGATTTGGATTGTCATTGGAATCAATTTCATTTTTCAGATCTTTTAATGACTTTTGATAAATAGTTTGTGAGAATTGATTCATCTGTGTGTATGAAAATTGTTCTTTATTCCCTGATCTTAAGCAACTAAATAGCAATGTAAGTTTAAACCTATCGGAACCTATTAACTTTTTGTTAGGCACTTCCTCTAACTGCTTCTTTAATTCGTTAAATACATTATTGAACGTTTGTGGACTAATAGATTTAAAATGAGATGATATTTTTCTTGATAGCAACATTAATATAATAGAATTAAATCTCCGTTTGAATTTTTGATCAACGTTTGAATCGTTTATTTGATAAATTGTTTTATCTAAAAAGTTTTTAAGAATGGATACTAAAATATCATAATAGGAAGGGTGGTAATTCTTTTCTTGAATTCGAATGTTTAATTTACCCATAATGAAATAACAAAAAGCTTCATTTTTTTCTGGATCATTACTTTTTTTTTCATTAGTTAATGTTTCAGTAACATCTCCACCTGTGATTCTTAAATCATTTTCTCGAAGTTTTTGTAGCATAGAGTCCTCAAGCATAACATTATTGTATTGAAGCGCGTACTGATGTTTAAAAGATAAATTTATTTTATCTGTTAATAAATCATTTAATTTACTTTTGAATTTTTGGTCAACGTTTGAATCGTTTATTTGATAAATTGTTTTATTTAAAAATTTTTCAAGCATGGAATCTAAATTAGTACTATTAAAATAGCCATTATTATTAAGATGATTTTCTATTTTAACCATCAAAAAATAACAAAAAGCTTCATTTATTTTTGGATCATTACTTTTTAAATCAAGTAATTGCCTACAAGAATCACTTATACGTTCAATTAGCTTTTTATCTTGAAGTATATCCAGCATGCCGTCACTAAGCTCAATGTTGTAATATTCTGATTTATAGAAATTTATAAAACGTTGTCTTTCGTCGAACTTTTTTTTATTTTTTGGAGACACACTTAATAATAAATCATGAGTATAGTTTCTTAATTCATCCGTAATAGTTGGTTCGTTTTGCAATTCATCAAGATTTATATTCATAATTTTTTTTGAAATATCATTTAAATCATTTATTTGTTTATTTTTTTTTCTAACTTCTTTTAAACACGTAATTAAAAATTGTTGATTATTAGGCGTTATAAACGAGCCATTTAAATATTGTTCTCTTGCTTCTTTCATAGATTGTAAAAGTGCCTGTTTGTTGCTATTCCAATTTTTAATTTGAGCTAGAACAATTTGCATTGTCTCAGGAAGACTTACTTGGGATTGAGTAGCTCTAGTAGAAGATGAAGATGCGGAACTTGAAGAGGATGTTGAGGTAGAAGCTATTTTAGCTAGAACAGATAGTCGTTTTTTATGCGCTATTTCAGCTAAAACAGGTTGTATTTTCTCAGGAAGGCTTTCTTGAGATTGAATAGCTCTAGTAGAAGATGAAGATGCTAAGGAAAAAACATGTTGTTTAAGACCCTTCATTATTTTATTATCTCCTTCTGTAATTTTTGTTGAACCACCATGACCCGAAGCACACTGTCGTTTTTTGTGTTCTATTCCAGCTGAAACAGGTTGTGTGTTTTGAGGAAGATTTTTTTGAGATTGAACAGCTCCAATAGAAGATGAAGAGGCGGAACTTGAAGAAGATATTGAGGAAAAAACGGTTTGTGATGTAACAGATTGTGTGTGTACTTTATTAGAGCTAGTTTGTTTTAGAAATTCTATTTCACGTTGTAATTCGTTAATCATTTCTCTTTGATTAAATAATTCCTTACTTTGATTAGTTATCTCATCCTGTAAATGTGAAAGTTGATCTTGTTGAGATAATAATTTTAATTTTTTTGCAACCTGCTCACAATTGTTACTCTGATCGACTAGATCTAAGTCGCGTCTCTTTGATGAAACTGATTCTGTAAATTGAGCCATAATGTAATCCTTTAAATTTAAACTCCCCTTAAATGTTTGATTTTAGAATATAAGATAAGTCATTTTTACAATGAGCATAGGTGAGAGTTCAAAAACAAGCTAAAAAAACAATTCAACTATACAGTGAATGTAAATAGCCTATTAAAAAAGGATGCTGGGGTCCAATTCCAACGAATATGGCCACCACAAAAAGGAAAGTTATTTAATAGTTGTAAACGTTTGTATATATGAATGTTCATATGTTAAGAGAATATTACAAAAAAATATGAATGATGTGAATAGTTTTATTACAAAAAGTAAATTTATTAAAGTTGAACAAGTTAATTTATAAACTTTAGATAAACCCAAGTACTTAAACCACACACGCTCGAAGCTAAAACTGTACCCCATGCAATATCAATCGGCACAATAGCTGCTGGCCATGTTGCAATCACAGCCCAGTTCGTTAATTCATACGTCATGTAGGTAAAAAAGCCAAATAGTGCACCTCTACGAAATGCAAAAGAAACACTTTTTGTTGTAATCGCCTCATCAATTACAAAAATAATCATCCCAATAATAAATAAGACATAAAATAAAACGGCAATTGGCCAATTGGGTGGTGTAACCAGTAGGTGACCTAAATATTTTTGATAAATTGGCCAAGCTATTACTCCTAACCAAAGTAAATCAATAATCATAAATATAATAAAAGCGATTACAAATTGTTTTATAAATCTCATAATTAGAATTATAACATTTTATCATTACAATATAAAAATAGTTGAACTTAATAAATACTAATTTTCAAAATCTAGTCTGAAAACTTCTTATCGTGTAAAATAGTAATTAATTTAATTCTGGAGATTATATGTCAGCAAAAGCTACAAACTCAGTAAAAGAGTCACTAAAAAAAAGAAAACTTAATCCGAAACAGTTAAGTATCAAATATGATCCATTACCTAATTCAACAAAATGTTTCCAAGAAGGAAATATCTTTAAAGATATTCGCATCCCATATAGACAAATAAAATTGAATGATACCGAGCTTAACGGAATTAAAACACCAAATGACCCTATTAATGTTTACGATTGTTCTGGGCCGTATACCGATCCAGACCATAAAATTGATATCGAACAAGGTTTGCCAGAAACACGTCGTAAATGGGTCGTAGACCGAGGCGATGTAGAAGCATTAACCTCTCAAAGTTCACTCTATTATCATTCTCGAAGAATTGAAAGCTCAGTTGACGGATTACGTTTTCCAAATAAACGTCAACCATTACGTGCAAAAGCGGGCCAAAATGTATCTCAAATGCATTATGCAAAAAAAGGTATCATTACTCCTGAAATGGAATACATTGCGATTCGTGAAAATATGAAACCTGAATTTGTCCGTGATGAGGTCGCTCGCGGTAGAGCTGTTATCCCTGCAAACATTAATCATACTGAAGTTGAGCCAATGATTATTGGACGTAATTTTAAAGTAAAAATTAATGCCAATATTGGTAATTCTGCCATCACGTCTAGTATTATCGAAGAAGTTGAAAAAATGACATGGTCCATTCGCTGGGGTGGGGATACAGTGATGGATTTATCGACAGGTCAAAATATCCATGAAACACGCGAATGGATTTTACGAAACTCACCTGTTCCAATTGGCACAGTACCTATTTACCAAGCTTTAGAAAAAGTTGATGGAAAAGCTGAAGAATTAACATGGGAAATATTTAGAGATACGTTAATCGAGCAAGCCGAGCAAGGTGTCGACTATTTTACAATTCATGCAGGTGTTCTATTGCGTTATGTTCCATTAACGGCAAAGCGACTAACAGGGATCGTGTCACGTGGTGGATCTATTATGGCGAAATGGTGTTTAGCTCACCACAAAGAAAACTTTTTATATACACATTTTGAAGATATCTGCGACATTATGAAAGCATATGATGTAACGTATTCATTGGGAGATGGTTTACGTCCAGGTTCAATTGCTGATGCAAATGATGAAGCTCAATTTGGTGAGTTAGAGACTTTAGGTGAACTAACAAAACTAGCTTGGAAACATGACGTTCAAACTATGATTGAGGGGCCAGGTCATGTGCCGATGCATTTAATCAAAGAAAACATGGATAAGCAATTAGATATTTGTCACGAAGCGCCATTTTACACATTAGGCCCGTTAACTACAGATATTGCGCCAGGGTATGATCATATTACTAGCGCTATTGGAGCAGCTCAAATTGGATGGTACGGAACAGCAATGCTATGTTACGTAACACCTAAAGAGCATTTAGGCTTACCAAACAAAGATGATGTTAAGCAAGGAATCATTGCCTACAAAATTGCAGCTCATGCTGCAGATTTAGCTAAAGGACATCCACAAACACAAGTTTGGGATAATGCATTATCAAAAGCACGATTTGAGTTCCGTTGGGAAGATCAGTTTAACCTAAGTTTAGACCCTGATACAGCACGTGAATATCACGATGAAACATTGCCGTCAGAAGGTGCAAAGACAGCACACTTTTGTTCGATGTGTGGGCCTAATTTTTGTTCAATGAAAATCACACAAGAAGTTAGAGACTATGCTGCAAAGCAAGGCATATCAGAGCAAGACGCACTTGAAAAAGGAATGACAGAAAAAGCGAACGAGTTTAAAGCTAACTTATAAATCACAGTTTTCAAATGTATAAAATAAAAAAAAGGTCAAAACTAAGACTTTATCTAGGAAAATACCTGTATATTGTTAAACGTTATTTGAAGTGGCAAGTAGAGAAAAAATTATTTTCTTCTACGTTAAATAAGCACGATGCTGAACATATCGTTTTTTCACATTCTTCTCCCATTATTCGAAAGTTAAGCCAAGTAGATATCCAGTTACAGCGTAACAAAAAAACAAATTTAGCTATTGCGATAAAAAAACTAAATAAGATTATTATAAAGCCAAATGAAGTATTTTCGTTTTGGTATTTAGTTGGAAACCCAAGCAAAAAAAAAGGATACGTGCCGGGGTTTAGTTTAAGCCAAGGAAAGTTAATCGAAACAATAGGAGGGGGATTATGCCAATTATCAAATTTAATTTTTTGGATGTCATTACATACACCTTTAACTATTGCTGAGCGTCATCGGCATACATATGACGTTTTCCCAGATTCAAATAGAACCTTGCCTTTTGGAAGTGGTGCAACTGTTGCATATAATTATATTGACTTACAATTATTAAACAAAACAACAGACACGTTCCAATTAAAACTATGGATTGAAGAAGATCAACTCCATGGCCAGTGGTTATGTAATAATCAATTGGAATATAGTTATAAAATTATTGAAGAAGGCCATAAAATAAGTCATTTTTTAGCAGGAACATATCTACGTCAAAATAAACTATATAAAGTTACGTATGATAAAGCCTCAAATAAAGAGAAAAATAAACTGTTAATTGTCGAGAATAATGCACTAATGATGTATAATCCTTTATTAAATGAAGCAAAAGTATAATAGTATCATTTTTTTAGTATTCGGACTGTTTTTTTTATGCTCATGTAATGAAAAAAGTACAGAGCCAGATCATATCGAAAAGCTAACTGGACTAAAAAGAGTTGAACACGAATACTTTATTACAGACTTAAAATACAATAGTACTGATAATTTTCTTAAGAAAAATGTCTATGAAGAGTTTAATCTTTCTCATTGTTATATCCATCTAGATGTTTATGAAAAGTTAATGAGTTTAGTTCCTGTACTAGAAGAAAAAAAGCTAAAGTTAGTTTTTTATGATTGCTATCGACCCATTGAAGTACAAAGATTAATGTGGGATCTATTGCCTGACACTAGATATGTTGCAAATCCCCAAAGAGGGTCTTTACATAATAGAGGAATAGCCATCGATGTAGGTTTAGCAGATTTAGCTGGAAATTATTTGCCAATGCCTACTAAATTTGATTTTTTTGGTCCTGAATCTTGGCATTCATACGAACCCAAAACAGAGGCCGAAAAGTTAGGTCAAATAAATAAAAATATACTAAAAGAATTATGTGAGTCAATCGGATTAAAACCATTAAAAACTGAATGGTGGCATTATCACTTTCCAAATCCAAAATCATATTCGATAATCTATTTAGACAAGGAGGGGACTGAAAAACAATGAAAATAGTATTAAAGATTATTTTTTTTATCTCTCTTTTTTTTAAACCAATATATGCTGAAGACATTAGTATACTAGCTGCCTATGGAACAAGTTATTCAGACAACTCTAGTTATGTAACAAATTTAATTAATAAAAATTTAGATAGCTTAGATGAGACCATCTATTGGGAACCCGATGCAAAAGATAATGGGATGAATGAAGGTATCTACTTTCAGTTTGATAAACTTCTTACCGTTGATGAAATTAATTTAACATATAAAAATTTAAATGGAGCAGTGAAGCTCTACCTAGATGGAAAAGAAATAATATTACATCATTCCAGTAAATCTAAGCAGCTTGGTGAAATAGTGACTTATAATTTATTAGAACCACAAAGTGGTACCCCTGTGGCTAGGTCTTATAGATTTAAATCAATCTTTATTAAGTTGAATCATAAGGTAAATGTTAAAGCTAAGTTGTATGGGATTGAATTTAAAAAATCGAAAATAGTCCATAATATAAACAGCCCTCTTTCACTACCAGTATCTATTTCAGCAACATCAACTTTAGAACCTATTCAAGCTTACAATATAAGCAATATTGCAGATTCAAAGTTGGATATGGCTTGGTCTTCAGATGGAAAAAAATCAAATGGTATTGGCGAACAGATCAACATTGAGCTTGAAACCGAAAAGCAAATAAATGGACTAATGATCTGGAATGGATATCATCGATCCGAATCTCATTTTCTTGCAAATAACAGGATAAAACAATTAACAATCAATGATCAAAAAGTTAAATTAGACGATTCTCAAAAAATGCAAAAAATTATATTTGAGAAGCCTATTAAAAGTACGCAACTTAGAATAACAATAGACGCTATTTATCCTGGAGAAAAATATCAAGATACACTGATATCTGAGTTAAGATTAATTGGAGAAAATAATATTATTTTACCCATTATTAAAAATATAAAAGTCGATAGTCATCCCCAAATAAATAACATAGTTGATCGATCTTATTCCGCACTAAGTCTTACCAATCAACAAAAAGTTAAATCTTATTCATCCAGTTTTGGAAAAGAGGTTTTATCAAATTATATTTCTTTAGAAAGTCCTTTATTTCCAGGTCAAATAAAAGATTCAAATAGACCTTTAGGTGTTAAGTATAAAATGTGTCCTAAACATGATATGAATATTTTTCAAAAATATATATTTTCTGGGTATTGTTACATAACAGAAATTCCAAAATATTGTTATCAAAATAAGGATGTGAATAATGAGATAAAAGATAAAAACAATAATACTTATCCTGATTGTATGGAAGATTCTCCTGATTCTAATAAAAATCAAATACCAGATATATTTGAAGATCCTGATTATTTTTCTAATGAAGTGCTTGCTGAAATAACTGGAATGGGGGAGGCTTTATTTCCATATCAGAATACGTCAGTAAATAATATTATCAATGAAAGTTTAATAAGTTATTATGGATCGTTAATACAGTTTTATTTAAGTAATGATGAATACATAAATATTACGTTCCCATTTGAGTATCCTTTGCCATTAACGACTTTATATAATCGAAATTGTAAATTTGATTCTAGTACATTAAAACTAAGAAGTAATGGTTCTTTTGTTCTTTATGATAAATCAGATAAAAAAGCTTCTATTGTCAATTATATCAGTGATTTTGATGGGTATTATACGTATAACGATTATATTGAAAAAGGAAAACCGTCTATAGGTAGTTGCGAAGCAAGTTTTCCTGCAACAATAATGGAAGGAAACTGGGAATCTTTATCAGACTCTAAAATTAGAATTTTTGGAAAAAAATATGATGCCGATATCCAACCTGAAAAGCCTGATAGTTATTACTCTTATATTCAAGATTTTAATGTTCAAAAAACAAAACCTCAAATTTTCCAGTCATTTGTAAATATTAAACAATACAATGAACTAAGTGAAACAGAAAAAAATAAAATTATCCATCTTATGTATCAACCCAATCCGCAAACACCTTTTCATTATGCCCATATTTCACACAAAGGTGTTAAAGGTATTCCATCATGTAAAGCTAACTCAACACTATTAGAACTCATGTCTCAATATGCTTGCATAAATACAGGTGTTCATTTTTTTAGCGATACAAAAAAAGGACTGTATTCAAAGTTAAATAAATTTTTCACATCAGTTAATCCGATCTATTTTGAGTCAAATATATATACAACGTTATTTTTTCCGTCTAATCAAATCAATGAAAGGTTTACATCAGCTTTCGTTGAATAAGGAAATTTATCTTATTATCTTCGCTATTATAGCGAGTTTATGGAGTCTTTTTTCATTTCAGTTTTTAATTGGATTTGATGCGTATTATTATGCATTACAGTCAAAAGAGTGGTTTCAGACTGGTAAAGTACTTATTCCTGACCCATCTATAATTCATCGTATTGTTGGTGCAATGCAATATACAGGAATAACAGCTGAAACAGCTTTTAAATCTTGGTTAACAATCTCATATGCTATATTTTGTTTCACGTATTGGATGGGAGTGAAATCGATAAAATCTAATATTAAAGTTATTTTAGTTGCATTTTTATTATTGTCACCATCTATTATTTTAATTTGTATTGAGTTTCCTAAAACATTTTTATTAATGAGTTTATTTAATTTAACTATTTATATTTTAAATAAAAATAAAAATCATCTATGGTTAATTCCAATCTGTGTAGGATCAATAGTGTTACATAAGATGGGTATCGTGTTATCGTTTCTTTTTTGTTTTGGGTATATAGCAACTCAAAAAAATAGTATAAAAAAAATAAATATAAATTATTTTTTTGTTTTAATTATTATTATTTTTGGTTTAATCGTACTTTATTCAAACTTAGCTACTCAGTTAAGTCGATTTGATTTTACATACGTTATTCCTGGTTTAGTTTCATTATTAAAAAATCCGAGTTTTAATCTTATTATAAAATATGAATTTATTTTTTATATTTTCATTTTGACTCTTTTAGTATTTAAATTAAAACCCTCATTGGATGAACTCATAATAACGTTAAGCTTATTAAGTTCAATTTTTATTCCAACATTAGGTAATGAAGGATTTAATATTGGTGCACGGTTCGCATTGTTATGTCCTTATATTTGTTTACTTGGATTTAGTTTAATATTGAAAAAATATGATATTAAAGTCGAAAAAAAATGGTTTATAACTATAATCTGCATTACTTTGATGTTAATTCCCTTTAGATTCTATTGGAGTTATCCAAAAATAAATCAACAGCATTATAAAAAATATGATG
>CEOK01101213.1_pt1 | contig 10308 bp, 6 predicted proteins | sample 427001 | NCBI WGS metagenome assembly CEOK01 (sample SAMEA2591108, study PRJEB7988) | marine metagenome | isolation source: saline water (ENVO:00002010), including | reverse complement strand
ATTTTTATGATAAATTATTGATTCACATTTAATTTTCTTATCCACTATTTCAACTAACCATGCGTTAATATGATACTCTTTATTTAAATACACTGGTTGTAGATAATTAACATTCAAATTCACTGTCATAGAAATACGATTTAAACTAAAACAAATCAACCCCATTACATCATCACAAATAGCCGATAGGACTCCCCCATGCGTAATATTTGGTGGCCCCACATGCTCTGGTTGAAATATATAACTAGCAGTAATCATATTATTTTCTACTTTTGGCCGCAATTTTAACCCTTGCGGATTTTTACTTCCAATAACGAAATTATATTGATCTTTATATTCTAATTCTCGTGTTTGTGTATCATATATTAAATATGGATTTTCTGTCATTTTATCTAAAGCTAAACTAGACTTTTTACCTGTTATATATTTGTAGTTCATTGTTAAATTATAACATGTGATTAATAAGGCTTTTTGTCAAAGATAGCCATTAATAGCTACTTAAAAAGTGATAGCCTGTAAAAATAAGATTAGTTAGTATTCTTTTTTGGGGTTTATACAAATTCCTAATGATGCAGCAGCAGCGATGGCCCCTTGCTTGCGCTGTTGTTCAGAAAATGAACTTGATTTACTCACTAAAGTTGTTGTAAAAGCAACATTTGATGCAGCTACGAGGACTATGGGTAAATATTTTCCTACTTTTCCAACGTTAGACATCGTATTTGAAAAATCTGCAAATTATATAATATTTTTCCACAAAAGATGTTTAATTAATGGTTATCCAGTGTGGCTTAAACTGAGCCCATTTCATTGATGCAACTCTGCAAAAACGTTCTTGGTTTTCAGACTTTAGTTCTATTACCCCATCCATTATATATTTGATATTATTTAAAATGGTTTCGTCTATAGTTCCTTCTTCGATGATAAACAAGGTTGTCACATTCCCAAAGGCTACAGAGGTACGAGCTATTTGATTTAAAAAGCGTTGTGCATCACTAAGTTCGAAATTAATTAATAAGCTTGATATGGAATCTATGACTCGTCTACCCCCTTCTTGTACTTGTGGGGTTTGTCCAATTTCGTAACTGGCATCAGAAATTAGACCCGATAATTGATTTAATTCTAAACTTCCTTTTACAGCAAATAATTCGTTTTCATTTGGGCTCATTGATGACCAAGAATAGGCATCTACAAAACGTAGTTGATTTGATTCTTCATAATTAATCCCATTTGCATATAAATTTTGGCGCACTCTAGAAGGATCATCATCTAAAGCAACAAATAAAGCATTTTCTCCTTTATCTAAACCATTTTTTATAAACGATCTACATAAAGATGATTTTCCTGTTCCAAGTGACCCCGTTAATAAAATATTAGAGCCAAGAGGTAGCCCTCCATATAATAATTCATCTAGCTCGGCTTTTCCTGTTGGGACCCGCTCTACATTCTTATCAACAATAATACTTTCTGTATGCTCCTGATTAGCATCGTGCTTTAGCTTTGACTTATAGCGTGTTAATAATGTTTCTGCTTTTGTTTTTAATTCTTCAATATTGAAAGGTTTAATTACATAATCATCAGCCCCTTCTTCGAAGCCTGCGACTTTATTATATTCATCTCCTAATGCTGACAACAATATAATAGGGATGTCTTCAATTTCAGGGTTATTTCGTACCGCTCTACATACTTCGAAGCCATTTTTTTTGGGCATAACAACGTCAGATATAATTAAATCTGGTTTAGTCTCAAATGCTTTTTCAATTGCAATTTCACCATTTTCAGCTGTAATTATCTCAGCGTCAATTTCATTTAGCATAACTTCAAGTAACATTAGAATATTGGATTCATCATCCGCAATGAGAATCTTATTCATTAGATCGGCTGTCTTAGAATAATGCCTCTTTTTTCAAGAATTTCAAAACTATATTCAGTTAAATCAATTCTCGTCCCTCGCATTTTTCTGATTCCAATGGTGCGAATGTGTTGCTTGTTTAAGTTTGCTAACTTTAAAACAATAATTCCTGACGTTGCAAACTCCTCAATCCCAAAGGAACTAACTTTATCAGATCCAACCGGAATGTAAGACGTTAAAAGGGTTGTACATTCTGCATTATCCTCAATCGCAAATACTAAAGATCTAATATACTCAACAACAGCAGGAAACTGGTAATCTGAAAAAATTAAAGGGGCTATAGGGTCTATGGCTAATCGAGACGCATTGCTTTTTCTAACATACCCCAAAATATCTTTAACGATATCTTCAATGTTTATTCCCCCACCATCTTCATGCTTAACTGTACTAAAATACGATGTCACGTCAATTATTTGAAGTTGCCCGTTTTCAAGATGTGGTTTTAAATCCCAGCCTAATTCAAATGCATCATTAATGATATGTTCTGGTTTTTCATCAATAGAAATATAAATACCTTTTTCGCCTTGCTTTATACCTTCCAATAAAAACTGAAGTAAAAATATAGATTTGCCAGTGCCGGGCTCTCCTGCAACTAAATAGGAACGACCTTTAGGTAGTCCTCCGTAAACTAATTTATCAAACCCTTCAATACCGCTGTGAATTTTTTCCATATGACTAACTATAAATCATTTTTAATTTGAGTTGCAAGTTATTTATTCTTATTTAAATATTATTGCTATGTTGTTACTAAAAACTAGTTTAGGAATTTTTTTTTATTGAACTTTAAATATTGAAAAATAATTAATCTAATAATAATAATTTTATCTTAAAGAAATCATTCGATTAACTTCCTTTTGATGCATCACAATTAAAAATTTAATACTGCTTTCATTAAAAGTGCTGAAATATTATAGTTATTTTCATTGTTTAGGTTGTCGTTAATTTTTTTAATGTAACCTTCTGCTGTAATTATTATATTCTCAGCATATGCTAAATTAGTTAAGGGATACTTTATATTAATTTTTATAGTCCCATTTTCAACAAACTCATCAACATTATCCAATTGAGTTTGAATAAAATCTCCATCTCCAGTTAATGAATTTGTCTGTTCAATTGTGTTTAATCCATACCCCATGGACCCCACACGTGTGTAATCTAGATTTATACTATAGGTTGATGTCTTTACAGGCGTATACTTTACTTTTAGCGTATAATTATTTCCATAATTTATGTTTTGAGTAGTATCATTTTTTGTTGTGTATTTTTTTTCAGATAACGTGTAGCTTATCGATGAACTTTTTACAGGTTTAAAACTTACTGTGTAATTTACTGATTCAATATCAATATTTTTATCAGTTTGTCCTTCAGTATTTTGGTACTTCTCTATCAATGTAGATATGGAGTACTTACTTGATAAACTTAAAAATTTAAATATTTTCCAAGTAGCTGTTCCAGAATAGATTCGATTATTATTATTTATATAATTTGAAAAAATAGTATCGTCGTTAATCGTTTTTGCTTCAATAATATCGCTTAGTGAAATATTAATTGTTGGCGACCGATATTGTTCGTAGCTTTTATCAGCGGCAGACACATTCAAAGACAATTTAGCCAGAGGAGATATTCCTGTGGAAACTGAATAATCTAATTGATCTTGATATGTTGTTCCGACTGAATTGTACTTATTTCTATCCAAAACAATATTTGAACTTGAAATTTTATAATTTAAATTAAGTATATTTAGGGGGTTGATATTTCCTGATAGATTTACTCTTTTTAAGTTCTTATTATCCTGGGAAAGGTAATAATCATCATTTGTCTCTTGATATGTATTATTGAGTTCATCAAATATCATGTAATCTTTTTCTTCAATATTTCTTAGATCTTCGATTACATAATCTGAATTTATTGAAATACTTCCTAGCCTTAACCGCTTTTTCTTTTTGAATGGATTATTGATATAAAACCCGGGAGGCCTAAACGATAAACTATGCTTTTGATTGTTCTTTTCAATATTTGTTGTTGTTAAGTTGCCAGTGACTTGACGTGCTAACGCTTGTGTATTTGTATCTGATTCTTCATTTTTTAATGAGTATGAATAATTAAAAAACTCTAATAAAAATATTTTTGGCTTTAGACTTACAGCACCTGAATAGTTATCTCGCTTTGTTACGACATAATTTTCTGATACTGTTGTTGTTTGGACAAGATTAATATAGTTAGAATCGTATTCGTTGTAAATGAGATTGTTTATTGTAAATCCTGGAGCAATATCAATTACATTTAATGATACTTTATTTGATTCTGATAAGTTTATTTTTCTGCGATCATTTTTTTCTGACTTATTGAAACTATTGCTATACTTTATGCCCGTATTTTTTATTGGCTTAATTAGAAAATAATTCACTGGGAACCCAAGGGCACGTAATGCAGAATAAGGTAAAAAATTGGTTACCCCAAATAATTGTTTTTTAGTCAAGTCACCCTTTGTGTCTAATAAAGGTGACTCATTCTCATTTTGCGAATACGAAAAATTGGTATTTATCCAATTGGATAATCTATAAGTACTGGACCCTCCAAAACTTATTGAAGACTGGTCATAAGAAACACCATCTATTGTTTTTTTAATGGTATTAATACGATTATAATTTCCTCGTACAGCTAACCCTTTAAATGGGTTGAAGTTACTTGAAACCCCATAATTTTTTCGTTCTGATATGGAAAATTGAGTATTATTTAATGACGTTGATTCAGAAAAAGACTCATAATACGAAGGATTTAATGTTACTTTACCCAACATCCATATATCAGGGTAATTTAACGTAGACTTAAATGAGTTTGAACTTGTTTTTGTGGAACTTCTGTTAATACCATCAATATAATCATTGATACTTCTACTAAAACTTCTAGCATAATTATTTTTTATTTTTTCAGTATCATAGTTAAAATTCCCTAAATATGAGTATGTTAATTTATCAACACTGTGCGTGCCGTCACCTTGAAAAGCATTAAAAGGGTCTTGAACTTGTAGATCATAATTTAATTTATGACTGGCTTGAATAAATTCTAACATCTTCGAATTTAATGAACTTGATATTGTGTTAATACGCGTAAACTTATCCTGATCTATTTCATTTTTTCCAGCAAAGTTTTTACGATATGAATGTGTTAAATTAAAATTATTACTTTCATTTATATTCCATTTCAAACTCGTGTTATACACAGATGACCCTGTCGTTTCTTGAATATTTCCTATTGGCTTAAAGTCATCCTGAATATGTTTAATTTGTGAATTTATGTTAAGAGAAGGTGTTATATAGGATGTGATAACCTTAGATGCATAGGCTGTTTCAGCTTTGCCAGATACTAATGCGCCACCGGATTCATAATATTTAAAATTGGCTTCAATAATATCTTCTGCAGATGGAGTAAAGTTCTTAAAGAAAAAATAACCTGTTTTATAATTAATAAAATAATCTTCAGTCTGAGATCTAATTATGTCGTTTACAATAATCTGTTCAGATCCCTCTACAATGTTTGGAAACCCTAAATAATAACGATCGTTATCAATACCAGTCCCGCTTACCTCTAAAAGTTCTCCATTGAGTTGTGTGTTACTATAATTATCACTGCCAACGGCTAGCTCTGCACTAACATTTATTTTGTCGGTTAAATTTGTTTTAACTTTTCCGACTGCCATTCTTTGATACACATTATCAAGTGTAATAATACTGTTTGGGATATAGTTATAAATTAATTTTAGCTGCTGTTGTGCGCTAGGATAACTATATAGTTCTGATCCAGGATTTTCGACGTTATTTAAAATAAAGTTGATTTGAATTGTCTGCCCAGCATCTAAATAATCAACACTAAATTCACTTCCCACTTCTAAATAACGCTCAACCCCATTATCCCAAAATACGATATACTCTACTCCATTATATTTAACTGGAACATCGTTAAATGAATCAAAATCGTTACTGTTAATTTGTGGTTGTCCATTAGCCGCAATATAAGCATAAGTATCAAAACTTTTTAAATAGTCATAACTTACATAAAAAGCGGATTCATCTTGATAGTCTGGATTTGTAATTTCAATTATACCTTGATATTGATCAACAATTTCAAAATCAGTAGATGTTAATGTAGTATGAATATTGTTTCCAGTTTCAATAACTGACACCGTAATATTTGAGGTAGACTCTATTGGGTTATTGCTTAACACTAAATAGTTAGTCGTTGGATTTATATTTACATTTTCAGACGTAATTGATAGAACTAACTCTTCTTGATCTGATGGAAGATTTTCTTCAATATATGTAACAGCAAAATCTATGCCTTTTTGCTGAATTTTTTGCAAGGTAACTTCTTGTTCTTTATACATGTACTCTATGTAAATTAATGATGGGTATAAAATTTCATAATTAAAATATAATTTTCCCTCATTAAAATCTATGATGTAATCTCTTGTTTCAATTAATAATTTATTATCTAAATAAACTTTAAAGTCTTTATTTAAAAGGTTTTGATGTTGAAGCTGGTAGGGCCCTAAAGAATTATTTCCTATTAAATCTTCTTCATGTTTTAGAGTTGCATAGTAGTCATAATCAACTTCAATTTCATCTCCAGGAAAGATAAACATTGCCAATGATAATTTACCTTGATCAATATCAAGAAAGTAGTCTTCATTTCTGTTTAGTTTTAATTTATTTAGAGTTACTTTATCTGAACCTAACACTATATTTTTATGTTTTAATTTATATGTAAATTTATCTATAAAGTTATATCTTTCTGTGAAATAGTTTTTTAAAAACTTGGTAATAATAGCGTCAAAATATAAACTGTAATTTGATGACTTATCTAAAGTTGATTCTAGGAAATATATATCTTCACGAATAAACCCATTTTGGTCTAGTGTTTTATTGGCTACCAAGTCAGACCAAATATTTTGAGCATCTTCACTTTCTATAAGTTCAATCGACTCTAATTCATTTGCTTGAATTTGAATTGATGAATAACTAATTTTTCTTTTTTCAAGGTTATTTTTTTTTGATTTATGCTGCTCATAAACCTTATTTAATACAGCTCTAATTTCAGTAATTTTTTCAGGAAAAGGATTTGGATCTTCAAATATTGAATTTGGTAAATCTGGGCTGTAAGACTCCATTAACATAGAGTTATTATCTAAAACTTTAATTTTTTTTAAGTACTTTATACTTTTTGCTATTTCTTGAAAATTTAAAGCACTATAATCGATGAACGATTGCATTGTAACGAGTAATAAAGTATTTATATCCTCTTCTTCAGACATTGTATTATCTTCATTTAAAAACTTTTCTGAAAATGAAAGTACTTTATCTTTTTGTATTTTTACACCTTCTGAATTTTGTTGATAATCAAATCCAAAAAAGTTTTTACGAGCTAACATAGGAATATAGTCAGCAATAGGATTTGAAAATTCATAAATTATTTTAAAGAAATCATTTTGTTGAGGTGGATTTTGAAACGTTACTTTTCCTTCAAAATAATTTACGGTGTAATCACGATTTAATTTTATTTTTTTATGATTTACGTAGATATGAATCGAGTCTTCAAAAATATAACGGTGTCTTAATTTTATTGTTTTTTGACCGGTACCAAATCCTGAATAAACTTGCGGATTAGAACGCTGTTTACCCATGGATAATGTTATTGATTTTAATGGATCTTCATAACTGTAATGTGCACCTCTTAATGATTTATTAATCGATAAATACTCTCCATTTTTAAAAGCGCTACTAAAATTAAAAAATTTAAATTCTTGGTTCTTATATTTAATTTGAACATCATATACATCGGGAGTATCAGGTTCTTGGAGTATGTTGTAGTATACATATAAATCTTTTGCTAGCTTACCTTCAACATTAATTTTCGATCTAAAATCCTTTCTCAGTTGCCCTATCCTAATATCACGAGGTACTTTTTTGTATAATGGATCATTTAAAATAGTTTGATAGATAGGATCACTAGGATTATTTGGACTAAAATTTCTGCCACTGACTTTAACCTCAAAAAAACCATCTAAATTAACATTAAAATCTTGAGGTGCTTCACGGTCTGGAAAACCATAATTTTCCTGCCCTTCATATTCATATTTTTTTGTTTCTTTTTTTAGCTTTTTAGGTTTTTTATAAATTGATATCACAGGCTTGAGATTACTTTTATCAACTTTTTTTATCGGTTCAGATTCAGATTTTTTTATCCAGCCTATTTTTTTTTCTTTATTTAATACTTCATAAAAATTATCATAATTAACCCCTACTTCAAAAATACTGTCTTTTTCTGTTTGATATATGGGTTGAGATTTTTCAAATGGATTAGCGTAAATTAATACATTTCCTGTTGTAATTTGAATGTAATTCACTTTATCTGTAGCTAAACAAACTGCTTGAAAAAAAAATAATAATAAAAGTATTTTTTTCATTGTCTTCTAGTAATAAACATCGCATCACCAAAACTATAAAATCGATATTTATTTTTTATTGCTTCTTTATAGGCTTTACTCATAAACTCTACTCCTGCAATAGTTGATACAAGCACAAATAATGACGATTTAGGTAAGTGAAAATTTGTTATCAAAGCATCAATGAATTGAAAAGAATACCCAGGTTTTATAAAGAGTGTAGATGATCCTGATCCTGCTTTAATTATATTGTTTTCAGCTGCACTTTCTAATGTCCTTGCTGATGTTGTTCCAACAGAAATGATGTTTTTTCCGTCTTTTTTAAGCTTATTTAACCGATCTGCAACATCTTGATCAATATAATACATTTCTTTATGCATTTGATGCTCATCAATTGTTGTTGTTTCAATTCCTTTAAATGTGCCATACCCTACATGTAATGTAACGTATTCTATTTGAACACCCTTGTATTGAAGCTTTGCGATTAATTCATCTGTAAAATGTAACCCTGCAGTAGGGGCAGCAACAGACCCAACATTTTTTGCAAATACCGTTTGGTAACGCTCTTCAAATTGCTTTGGGTTAGAACACTTTATATATGGTGGTAAAGGGGGTTCGCCTACCTCATTAATAAAATCAATAACATTTTTTTCAGCTAAAAATTTTATTTTACAAAATCGACCTTTGTTAATAATTTCACCCTTTAAATGAGTTGTAAACTCTATAATATCGCCTTCATTGATGCGCTTTGTCGGTTTAACTAAGCATTTCCAACTATTTGTTTCTAATTCCTCGAGTAAGAATACTTCAATTGCAGCCCCTGTCTTTTTTGTCCCTTTTAAACGTGCATTAATTACTTTTGTATTGTTTAAAACTAAAACACTTTGCTCATCAAGTAACTCTGTAATGTCATGAAACTTTTTATCTTGGATTGAATTTTTTACAGGGTCGCATACCATTAAACGACTTTGATCACGTTTATTTGAAGGCGCTTGGGCTATTAATTCATCTGGTAATTTAAAATCAAAACGTTCTGTTTTCATAATATTGATTTCTATTATTTTTTTTCTGAAAAATTATTATAAGATATTGAAATACTTTTGGTAATAATATTAAATTTATTTTTTTTAAGATCATTTTTCGTTTGCTTTTTTCTGTGTTTTTATTCTACTTTTTTTTTCTAATTCATTCGCCAAACGAGATGCGAGGATATGAACCACTGTTTGTATTGATACTTCAGGTGGTACTGCTGAACTGCGTGGAAGTAAAGATGCATCCATCACATAAACATTTTTTAGCCCGTGGACTAACCCATTTTTATTACAGACACTTGTTTGAGGATTTTGCCCTATTTTAGCGGTGCCCATTTGATGAGTTGACCCAAAATTAACTGTCGACTTTGTAATGTAAGCCCATTCTAAACGTCTTAAAAATCTTTCAAACGGCTCTTTTCCTCTTTCCCAATGTTCTGCTGCATTAGACATTAGAATAATTTCTTTAGCCCCTGCCTGATAAAACGCGCGTGCTGTTTGGCAAATACCATGTTTCATATTGTTTTTATCTGGCCTTGTTAACGAATAAGACCACTCTAGATCAAAATTAGATTTTGACTTTACCACGCCATTGCCACGATCTGCTAACATAACAGTTGCACCAGCCCAATGACTAAACTCATTTATAATTTTATTTCTTATTTTGGTACTATCAATCCCAATCCATGAAAGAAATAGGCCTGGATGTAATGGTGCAGATTGGATTAAGTACCCATAGTGGTCTTGGTCTCTATAAAGCTCATCATCACAATATATCGCTTGTGGTGTTCCTTTCCATGGGTAAACCGGATCATCAAACTTCGCAGCAACTAAAGCTGTTGGATGAATAGCTAAATTCTTTCCTATTTGGGGTAAATTAATTTTACTTCTTTGTAAAATTGTTGGTGTAGCCAATGCCCCAGCTG
>CEOK01118629.1_pt1 | contig 10312 bp, 8 predicted proteins | sample 427001 | NCBI WGS metagenome assembly CEOK01 (sample SAMEA2591108, study PRJEB7988) | marine metagenome | isolation source: saline water (ENVO:00002010), including | reverse complement strand
ATAAATTTTTGTTTTGATTCAGCATACTTTCCCCACAAAATAAAAACAATATTCTTTTTTTTTGCTGATATTAATTTGATTATACTATCAGTAAATTTTTCCCAACCAATATTTTTATGAGACCCAGGTTCATTTTCCCTCACCGTAAGAACTGAATTAAGTAAAAATACACCTTGTTTAACCCAATTTTTTATTTCAATTTCATCAGGTTTGTGATATTTTAAATCTGATTTTAATTCTTTAATTATATTTTTTAGAGATTTAGGTAAATGATCTATATCTTCCACAGCAAAGCTCAAACCATTAGCCAATTTTTTTTTGTAATAAGGGTCTTGTCCTAATATTACAACTTTTATTTTTTCAAAAGGAGTTAAATTAAAAGCTTTAAAATAATCTCCTTCTTCAGGTAAAATACTAAAATTGATATTTTCATCTTTGAGATTTAATATCAATTTTTTAAAATATGATTTTTGAAATTCTTTTGATAAAATTTTTTTCCACGAAGGATTTAAATAATTTATCATTTTAATATAATTTTTAATTGTTTTAAACTTAAAAAAAAATATGTATTTTTGAATTCAAATAAAAGTTAAATGAAAAAAATAATTATAATTCTTTCAATTTTATTTCTCTCTATCATTGTTCAATCTTGCTGTGTAACTGCAAATTGTCCAGGTGTTTCTCAAATAGATCTTGAAAAAAATAGTTCAAATAGCTAAATGAATATTTGAAAATAAAATTAAAATAAAATTTTTTAATATAAAATTTATTTTAATTATTCATTATTTTTGTACAATAATAAAATGAATGAATAAAAACACTACTCAAAATACATATTCTATAAAACCAAAATGGTTAAGAGTTAAACTTCCAACTGGAAGTAATTATAAAAAAGTCAGATCTCTAGTTTCAAATTATAAGTTACATACAATTTGTGAAAGTGGACATTGCCCAAATATGGGCGAATGTTGGGGGGCGGGTACAGCTACATTTATGATTTTAGGTAATATTTGCACAAGGTCTTGTGGTTTTTGTTCCGTTAAAACTGGAAGACCAAAACCAGTTGATTGGACTGAACCCGAAAGAGTTGCTAGATCAGTCAAATTAATGCAAGTTAAACATGCTGTCCTTACTTCTGTTGATAGGGATGATTTAAAAGATGGTGGTTCAATTATCTGGGCTGAAACAGTAAAAGCTATCAGGAGAGTATCTAGTGGTACAACTATGGAAACTTTAATCCCTGATTTTAAGGGTATTTATTCACAAGTTGACAGATTAATTGATGTTGCACCTGAAGTTGTATCTCATAACATTGAAACTGTCAGTAGATTAACAAGAACAGTGAGAATCCAAGCCAAATATGACAGATCTTTAAAAGTTTTAGAATATTTAAAAATAAATAAAATCAGAACAAAAACTGGAATAATGCTAGGATTGGGAGAAAAAATTGAAGAAATTCATGATACAATTGATGATCTTGTTTCAGTTGGTCTTGATGTGCTGACAATTGGCCAATACCTTCAACCCTCAAAAAAACACTTACCAGTACAAAAATTTATTGAACCAAAAGTTTTTCAAGAATTAAAAAATTTTGCTATTGAAAAAGGAATTAATTATGTAGAAAGTGGACCTCTAGTTCGTTCATCATACAAGGCTGAAAAACATATTTAGCGATAAAATATTTCGTAATATTTCCTTTAAAATATAATTATGAATTTTCAGTTTCAACTGATCTTATTTATAATTGATATTTATTTTTTAAAAATTTAGAATTAATCTCAGCTTAATGAAAAATAAAATATTCAAAAGGACTATTTGATTGAATTTAAAATTGAAAAATTTTATTGATAATTAAATTTTTTCATTTCAGGTTTCCCCTCATATAGCTGAAGATATGAATTATGATTAACCCAATCTCCCAGAATAAATAATTTAGAAATATCATTAATTTTTGTCTCTGATACAATATGATAGTGTCCAAAAATAAAATAGTCAATTTTTTCCTTTTCAAGTACTTTATTACAATACTTTTTCAATTTCTTTAAGTAAAAATTGTCATCATGTTTAAATTTTTTTAGTCTACTTTTTTTTGAAAAATAATTTGCAATTTTTATTGAAATGTCAGGATGTAATATTGAAAACAATTTTTGAAAAAATTTATTTTCAAATATTGTTTTTTTTAAAATTTTATATTTAAAATCAAAATTTCCAATTCCATCTCCATGAGAAATTAAAAATTTTTTACCATCAATTTCAATTTTAATATCTGAATCATAAACCTTTAACCCAACCTCTTTAAGGTATCCAAATGTCCATAAATCATGATTCCCTTTTAAAAAATGAATTTTTATTCCAATTTCACTAATCTCGGATAACTTACTTAATAATCTGTAATTTCCTTTAGGAACAACTTTATTCCATTCAAACCAAAAATCAAAAATATCACCCACTAAAAAAATATCTTTGGCATCAACTTTGATTTCATCTAGCCATTTTATTATTTTTAATTCTCTAACTATGCTTTCCTTTTTTCCTGGAACTCCAAGATGGAAATCTGACGCAAAATAAGTTTTTTTATTTTTCAATTTATGATTTGTGATTTTTCAGAAGATTTTTTAATATTTCATTTGCAAGTTTTGGATTTACTTTTCCTTTAGACAATTTCATAATTTCCCCCATAAATAGCCCAATTAAGTTTTTATTACCATTATTATATTCACTCACTTTATTTGGAAAATTTTCAAATACAATTTTTGCGTATTCAAATATTTTATCCTCATCAGAACTTTGATTTAAGTCGTAAATATTCATCAAATTTAAAATTTTTTTCTCTGGATATTTTATGATTAGTGGAAATAACTTTTGAAATGCAATTGTTTTAGAAATTTGATTATTAGAGATTAAATCAATGACTTCTATTACTTTACTAGGACTTAAATTAATTTGACTTAAATTTAGTGAATGTTCATTTAAGTATGATTTTATTGGCCCCATTAAAATATTAGCTAATAATTTATATTCTGATATTTCATTGGAAATATCATTAAAAAATAGAGCTATATCCTTATACTCAGTTAAATACCTCGAATCATAATCAGATAAATTATACTTAGAAGTAAATTTTAAGTAAAGTTCATTAGGTAACGGTGGAATTTCTTTTTTAATTTTTTTGATATATTCAGTTGAAATAATTACAGGGCTTAAATCTGGTTCAGGAAAATATCTATAATCATGAGCATCCTCTTTGGATCTTAGTATAAAGGTTTTATTATTTATGGCATCATAACTTCTTGTTTCTTGATGAACTTGTTTTTTATTTGTGTAATTATGAATTTGTCGTTTAACTTCTAGATCAATTGCTTTTTGCACATTTTTAATTGAATTCATATTTTTAACTTCAACCCTATTTCTTAGATTTTTTTCACCTTTAAATCTTACTGAAATATTTGCATCACACCTCATCGAACCCTCTTCCATATTACCATCACATATGTCTAAGTACCTGACTATTTTTCTAATTTCAGATATAAAGTTATAAGCCTCGACACTGGAATTTATTACCGGGTCTGATACTATTTCAAGCAAAGGCACTCCAGCTCTATTTAAATCTATTAAAGTATCGAAAGGATCCAAATCATGAATACTTTTTCCAGCATCTTCCTCCATATGGATTCTAGTTAATGAAATTGTTTTTAAATTTTCTTTTTCGTCTTTAATATTAAGATATCCTTTTGTGCAAATCGGAGTTTTATCCTGAGTTATTTGGTATCCTTTAGGTAAATCAGGATAAAAATAGTTTTTTCTATCATACCTATTTTCATTTGAAATATTACAATTTAATGCTAAACCAAGTTTGATAGCATTTTCAAAAACTTTTTTATTTGAAACAGGAAGAGTACCAGGATGACCCAGAGAGATAGGGCTAATATTTGAATTTGGTAAAGATCCAAATTTTGTAGAATCAGAACAATAGGCTTTGCTTAAGGTATTAAGTTGAACATGAATTTCCAAGCCAACAATTATCTCATATTTTTCATAGTTAGTATTCATATTTTCAAAGTTTTAAAAATTACTGGATAATTAGCTTTTTGTTCATATTAATAGAGTGGTTATAAATATTAATATTATAGATTCCTTTATCTAAATTAGAAATTGTTATATTTTTTTTATTTTTTATTTTTTTATTAAAAATAGATTTTCCCAAAAAATTAGTCAATGAAATATAGTATATATTTTGATTATTTGGGAAAATTATTTTTATATCAGAGTATGAAGGATTTGGGAAAATTCTTATATCTATGTTTTTAATTTGTTCAATATTTAAATAATTTTCTCCGATAACATACAAACCAAATTGCATATCGGAGATAAGAATGTTATTAGATGGTAAAAAAGAATATACTCCCCATGCACCCCTATATGTTTCCTCATGATCATCTAATAAATATGAATTAAAACTCCCAACTTTCGTAGGATTTTCAGGAATTGAAATATCATATACTTGAAGTCCATCATGATAATATGAAATATAGGCTAAATTATTTTTTACCATTACATTATGTGCTATTGAATTTTCATGAATTTCAGAATTAAAAGTGGAAATTACATTTATATTTTCTAAATCTGAAATATCAAGAATTTTTAAATCATAGCCCCAATTTTCGTCTGCCATTACATATAATGACATATCAGAATTTGGCCATCCAGAATGGTTATATCCTTTGTCTGGATAACTTGTCAAAGATCCAATTATTGAAGGGTTTGCTGATGAAAAATTAATTACAAAAAATCCATCATAACCGTTATTTACAAACCCAGTGTCGTTATTTACCCATATATCATGAGCTGAATACGAAGTTTCAGGTATTTCATAATCCATAATTTTTAATGGTAAGAATGGATTATTTATATCTAGTATTACTATAGAACTACTTTGATTTTGACCATTTCTTACACTGCATGCATAAAGTTTATTTGAAACCTCATCAATAAAAATATTGTGAGCTCTTTTTATAAATTCGTCTGAATCATAAATAATATTTGCTGAATATGGTAAATTTCTTATATCAATTACTTGTAAACTACCATTTCCTTCATCACAAACTGTATACAAAAATCCATTATAATCGTGGTAATCTCTGTGAATAACATGAGGACCATTATGTGATCCTGGAAAAAAGAAAATTTCAGAGGAATTTTCAGGCTCAGAAATGTCAAAAATATGAGTTCCAGCTGTAGAACCTATTACAGCAAATTCTATATCATTTATCTCACCTCCCCAAATTTCGTTGTATATATTATCATACACATAACTTCCTACTAATGTGTCATTAGTCCAATTAAAAATTTGGTTATAATTTATAATTTGCTGAGAATTTAATTTTTGAAAAATTAAAAAGTAAAATAAAAATTTTAAGTATTTCATTTAGAAAGTAATTTTGAAATTATGGAATGAAAATATATTTTTTGATTTTCGTCTGTAAATTTAATTTCAATTTTTAATCTTAAAAACTTATCAAAATTATTAAAAAATTTATTAAAATGTTTAAGTCTAAACCAATCCTTTTCAGAGGTAATTATATAATCAAATTTTTTTGACAATGATAAAATTTCTTTTATATCAGATATTTTAAAATTATAATGATCTTTATAATTAATTTTTTCAAAATTTAAACCAATTTTTTTTAAATATTCGTATATATAATTGGGGTTTGCAATACCAGTTATTATTAAATATTTTTTTTCCCTATTAATATTATTAATTTTTTTGTTTTTTTTATCAAAAAACCCAAGATATTTAACTGATGTAAAAAAAATAGGACTTGTACTATATTTTAGAATATTAGATTTTATTATTTTTCTTTTTCTTTTTTCTAAATTATTTGGACAGTTAGTAACTATGACTATATCTGATCTTTTTACATAAGATCTGTTTTCTCTTAATTTACCAACAGGAAATAATCTATCATCATAAAAGGGTTTATCATAAAGTGTTAAAAGTATATTAATATCTCTATGTAAATATCTATGCTGAAAACCATCATCAAGTATAATTAAGTCACATTTTTTTTCATTTTCAATTAATTTTACTCCTTCGTATCTAAAATTACTTACATAAACTTCTAATTTGGAATTTATAAAATTACTTTTTATTTCTAATGGTTCATCCCCAACTTCGATATGATTAAATTTTTTTAAAATTACTTTTTTTGTTTTATTTCCAATTCTTCCATAACCTCTAGATATAACTGATATATTTTTTTCATCCACAAATAATTTAATTAAGAAAATAACATGAGGTGTTTTCCCAGTGCCACCAATATTTAAATTTCCAACACTGATAACAGGAATTTTAGATTTTTGAATTTTAATTAATCGATAATCAAAAAATAAATTTCTAATTTTGATTACAACAGAAATAATTAATGATAATAGATTAAGAATTATTTTTAAAAAAAACATTTTCTAAAATACACAATCTATAATTTATTATTTTAAAAAAAAACTATTATTTTGTTAAAAATTAAATTAGTATGAAATTATTTAAAATAATTGAAATATTAGAGACTTGGGCCCCATTAAACTATCAAGAAGAGTACGATAATAGTGGTCTTTTAATAGGAGATGTAAATAGTGATATAAAAAAAATATTAATTTCATTGGACTGTACTAATGAGGTCATTAATGAAGCTATAAATTTAAATTGTAATTTAATTATATCTCATCATCCATTAATTTTTAAAGGTATTAAATCAATTACTGGTAAAAATTATGTTGAAAAAAATATAATTAAAGCTATAAAATCAGATATTTCTATATATTCTATTCATACTAATTTGGATAATATATTAGATGGAGTCAATAATGAAATTGCCGAGAAATTAAATATTACTAATAGAAAGATCTTAAATCTATCGTCTGATAATTCACTTTTTAAGTTAATTACATATGTTCCAAATGATTTTCATGAAATCATTCTCAATTCATTGTTTAAATCTGGTGCAGGTAAAATTGGAAAATACTCTGAGTGCAGTTTTACCAGTCAAGGTGAAGGTTCATTTAGAGGTTCAATTTTATCAAATCCAAGATATGGGAAAAAGAATATTAGATCAAATATCAAAGAGAAAAAAATTGAAGTTATTTTTGAAAAAAATAAGAAATCTAAAATTATAGATTCTCTTAAATTAAACCATCCTTATGAAGAAGTTGCATATGATATTTTCAAATTAGAAAACAAAAATAATTTAATTGGATCAGGTTTAATAGGAGATATTAAACCAATGAAAGAGATTGAATTTTTAAAAAAAATTAAAAAAAAATTCAACCTAAAATTTTTAAAACACACAAAATTAAAAAATAAACTAATTAAAAAAGTTGCGGTATGTGGTGGTTCAGGAAGTTTCTTGATAAAAAATTCCATTCATTCAAATGCTGATATTTTTATTACCTCAGATATAAAATATCATGATTTTTTTGAATCTAACGATAGAATAATTTTAGTTGATATTGGTCATTATGAAAGTGAACAATTCACTAAAAACATTATATTTAGTTATCTTATCAAAAAAATTTCTAAATTTGACATCGTCTTATCAAAAATTAATACTAATCCTGTAAAATATTTTTAATAAATGGTAAAGGTTAAACAAGTTTCTGTTGAAGATAAATTAGTTGCGCTATTTAAATTGCAATCAATTCATTCAAATATAGATAAAATTAAAATCTTAAGAGGTGAACTTCCTCTAGAGGTTCAAGATCTTGAAGATGAAATTGCTGGGCTCGAAACAAGATTATCAAATTATAATAATCAAATCGATTCATTACAATCATCAACAAAAGATTCTGAAAGTATGATAATTAATTCCAAGGAACTAATATCAAAGTATAATGATCAGTTAAAAAAAATAAGAAATAACAGAGAATTTGACTCACTTAATAAAGAAATTGAGTTCCAAGATTTAGAAATACAATTATCTGAAAAAAAAATTAAAGAGTTTAAATTAAAAGAAGAAGAAATAAATACATTAATTATTGACGTAACTGAAAAGTTGAAAGAAAGAAAGGAAGATTTAAAGATTAAAAATGTAGAACTTGATAAGATTATATCTGAAACTAAAAAAGATGAAGAAAAACTTTTAAAGGATTCATCCAAAGCTGAAAAAGTGATTGATGATAGACTTTTAACAGCATATTCAAGATTGAGAAAGAATTTTAAAAATGGTCTAGCTGTTGTTAAAGTTAACAGAAATGCATGTGGAGGATGTTTTAATACTGTTCCACCTCAAAGACAGATGGATATTGCTAGTCATAAGAAGATAATTGTTTGTGAACATTGTGGAAGAATTCTAATAGACGAAGCAATTGCTGGTGAAAAAAAATAATTTAAAACTTAAAACCAGCTGTCCAAGTTATTTGATTTTTTGATGTAGTTATACTTGAATTTGGTGCTGAATTATACAAACTAAAAATATCTTCGTTAAATGAGTTTACAACTGCAAAATCCAAAAAATATTGATTGATTCTTAGACCACCCCCAAAAGAAAAAACTTCTATGTTTCTCTCACTCATTCCAAGAAATGGACTGCCGTAATACGCATAACCTCCCCTAAGACTAAATTGTGGGTGAATTCTAAATTCTCCACCTATTCTGATATTTGATGCGACTGAGTAATAGTAAGTAATATCCTGATTTGATTCAGACAGGCTATAAAAATCAGAGTTTAAATTTAAACTTGAATAATCTAAATACTCATAGTCTATTGATAAAATTGCTTTTTTATCAAATATGTAAGATACACTATTCATAATTTTAAATGGAGTTGACAGGTCATAATCAAAAAAACCTAAACCTGATTCAGATTCAAAAATATTATTTTGAAAGGAGGTAATTAATCTAGACGAGAATTCTTCTTGAATCTGAAATGCAGTAGGAGTATGAATAGCAAATCCATATCGGAGGTTCTCATCAATTTGATAGATTAGTCCTAATTTTAAATTAATTCCTGAACCTGATACCCAAAGATTAGAATTATAGGAGAAAGATTCAATATTATTCGAATTAGTAGAATCTACTGAATCATTTATGAAATATTCAGAGATATTACTAAATTGATTAAATTGAATCCATGGAAAGCCAATTGTCATTCCCATGAAAAGCTTATCCTTGTATGCTGATCCAAAAGTAAGATAGAATTCATTTTTTTGACCAGATTTAATAGAATAATATGATTGATTTTTTTCACTTAATGGATCAACATATGAAAAGTAAGTTGAATTATTTCCCGAAATAGTATCAATCAAATAAGTATTAAAAGCTAGTAGTTCATTAAATAAGTTTAAGTTTTCTGGGTAATAACCTTGAGCATTATTTAGAAAATTACTTGCTAAAGAGTGTTCGTTTTGGTTTGCAAGTATATATGTGGTTTCATTGTAATCATCCAACTTATTGTATCCAATTGCAAAATTTAATCTATTCCAATCACCAAATTCGTTTGGATCAAAGATATTAGCACTTATGTAATTCAAATTTGGAATTGAATTTTTAGAATCAACACTTAAGACATTTGTATTATGAAATTTAGTAGATGTTTCAATATCAGAAAAATCAAAGCTAAATGAAAATTCACTACTTGTGTAGACTGATACTCCAGCTGGATTAAAATTTAGTGCTGATGGATTTCCACCTAAAGAACCAAAGGCACCACCCATAGACATAAATCTTGCAGTACCATTAAGTGTTTCTTTAGAAAATCTTAATGCATCTATATGATATTGACCATTTATAAATTGAGAAATTAAAACAGATGATATTAACAAAAAGTATTTTTTCATTTTAATTGGTTATTATTATCTAGGTCTAAAAGATCTTGAAGGTCTGGAATTGAAATTACCTGATCTTCCAGAATTAAAATTATTTGATCTATTAGATTTAAAATTGTTTCTATTATTATAATTTTTCTTGTTGGAAGGCCTAAAGCTGTTTGATTTACTTTGGTTTTTTTTTGATTTAAGAATATTTTTTTTATTGATGTTATTAGTATTGTTTCTTAAATATTTTGAATTAGGTTTATTATATATTTCACTGGAATTAGTATTTTTTGATAAATTTCTCTGAACTTGACCATTATTTGTAAAATATTTTCTAGAATGTGATGAAAAATTTGGAATATTATTTGAAAATGATCTTCTTGGTCCATAGTTATAATTATCAGTTAGGCCAAAGCTATTCATGTTCCACATGTCATATAAACCTAAATTCCAACCTAAACCCATATTCCATCCCCAGTTGTTCCAACCTAGCCCCATATTCCAT
>CEOK01170239.1_pt1 | contig 10321 bp, 10 predicted proteins | sample 427001 | NCBI WGS metagenome assembly CEOK01 (sample SAMEA2591108, study PRJEB7988) | marine metagenome | isolation source: saline water (ENVO:00002010), including | reverse complement strand
TCAAATAATTCATTACTCTTATTTGTATTCCCATTAGCCTTTATAGCTAAGGCATAAAAATAAAGTTGATAATTATCACCTTCCAATAATTCTGTAGGAATTTGTTCGTAAAATGAAATAGATTGGCTAATATTCCCCTCCATTAAATTCAAATAACCAGAAAGCTTATAAAAGTTTATCATGGCCTTTGAATCGTAGCTTAAAAATTCACTTGACAGGAGTGAAAAATTTCTTAATGATTCTCTTGCAACTTGATATTCACCAAATAGAATGTTATACCAAATTTCAAAAAAAGCCTGATTTAATTCACTCTGAAGTTCAATATTTCTTATTTCAGATTCTGAACTAATATTCGCCAATCGGTTAGATTTTATTTTTATCTCAATCTCTTTAATATCTTTCACAACTTTTTTTGTTTCTTCTTTCATTTGACTATGGCCATATGCAATAAATTTTTCTTGTGCACATCTAAATAATAAATTGTTTTTTGAAAGATCATCTATGTCATAATTATTAACCTTTTTTTCTAACTCATCTATTGCTATAATAGCCTTTCCATACTTTTTTTCATATAAATAACTATTTGTTGACCATGCTGATGTATTTGTGCTGTAAAAGGGCTGATCGTATATCTCTAATGATTTAGCATAATACTCTCTTGCCTTGTCATATTCACCTTTAAAGAGATAAACATGTCCACTAATAAGGTACAGCGTACTAAAAAATAATCCATCCTTATTCTTAGTTAAATCCATGGCTTTTTGGTAAGATTCTAGGGATAAATCAAAATCCCCACTTACTCTATAAATATTTCCTAATAATCTAGGTGGTGTAGAATTATTTGGTTGAATTTTTTCAACTTCTTTAATTAAACCAATTGCATAATTTAGATCAATTTCGTCAGAATCAAGAAGAATAAAATCAGGAGTGGTAACAAAATGAAGTTGAGAAATTAGTAGTTTAGCTATATTAGCGTTTGGGTTAATTTCTAACGCAGATTTCCAATTCATCTCGGCATTTTTTGGATTCTGCATTACAAAATTTTGAAAATTGCCATTATAAATTCTTAAGTAATAATATTCAGGATTATCCTTTACAAGTTTATCTAAAATTTGAGCAGCCTTTACTTTATTCCCGTTAACTCGATTAAAATATATTGATTCAATAAGCCCTTTTTCTATTTCGGAAACATTGTTCCTATTTTCATAAGCAGATTCAATTAAACTTCTTCTTTCAGAATCATTAAGAAAGTTGTCCGAATCTGCAAGAAATGCTTTTACGATATTAAAATCTGGATCAACTTCTAGAGCCTCTTTTAGTGCAGCATTTATTTTAGAAGCCTGACCTCCATTAATTCTTCCAGGAGTCTCATTTGTCCTAAAAAATAATTCTTCAGATAAAATTGAAATTGCTTCAGAAGAATCAGATGTAAGTGGAATATCTAAAACATCTTTTTTCTCTGAACATGAGGCAATTATTAAGGTAAGAATAAAAAAAATAATTTTTTTCATAGTTTTAGTTTTGAGTTATCAAAATGTGATTCTATTTAGAGTTTAGCATTTGTAATTTTATGTTTAAATAAAACTATTCAAAATTTGTCGAATCTTTTCGTTTTTTGTTTTCTAAAAATTCAATAAACCTTTTCCCATGCTTAGATTTTCTAACCTGAGGAGATAATTTTTCTTCTATGGACTCCAAGATTGGAAGTTGAGCATCGGAAATTTTAGTTAACGCCAGGTAAGGAGCAATTTCAAAATCAGCATTATTAATTGCAAAATTAGCTGTAAACAAGTAGCTTTTTAAAGTCAATGATTGTAATAATCCTTGAATCGAATCTACTCTTTCAGGTTCATTAAGTTGGATCAAAATTTTTCTTACATCGTTTAGTTCTTCTCTTCTAGACAAGAATTGTTTTTCAAAACTTTGAAACTCCTTCATTAACTTTATATTTTCTTTCCCTTTTACTTCAAAACTTCTTTTATAGCTGCCTGTACTTTCTGAAAATCCACTTAATGTAAAAATTTCAATAACTCCTGCAGCTCCTCTTGAGCCAAACTTTGCTGTATCATATTTATAGACATTTACTTTACGTATCAAATATGCCAGAGATCTTACACCTATTGGTGGCTCGTTTAAATAAACACCATCGACAACCCATAGTGGACCAGGTTGACTACTTCCAAGAGTTACAGCTGCAAAAAGTACTGGGAACCCGTCACTAGTGACAAAGGTTTGCTTGCCTTTAAGGTGGGCTCTTAATGCTTGTGCCCACGTATTAGCGTTTACATCTATACCCCATTCATTGAGACCCATCCTTTTATACCGTTCGCTTTGCTTTTTAATTTTTGTAAGCTTTGAATTTTTTGTAAAAGTAATTTGTCCATTAACTAATTTTGGGGTGTATACTACACCGTCATCTTCAATGTTCTGGGTTAAATCAATATTATCCAATTCTATTGATTTAACTTGATCAATAGCTACAGCACTTCCAGGTTGCAAAAAAGTAGCGCCAGGACCGTTAGCTGCAACAGGGATCTCTTGTTTTTCTGATATTACCTTGAAATCTGAAAGTTTTTTTAATTTTTTTCTTTCTTTTCTTGTTTTGTTGTAAACTACATCGCTACCCAAAATAGAATTTATTTTTATAAGTGTTACGGGGACTTCATCTTTTTCTGCTCCTGAATAAATTGGTTGACCAGCTTCATAGTAGGGCTCAAATTTTCCTAGTTCTTTCTTTACAAATTCAGAACTTGAAATGATAGAAATGTCTTCTGAATTTTTTAAAACCTCATTAATTGTTTTATAAGTTTTAAAATTGTGCCTTGGTGTTAACTCAATATTATTTATAAAAACTCTTAGTCTTCCTTTATTTTGGAAACTATATTTTTTCCCAGTATCATAATCCTCTAGATTAATAGTAAACTTATAACCCTTTTCCCAAAAAGGTGATTTCAATATATTTGTTATAATTCGATCTCTATCTCTAATCGAATAAATTAAACCGTCTATATTTATTCTTGGAATTATTCCAGCAGTATTGACAACTTCATCTAGGTCAATGTTTCTCCCCTGTTGGCAGAAAACCATTATTGGGCTTAACACAAAAAAAATCAGTATGTACCTCCTCAATGGAATTAATTTATAGTTAATACAAAATAAATAAAAGAATTTAAAAAAAAGCTTAATCATTATATTTTTTAAATATATCAAATATTGACTATTCTAAATTTAACCTCATTGTAATTGTTTCAAAGTCAAATCCTGCTTTTTTATATGCTTTTATTGCACTTTGATTTGGAGCATAAACATCAAGTTGGAATTCTGAATAGCCCTTTTTTTTACCCCAATCCATAAGATACCCTAAAACCTTTTTATTCAATCCCATACCCCTATACTCTGGGACCACATACATAAATCCAAGAAATACAAAATGTGAAGGATTTTTATATGTTTTATTAAAGCGAATTAGTGCATAACCTGAGGCAATTAAGGAATTTTCTTTTTCTGCGACAACTACTGAGATTTCAGGATTTTTGATATATGATTTCAAGTCATAATAATTAAAATTACTTTTTTTAAGATTAGGTGTAAAAGCTCTTTCATATTCGATAAGGCTTTTTTCGAATTCCAATAGCGTGGATAAATCTTCTATTTTGGCTTCCCTTAATTTGATCAAGCTAAATTTATTTATAAAATATTGCACTAAAATAAATCAATAGTGCTGTTTTTTTATATTTGCAGAGTTAAAAAAATTCTATGACTCCAAAAGGTGTGGCAATTGTTGTTATAATTACTATGATCATTGTGCTTATTGCTATTGCTAGAGACTTTGTAAAAAAAAATTGAATTATGAAAAAGGTTTTACTTCTCTACATATTAATTATTTCCTTATCCTGCAGCAAGGAAACCAAGCAAGAATTATTTCTAGAAAAAGTTAGCGATATTGTTTGGACAAGAGGATCTAACTACAAAATTTTCAAAAACGACCCCTTCAGGCTAATTCTGGTTGAGGATGGAATTTGTTTGGAATTCACTGAAAATCCAAAGGACATTAGAGGTAACGAGTTTCAATATACTATATTAAAAAGTGGTACAGATACATTAAAATTAGGCTACAGGGTTACTGGTGAAAGGTTAAATCATTGTGGAACATTTACTTACTACCTTGATAATCAGGGAGGGCTGTTTAGAACTTATGATGAGTGTAGTTCAATTTACCCAACAAGTAACATAACAAGTTTTTATGAAGCTGAGCAAGATTTTGATATTCTTTGCCCAGAATTATGATAAACATATAATCGTTTATTTTTTCCAAGTACCTCCATATTTATACGAGGCACTATTTTTGACTTCCAAAACACACTGCTTGCATAAAAATTGCCAACCAAGTTTTTTTTGAAACGTAACTCTGTACATTACATTCTCAATTTTTTCACACCGCTGGCAGCTTTTACTTCTTATTTTTCTCAATTTAAATTTTTATATTTAAAAAAGTAACTAACAAACCAAATACAAATTCTTATGAGTGGTAAACTCAAAAATATTGATATTGAAGATTATTGGAATGTCATTAATTACAACTATGGCCAAATTCAATTTGCTGAAGTTAAAGCTACGGCTATAATATCAATTTATAGTCTAATTTTCGGTTTGGGTTACACACTAGATATATTAGATGAAGAGAATATTTATTCTTTTTCATCAGGATTTTCTGGAGTAGTCCACATTTTACTTCTTGGGATATCCTTTTTTTTTATTATCGCATCTTTGAGAAGATGCGTTATGTGTATTCTACCAAGATTTGATTTTACAGTTAAAAAATCTCCTTTATTTTTTGGGGATGTTTCAAAATATAAAAATTTCGAAAACTTTTATGATTCTCTAGAAGAAGTGCTAAATGATGAAAATACTTACAGAAAACATTTAACTCAATCCGTTTATGCTACAGCTAATATTGCATCAACTAAGTTTCTAAATGTCAATAAGGGTCTGAAACATTTACTTAGATCACTCATATTCATAACACTATTTTTTATTAGTATTTATGCTATCTAACTGAAAGGTAAATTTCCAGTTTTTTACTGGTTGCTTTTTACCCTTTAATGATAATTCTTCGTTAATTGAAAAGCCTTGATTGTCATCTAGATTTTTATATACACTATCAGAGATTATAATTTCACCGGGTCTAGCAGCCGAACACAATCTTGAGGCTAAATTAACTGTATCACCTATTACTGTGTAGTTCATCTGTTGCTCAGATCCGATATTACCACATATCACCTTACCATAGTTAATCCCAATTCCAATATTTAATTTGGGATATCCTTCCTCAATCATTCTGATATTGAATTTGTCAAGAGTTGTAAACATTTCTTTTGCAGTTTTTACAGCATTTAAAATATCATCTGATTTTTTAAGCGGCGCTCCATACAGAACCATTAATTCATCGCCTATAATTTTATCTAAAGTTCCATTGTATTTGAAAACGACATCAATCATTTTATCAAAAAAACTGTTCAAAAGATTAACAACTTTAGAAGGCTCCATCCTTTCAGACATGGAGGTAAATCCTCTTATATCTGAAAATAGTACGCATACTTCCTGTTCTACTCCACCAAGCTCTAAGGAATCCTCGTTTAATAGTAATTCATCAACTATATTTTCAGACACATATTTTTTAAAAGTTGATTTCACTTTATTTATATCAGATAAATCTTCAAAAGAAATTACAGAGCCCGAATTAACTCCTTCGTCAAAAACAGGGGAAATGGTTAGATTGATGTTAGTTTCATTGTTATCTTGTTTTTTGACTTTTAAATTTTCCTCATAAAGAATATGATTCCTACTTTCTGCAAATTCTATTAATTCTACAAGTTCTGGATTCCCCCCAAAAACGATTGCATAATGGTTATCTATTAGTATGGATTTATTAAGCTGAAAAATATCTATTGCTGAATCATTGATATATTCAATTTCACCCATCAGATTAATTTTTACTATCCCTGTTGAAATAGAAGACATAATGTTGTCAATAAGTTTTTTGGATTTTTTGACATTGTCTAAAAGAATTATATTGTTGTATGATAAAGAGATTTTTTTAACAACAGAATTAAAAAATCTTAAATCATGTTGATTAAAATCAACAAAACCTTTTCTACTTTCCTTATCGTACAATATTATACAACCATTAAGATTTTTACCATTTAAAAAAGGGCCAACCACAGAATTTTTTTTAGAAAAAGAAAGTAATGGCAGATCTTCTGAGGAATTAAGCAGCAATGATTGTTTTTCCTTTTTTAAAATCGATAAAATCCCCTTGTTCTCCCTAAAGATTTTTTTATCGAGATCATCTTTTATGCCTAATGTTGCTTTTAACTCATATATTCCAGAATTTGGTTCTTTAGAAAGAATTACTCCTTTTGTGGCATTCATTGTAAATACAAGATATTCTAGAAGGTTTTGAAATAAAATTTCTGATTCACTTGTTCCACTTAATAGCTCTGAAATATCAATAAACGATTCAACCTCTAGTTTTTTATCTCTTAAATCTGAAGTGTTTTTTCTTAACTTTTTCTTTAAAAGTAATTCTCTAAAGTTTGATTCAACCAAATGCTTAAAGTATTCAATTGTTACTGACAAATCATGATTATCAAGTTTAGAATTCCACAAATAAAATGCTCCAACATATAAAGATTTAACTTTTAGTCCAGCTATTATTCCCTCAAGGTTGTTTGACGAATTGTTATTACCATCAAATAAGTTTGTTTGAAAATGTTTAGAAATCTTAGAATAGGGAAGCAGATTTTTTTTTGAAAATAGGCTTGAGAAATCTAGACTTTCTATCTTAACAAAAGCTGACTTCTTTGATTTTGATAAGAGATTTTTGTTGTCTAAGAAAAACTGAACCTGAAACCCTTTTTTTTCAAGCCATTCAACAATTAAATCTATTTTTTTATTTGGAAGTTTCTCTTTATCATAAACTTTTGAAAAAGAGGAAAGATCAAGTAGCATTTTAAGCCAATTTAGCTATAGCTGCATCTTCATTTTCAAAAGTTTCACAATATTTTGTTAACCCCATTATTTTAAATGTCTTAGCTATAATAGGAGCTAAGTTGCAAAAATTTAATGAGCCATCCATAGACTGTAGATCCTCAATTATTTCAATTAAAATCGACGCTCCAATGCTGTTTACAATCTTTGAATTTTCAAGATTAATTAGAAAGTTTTTGTGACCGTTTTTAATTTCAACATCAGCTTCGGCTTTCAAAGCTTCACCCAAATCTTTGTTAAAATAACCTTCTGTAGAAATAATTACAATTCCATCTCTAATACTCTTACCTGTAATACTACTCATCAGTTTCTTTATTTTTAGTCATTGTTAATGTTGTTCCAGTATTATCAGATTCATAATCAACTTTATCCATTAGCTCTTTAATTAGCATAAGACCCCAGCCTCGTTTTCTTTCCTCTGTTATTTTTTTATCTATGTTAGGTAATTCTATAGAAGAAGCGTCAAATCCAACACCTTTATCTATTACCTTAATAGTAAGGTTTTCATCACTTATTATAAAATGAATATATATGTCTTCTTTTGTTTCAGAATGTTCAAAAGCGTTAATACATGCTTCTATCAGTGCCATAGATATTTCAGCTGATTTTTCCTCAGGTAAATTCATATGCTTTGCTACAACATCAGAAGTATGTGTTGCAACAAGCTCCATATCCTTTAAAATGGGGAGTTTTAGTTCGACTGTAGGGTTTTTCTTCATTATTTAAAATTGGTTTATGAATACTTGCATCTAAGTTATATAAAATTTATATTTATATAAAATTAATCATAAATCAATTAAAATTTCTAACATGCATCTTATCAGAAGTTTAACTTTAATCTCCATTGTTTTATTTGTATCGTGTGGAGAAGGTCCTAAAAAAAATATTGAATCTGAGACTAAATTTCCAATAGAGGGCTTTTGGGAAAGAAAGGGAACAATCCAATTTGTAAATGGTGTCCCTGTAGATACACTTTTTTACGGCATAGATGATACAGGTGAGGAAGAGGGCTTTAGAAATGTTAAGGTTTATTCCGAAGGAAATGTATTATGGATAAATAATGCTAATGACAAAACAAATTCTTGGGGTGCACCAGGGGGATATGGTAAATTTGAAATATTAAAAGATACGCTGACTGAATTTATGTCTCATGGTATGGGTGGTATGGGAGCGTTTCTTCACTATCAAAAAGATTCGTTGGGCGTTAGTTCACTAGAATTCCCTTTCGGATATTTTTTGGATGATAATACTTACACTCAAATGGGGGGTAGAGTACCAAACACAGAGGACAATATTCAATTTGGTGAATATTATGAAAAATTACCTGTAATAAAAAAGACTAAAATGGATGGTGTTTGGAAAAGGGCATATGAAATATCTTATGTTAATGGTGTTGCAATTGATACTACCTCAGTTCCATCTGATGCCATACTTGATTTAAAGATAATTAGGGACGGTTATTTTATGGTAGTTGTTGATCAAACTAACTATATTAAAGATACAAAAGATCCTGAATATGGTGGCAATGGAGGTTTTGGTCAATTTGAATATGATGGAAAAGGGAATATGATAGAATATGGTGAGTTTGGTTCATGGCGTGGCTCAGTAAATAATAACACTCCGAGAAATGCTGCTAATGCACATTATGCAAGTGTTACATTTTATGATAACGATATGTATCAACAAATCACTAAAGACACATTGAATCAGACATGGCGTCAGGACAAAGAAAGGGGAGTTGTTTACAAAAGGGTACAATAAATTGGTATGAAAAAGTTTTTAATTTTAATCTTAATTAATTTTTCAATTGCCTATTCATGCTCAGACGCTGAGGCCAAGGAAAGTACGGCAAAATCAAATGCTTTTGAAAACATTGACAAACGTGATAAAAAACTCTTTACTCAAGAAGACCGAATTAACTCTTACAATAATTCCAAAAAGAAATCTGAGTCTATAAAAGCATCTCTCACGGCTAACTCTGGTTACAGTGGATATGGTTCTGCAAAAAGTTTAGAAAAGAAGGAATCAAGTAAAAAAATTAAAAAAAATAAAGTAGCTAAGCCTAAATTCTCTAATGCAGGTTTTTCAGCTTATTCAACAAATTAGGTTAATCATGATTAAAAAAATATTTTTTGTTTTATCAGGAATTTTAGTATTCTTCTCATGTAATAATAATCAGACTAATCAAAATGTAGATACTTATGAAGAAGATATTTTAGGCTTTTGGAGCAGAACAGGAACAATTCAGTTAATGAATGGTATCGCTGTTGATACACTAGCTTTTAAAGATTCCAAAACACCAGATAATAAACAAATAAAAGCATTTCTCACTGATAGAGTAATGTGGATTAATAATTTTTGGAAAGATTCGTTGGCTCCATGGAAAGGTGGTTCTGGTGGTTACGGAAGATTTAATATTTACTCACGAGACTCTTTAACAGAATTGATGTCACATGGAACTGGACTAATGGGTGCTGGTTTAAAAAAATATAAAGAAGAACAAGATTCCGATTTTCAAGCATGGAATATGAGTATAAAACTTGGTGATGACGAGTTTTCTCAAAAGAATAGACCTAAAAGTGAATTTGCAGAATATTGGGAAAAACTTCCTGATTTAAAACCCAAATCAAGAATTGATGGGGTATGGAAACGGGTTTATGAAATAGCTTACGTAAATAATGTCCCGGTCGATACGACATCTGCCCCTAGTGACATTATTCTTGACGTTAAAGTAATGTATAGAGGAAGATATATGTACCAAGTAGACCAGACTGGGATGTTTGATGAAAACGAATTAGGGCATGGAGGTTTCGGCGGTTATGGAACTTTTGAGTTAGATTCTGAGAAAAATATTTTGAAAGAAAAATTTCTCTGGGGATCAGGAGGATGGAATGAAGAAGATGCTAATGCTGCTAATCCTGATAGTGGTAATTATGTACAAAGCCACGAGATTACTTTCTTTAATGACGACTTGTTTTTGCAAGTAGACAGCCAAAATGCTGGTGTGTTACAAGGTAGTGGAGCAACAGGAAGAGGTCTAGTTTATAAAAGAATAAAATAAAATATTTTGAAGAAAACAATCATTCTATTTTTAGCGCTAGGTTATTTTTATTCTTGTAGCGAGAGGAATGATTCTAATTCAGATTCTACTGTTATTGACGCATTTGCAAAGATTGACAAAAAGGAAGAAGGTTTTTTTACTAAAGAAGATAGAAGGAAAAATTATAAAAACTCACTAGTGAATAATCTTGACAAAAAGGAATCATTAGAA